>ENA-OPSD01002739-OPSD01002739.1-human-gut-metagenome-genome-assembly--contig:-NODE-2739-length-9636-cov-4.510907_pt1 | contig 9636 bp, 6 predicted proteins | sample MGYA00241453_ERZ501898 | MGnify/ENA primary metagenome ERZ501898 (study PRJEB25962, sample SAMEA2042226) | human gut metagenome | biome: human gut; feature: human-associated habitat; material: faeces... | reverse complement strand
CAGTGGAAGAACAAGCAGTCCAACTCTTAACGAATGCCGGTCTGCAACAACTCAATGCCACACACTTCCAACTATCCGCCAAAGCTCCGGAAAAGACAATTGTCGAATGGATCAACAATCATCGGGAGATGTTGCAGCAATCCTTTCACCTTACCAGTAATGTAGGGAATGCATTATATTGTCTGGATGAGATACGCATCGAGCAAAGCTGCGACGATGAGGTTGACTGGTTCGAACTGCACATCACTGTTGTTATCGGTAATCTGCGCATTCCTTTTTCACGTTTCCGCAAACATATCCTCGAAGAAAAGCGGGAATATCTGCTACCTGACGGGCGTATGATTCTCCTGCCTGAAGAGTGGTTCAGCAAATATGCGAACTTACTGGAGATGGGAGTACAAACAGAAAAAGGAATTCGGTTGAAACATGCATTTATAGGTGCCGTACAGACAGCTTTGGGTGAGGATGGAGTGAAAAAATTCCCCGCGAAGCAGCAAATACATAACGTTGCCGTACCAAGAACGCTTAAAGCAACGTTACGCCCCTATCAGCAGAAAGGATTCTCGTGGATGGTACACCTCCATAAACAAGGATTTGGCGGATGCCTGGCAGATGACATGGGGCTTGGGAAGACACTCCAAACTCTTACTCTATTACAATATATATATAAACCATCTACCCCCAGACAACCGGCTACCCTGATCGTTGTCCCCACATCGCTACTTCATAACTGGCGACGGGAAGCCAAACGCTTTACAGCTCTCTCGATGACGGAATACAACAACACCGTGTCTATAGACAAGGAACAACCGGAAAAATTCTTCGGTCATTTTCACTTGATCTTTACGACCTATGGCATGATGAGGAATAACATTGATATACTCTGTTCATACTGTTTCGAATACATCGTGCTCGATGAAAGCCAGAATATCAAAAATAGCGAATCGCTCACCTTCCGGTCAGCCATTCGACTACAAAGTAAACACCGGCTTGTACTTACTGGCACTCCCATCGAAAACTCATTAAAAGACCTGTGGGCTCAATTTCACTTTATACAACCAGACTTACTGGGTACGGAAAATGCTTTCCAAAAGCAGTTTATAATGCCGATTCGTCAGGGGAATGCCCGTGCAAAAGTATTATTGCAACAACTGACAGCCCCATTTATCCTCCGTAGAAGCAAGAAAGAGGTAGCTCCGGAACTTCCGGCACTTACCGAAGAGACCATCTACTGCGACATGACTGAAGAGCAGAATACTTGTTACGAACAGGAGAAAAACAGCCTGCGCAACATCCTTCTTCAGCATCCTCAAAGTACCGACAGGCTTCATTCGTTTAGTGTATTAAATGGCATCTTACGTTTACGACAACTATCTTGCCACCCGCAACTTATCCTTCCCGACTATACCGGAACATCCGGAAAAACGGCACAGATAATCGAAACATTCGATACGCTACAGAGCGAAGGCCACAAAGTTTTAATTTTCTCCTCATTCGTCAGACATCTGGAGGTGCTCGCCGAAGCTTTCCACGAACGGGGTTGGAAATATGCCTTATTAACAGGATCGACCAACAACCGTCCTTCCGAAATCGCCCATTTCACCGATCAAAAAGACGTCCAGGCATTCCTGATTTCACTAAAAGCAGGAGGCGTGGGACTTAATCTGACTCAAGCCGACTATGTATTTATCATAGACCCCTGGTGGAATCCTGCCGCCGAATCGCAGGCGATCGCCCGCGCCCATCGTATCGGGCAGGACAAGCAAGTAATTGCTTACCGCTTCATTACCCAAAACAGTATCGAAGAAAAGATTCTTCACCTACAAGATGAGAAACGGAAACTGGCAGAAACATTTGTTACTGATAGTGAGCCATTACCTATATTAAGCAACGAGCAATGGGTAGACCTGCTCTAATAATACATAAAGTCGCAATCTATCACAGAGACGTGTAAAATGTATTATTTCATCGTATTCCTGAATTTTTTTATCCATATACTCTTATTTTATCCGGTTATCTTTGCCATTGTGAAAATTATAAATAACCCGAAATAATAAACGTATGAAAAACAGGAGCATTACCTACCTATTACTATTTGGTATTTGCAGCATGTTGGCAATCATGCAATCGTGCCAGAAAACAGATGACCTGGAAGCAGACATCAATTCTCTGAAAGACCGTGTCGCTGCTTTGGAAAAAGCAACGGAAGGACTGAATACTTCATTTGCCAGTCTGCAAGCCCTTATGCAAAAAAACAAAGTCATTATCGGAATTACTCCGACTAAAGATGGTCTGGGATATTTGCTGGAACTTAGTGACGGAACAAGCATTAAAGTCATGGAAAGTGAAGCAGTACAGGCGTCTGTCCCTGAATTTTCCGTAGACGAAGAAGGCTACTGGATATATAAAACAAGTAATAATACTAATTTCAAATATCTGCCAGGAGCCGATGGAGAGAAAGTATCAGCATGGCCCCGTGATGAAGAAGGCAATGTGGTGGCAACTCCATTAATCAGCGTATCTTCCAGTGGATATTGGCAAGTGAGCTACGATAATGGACAAACGTATACAAGCTTAGGAACTAAGGCCGAAGGTGGAAGTCAGGGAGGAACCAGTATATTCAGTAAGGTAGAATATAATGAAGCAAACCATACTTTCTCATTCACATTATCCGATGGAGGAAAAACATATACCTTTCCGGTAGATGACACCTTTGGACTGATAATTTATGGTCTCAATGATGCCGACAGCGAACAAACTGTGCAGGTTTTCGCCCCCAATGAGAATCATAAGGAATATAAAGTAGAACAGAATGACGTACAACAAGCCGTAGTACAAGCTCCCAAAGGATGGAATGTTCTTTTATCCGAGAACTTGTTAACTATCACACCACAAGCAACTGCGACAAAGGATATGGAAGAAACTATTAAAATTGTACTGACTTCATCAAAGAATTATATCCGTATTGTATCTATTGAAGTTAAACAACTTTCCAGCGAAGCCGGAGCAGAAGCCTGGCAGCAGTTTGTTAACGCTGACCAACAGAATGTGTTATTAGACTTTTCATACGCCGGATATAAACATGGTGAAATAGCACCTCCTGAAACAGAAACATTAATAGCACAAGGATATAAAGTATATGATGTTACAGATCCCAAATACGGAGCTATCCCAAACGACGGCAAATCTGACAGAGCAGCTTTCATGAAGGTATTGGAAGAAATAGCAAGTGAAACAAAGCAAGAAGACCTCAATATGACCGACCGATATATCAAGGAAAATGCTAAAGCTATTATCTACTTCCCCGAAGGAAATTATATCCTGCAAGATGAGGATTCTAAAGATCGCAGAATTCGTATATCAATGAGTGATATTGTTTTAAAAGGAGCCGGAAGAAACAAAACAACACTCGAAATGACTGCTGCAAATAATTCTCCGAAACCAACAGAAGAAATGTGGAATGCTCCTGTCATGATGGAGTTCAAACACAATACAGGATTAAAAGAATCAATAGGTGTTATCACTGAAGATGCTCCCATAGGCAGCAGAACCATAACAGCCAGTTTAACCGGAGTAAGCGCAGGCAGTTGGGTATGCCTTGTATTGGAAAATACGGATGACAATGTAATTAACTCCGAATTATATCCACACAAATGGGAAGATATTAAGATACAGCAAGGCGGTACTCCCAATATCAAGACAAAAGGGATTCAGATATACGAATATCATCAGATTGAGAAAATCAGTGGTAATAGTGTCACCTTCAAAGAGCCGATCATGCACGCCATCAATAAAGATTGGGGATGGAATGTACATAAATTCGCCAATTATGCCAATGTGGGTGTAGAAGACCTTACATTCAAAGGACATGCCAAAGAAAAATTCATCCATCACGGCTCTGACATTGACGATGGTGGTTTTAAGCTCATCGATTTTGTGCGTCTGACCAATTCGTGGATGCGCCGGGTTAATTTTGAGAGTGTTAGTGAAGCCATGTCAATCACAAATTCTGCCAACTGTTCTGCTTATGACATCACTATTGGCGGTAATCGTGGACACGCCTCTATCCGTTCACAGGCTTCTTCCCGTATCTTTATTGGAAAAGTAACTGAAAACAGCAATGGCTACACACTTAGAAAAGGAGAAGGTGAAAGCACATTGATGGAATATAAAACGAACGTTGGCCAATATCACGCTTGCGGCGTTTCAAAGCAAAGTATGGGTGCTGTAATATGGAATGTTAGATGGGGAGATGATTCTTGCTTTGAATCACATGCCACACAGCCACGTGCAACACTAATCGACTGCTGTTCCGGTGGTTTCATGCATTGGAGACAAGGAGGAGACTCTGCTCAAATGCCTAATCACATGGAGAATCTGACAATATGGAATTTCTACGCAACAAATGCACAAACAGACCAGGACATCGATACAGGAGGTAAATTTACCTGGTGGGATGGTAACGGCTTTTGGTGGAAATTTATGCCTCCTATCATTGTCGGTTTCCACGGAAGTCCTTTAGATTTTGATGATACTCAAATGAAGCGGCTCGAAAGTAACGGAACTGCTGTGGAACCATATTCACTCTATGAGGCTCAATTACGTAAACGTTTGGGATATGTTCCTTCCTGGCTATCCTCTTTAAAATAATAACTTTAAAACAATATAATCATGAAAAAAGTATGGAGTATGTTCATGTTATTGGCTGTATGCCTGGTAGCATGTACCAACATTGACGATTTGGAAGATGATGTAGACGCACTGAAAAAGCGCGTTACCGCACTCGAAACACAAGTACGTGATATAAATAGTAATACTGAAGCTCTTCGCGAACTTTATAATGAAGGAACATTTATTACTAATATAGAGGAAAAGTCTGATTCCTACACACTCACTTTGAGCAATGGAAAGACAGTAAATCTATATATGAAAAACGACAATAACCTGTTATGCCCTATTATCGGTATCGATTCAGAAGGCTACTGGACTGTTCTTTACAACAAAAATGAAACTCCGGAGCGTCTGACTGTAAACGGACAACCTGTGAAAGCTAATGGAGAGAGTGGTAAGACTCCTACATTCAATGTAGATAGTGAAGGTTACTGGCAGGTTAGCTATGACGGAGGAAAGAATTATAGTTATATATACAAAGAAGGAACTAACGACAAAGTCAGCGCAACCGGTGACGGTTCTGCTCCGACAGAAGACAAAAACTTCAAGAGTGTAACAGTAGAAAACAACGAACTGGTCTTAGTACTTGCAGGTGAAGATGCTCCAACCATACGTATCCCTATCGTTCGTGATTTCGAATGTAGTTTTGCAGCCGAAGATTTAAAACAAGTACAGGAGTTTTCGGCAGGTGAAGTGAAAGAGTTTACCATGACCGTGAGAGGAGTAGAAAATACAATGATTACTGCTCCCGAAGGCTGGAGTGCTAAATTCTCTAAGGAAGCTGGAAAAGAAAATGTATTGGTTGTTACTGCTCCTGCATCAAGCGCAAAGATGATGACTCGTGCAACAGCTGATAACAGTACTGATATTGCGGTATTGGCAACAAGTGGAAAGTATGCTATGATTGCAAAGATTCAGGTTAAAGTTATAGATACCCCACAATCCAAAGACTTCTACACAGAGTACAATACAAATGGGAATATTACTATTGGAAATGTTTCTATAACAAAAGGAGCAAATGAAGCTATATTATTAGATGGCTCTGATGAGAGTGCTTCTAATATCAGAAACCTAATCCATCAAAAGACAGAACAAACTGTTATTTTCTTGGAAAAGGGAGCTTATGATTTTAACACACCATCCATTGCTGAAATCACAGGAACAGTTGTTATAATCGGAAGATATAGTGACAGTAAACCTATACTGAAACCAGAGCTTTTGTGGAAACTCAAATCTGGTAAATTGATATTCAAAAATATACAATTAGACCTAACTAAAATTGATGCTAGTGGAGGTAATAATAAGTATATGTTCTGTAATGCAGATGCTACTGCAGATTTTGAAGACTTTGTGTTCGAAGACTGTGAAATAACTAATATTCAAAAGAACTTTTATTATAACAATGTAGCAACTTATACAATCAAGAATATTTATGCAAAGAATTCACGTTTCCAATTAAATACTACAGTAGATGGTATTCTAATATTCAATATCTACAAAACAACACACTTAGACGCAATGCAAATGTTTACTTTTGAAAATAACATTGTATACAATAAAACATCTGTTGCCGGACAGATTCTTTCATGGGATAACAAGATTGTACAAACCCCCGACCAGCAACAAATAAAAGTATCCTTCTGTAATAATAGCATTGTAAACTATGTAGGGAAGAACTATCATCTAAAATTCTACGATGCTACAAAGATGACGATCTCGAAAAATATTTTCTATGCAGATCCCAACATGAATAGTGACGCTACAATGTGTGGTATTTATAAAACAGAAAGTACTCCAGAATTCGATGTGAAAGATAATATAGCATATGGACTTACCGAAACAAATAAATGGAATAGTTTTGGCGCAACAGTTAAGCCTACCAACCCAATCGAAGAACAATTACTTCGCCTGGCAAATAGTCCGTTCACTTCAATGGATTTGGATAAAGGCATCTTTATACCAGACAATGCATATACAGGATTCGGGTCTACTATTAACCAATAAACTATAAACTCACGTTTCTCAATACAAAAAAGGATGCCCTACAGGTATCCTTTTTTTGTATATTGCACTATCACAGTGCAATTTCAGCTAAAACCACATCTTTTCCCCCACCACCTTGCGGAAAAACTTTTTTAATCTATCTTTGCACCCAAAACAACGCTACATGAAATACAAACTTATCGTGCTCGATCTTGACGGCACACTCACCAACTCTAAAAAGGAAATCACCCCCCGCAACAGGGAAACTCTAATACGTATGCAAGAGCAAGGAATACGACTGGTATTAGCTTCCGGTCGACCTACTTATGGTATTGTGCCATTAGCTAATGAGTTACGTATGAATGAATTCGGTGGATTCATCCTGTCCTATAACGGAGGAGAAATCATTAATTGGGAAACACAAGAGATGGTATATGAAAATGTGTTGCCTAATGAAGTTGTTCCAGTGCTCTACGAATGTGCCCGTACCCATCAACTAAGTATATTAACCTATGACGGAGCAGAGATAATAACCGAAAACTCTCAAGATCCATACGTATTAAAAGAGGCCTTTCTCAATAAAATGGCAGTTCGGGAGACAAATGACTTCCTGACAGACATCACGCTTCCCGTAGCCAAATGCCTCATCGTAGGAGATGCCGATAAACTGATTCCACTTGAAGCCGAACTTTGTCTCCGGTTACAAGGTCGCATTAATGTTTTCCGTTCAGAACCCTATTTTCTCGAATTAGTCCCGCAAGGTATCGACAAGGCTCTTTCTTTGGCCGTCCTGTTAAAAGAAATAGGAGTAGCGCGTGAAGAAGTTATAGCCATAGGTGATGGATATAATGACCTATCCATGATTAGGTTTGCAGGACTGGGGATTGCCATGGGAAATGCTCAAGAACCTGTAAAGAAAGCAGCAGATTACATCACTCTAAGTAACGAAGAAGACGGTGTAGCAGAAGCAATCAAGAAGTTTTGCAATCAACAATAGCCAAACATTTACAGGCATGCCGGCAGAGTTTTAGTTTCTCGGTGAGAAACCTTTGGTTTCAAGGAATGAAACTATTGGTTCCTCGGTGTGAAACTGTTAGTTTCATACCGGGAAACAAATCACATTACTGGTAAAAACGACCCGACACTTAAAATCAACCGATTAAAGATAGGGCGCATATTCAGATTTTATACTAACTTTGCGGTTCCAATAAAACAAATATAAAATGTTATGGAACATCAACTTACCATTTACAACACCTTAGATAGAAAGAAAGAGTTGTTTGTACCGCTTCATGCACCTCATGTAGGCATGTATGTGTGTGGACCGACTGTTTACGGAGATGCCCATTTAGGACACGCCCGTCCGGCTATAACCTTCGATGTGTTATTCCGCTATCTCACCCACCTAGGATATAAAGTACGCTACGTACGAAATATTACCGACGTAGGTCATCTGGAACACGATGCCGATGACGGAGAAGACAAGATTGCCAAGAAAGCACGTCTGGAAGAGTTGGAACCAATGGAAGTTGTTCAATATTTCCTGAACCGTTATCATAAAGCAATGGAAGCGTTGAATGTACTTTCTCCAAGCATTGAGCCACATGCTTCAGGACATATCATTGAACAAATCCAACTGGTACAGAAGATTTTGGATGCCGGATACGCCTATGAAAGCGAAGGCTCCGTCTACTTCGATGTAGCCAAATACAATAAAGATTACCACTACGGAAAACTTTCCGGACGTAATCTGGACGACGTATTAAATACCACCCGTGACCTCGACGGACAAAGCGAAAAACGCAATCCCGCCGACTTCGCCCTTTGGAAAAAGGCACAACCTGAACATATCATGCGCTGGCCGTCTCCATGGAGCGATGGTTTCCCCGGATGGCACGCCGAATGTACCGCTATGGGACGCAAATATCTGGGTGAGCACTTCGACATTCACGGCGGAGGAATGGACCTGATTTTCCCGCATCATGAGTGTGAAATAGCACAATCAGTAGCCTCACAAGGCGACGATATGGTTCACTACTGGATGCATAACAACATGATTACCATTAACGGAACGAAAATGGGTAAATCGCTCGGCAACTTCATCACATTGGATGAGTTCTTCAATGGCACACATCATACCGAAGCTTTCTACACCTCTTAACTTACCCTTTTTAATCTTAATGCCGTCTTCCGGAAGTGCGCCGCCGTCATGACCACCTGCCACACATCCGCCATCTAATACAACCGGTACTTTCTGTCCTGATGAACCCACCGGAATATTCGGTGCGCCTGTTACAATCTGAACAGTTTCACTGCCGACATTCACCTGGCAGATTACCAGCTTATCTGCATCCGGGTGCTTTTCGACCGATTCAATCTGTCCGACAACGATTTTATCAAGATTTTTGTCAAAAGCGGTAAAATTTTCCACCTTTGTTCCCGAAAGTGTCATTGCGTCCCTGAATTCCTGGTCTGTTACTTCCAGTCCCGGAACCATTGCCTTAATCCAATTTAATGATGTATTCATGATTCAATATCCTTTCCTCGTATCCAATTTCTTTGCTGTCTTACAGCCGTCGTTCTTTTTAGAACTGTTTTAAGAATCTTACGTCATTTTCATAGAGAAGTCTCATGTCATCAATTTCATACTTCAGCAACGCAATTCTTTCCAAACCGATTCCGAATGCAAATCCTGTATATTTGTTCTGGTCAATACCGCTCATTTCAAATACATGCGGGTGAATCATACCACAGCCAAGAATTTCAATCCAGCCTTCGCCCTTACACATACGGCAGCCCTTACCGCCGCACTTAAAACATGTCACGTCCATTTCTGCACTTGGCTCTGTAAATGGAAAATGATGAGGACGGAATTTTACTTTTGTTTCCGGTCCGAATAACTCTCTTGCGAATTCAGCCAGTGTTCCTTTTAAATCTGCAAATGTAATACCCTCATCAATAACCATGCCTTCAATCTGATGG
>ENA-OPSD01002735-OPSD01002735.1-human-gut-metagenome-genome-assembly--contig:-NODE-2735-length-9662-cov-3.676070_pt1 | contig 9662 bp, 9 predicted proteins | sample MGYA00241453_ERZ501898 | MGnify/ENA primary metagenome ERZ501898 (study PRJEB25962, sample SAMEA2042226) | human gut metagenome | biome: human gut; feature: human-associated habitat; material: faeces... | reverse complement strand
ATCAGGTAGGTGATGAGCCAGATGACCAGCAGCACCGCCACAACCAGCAGAACAAAGCCCATAACATTGGGCCCTCCTTTATCGGGGGCGCTTGTATCGGTATAGCTGCTGTTCAGCGTTACGCCGTAGATGCTGCACAGCCGGTTGGCCAGCGCCTGCACGGTCTTTTGGGTACCGGTGTCGTAATCACCGTTGACCCAATAGGGTTCCATGTACTCGTCCAGCAGCGACCCCAGCGTACTGAACGACAGCTGGCTTTCCAGCCCGTCGCCGCGCATGATGTAGTAGTCGCCGCCGTCCGCCTCATAAGGGGCCAGCAGCAGCAGCACACCGTTGTCCTGGTCAGCCGAGCCAAGCTCCCAGGCCGTAAAGACGCTGTAGGCAAAGCCTTCCATCGTCGTGTTGCCCAGCGCTTCCTCCACCGTGTAGACGCCGATCTGCGCACCGCAGGCATCGGACAGCTGGCTGGAAATAGCGTAGATGTATTCCTCGGTATCCGCCGAGAGAATATTTGCGTGGTCGGCCACCGGGTTTTTGGCATCCACATCCACGGCGGGCGCAGCCAGGGCGGGCAGTGCGGTCAGCACCAGCGCCGCCGCCACCGCACCGGCAGCCGCCGCACGTTTGGCAAATGTTTTCAGTTTCATAATTTTCCCTTGTTATCGTGGTTTATTGGGGTGCAAATTGGGAAATTTCCCGCACGCCCCATATACCGGAAATCACATTGGCGGGGAACTGAGCGGTCGTTGTCTCGTAGCTCTCCGCCGACTGGTTGTAGGCCGCAGCCGCGCGTTCAATGGTGGCCTGGGCCGAGACAAAGGCGTTGTACTGGTTGTTGATGGCCTGCTGGGTGCTGGCGTCCACTTTATTATTGACCGCCGCGTACAGCGCATCCACTGCGTTATACAAATCGCGGTTGGCGTTGTACTGGGCGGCAGGGTCAGCTGCCGTGTTGTTCCAGACTTCCAGCGCGACCCGGGCGTCCTGCAGGGCCTCTGTCGGGACGTTTTCCAGGTAGCCGACCTGCTTGATGAGGTTAGCCGCCGCGTCCACCTGGGTGCCAAAATCGGTCTGGATACTGTTGTTGTACTTGTCGATGGCGGTGTAGAGCTTCGCTGTATCGTTGTATTTTCCTTTCAGCTTTGCCCCGCCGATGCCAAACACCGACACGAGCGCCAGCGCGACGAGCACGACCGATGCCGTGCTGCGCTTTTTGGCCGGGGCGGGCAGTTTTGACTCGACCTCGCCCAGCACTTCCAGCTGTGGGCCATGGATGGTAAAGGTTTCCTGTTGTTCAAGTTGCATTGCAAATACCTGTATTGCACCGTAGGGGCCGGGCATGCCCGGCCCGCACGGTTATGGAAAACGGTCATCTGCCATTCTCGGCGCGGGCGAACCATGTTCGCCCCTACATACTCTGCCCCGGGATGGCTGTGCATATAGGGAGGGGTCTTGCCCCCCCCGGCGGTCAGAGGGCCGGCCCGCCCTGCAACCACCCGGAAATCGTGTGCCAATTTGCGGGGCGTCGGGGACGCCGCCCCCTACAACGCAGCTTCTCAGCCGTTGATCTCCAGCATCTTCTGGCGCAGTTCACCCTCAATGCGGCCAAGCTCCTGCTCGGCGTTGGCGCGCTTGACCTTACCGTCGGCGCGGATCTTGTTCAGCTCATCCAGCGTCTCGATCAACTGCTTGTTCGTCTGCTGCAGGGTCTCGATATCCACGATGCCGCGCTCGGACTCCTTGGCGATATCAATGGTGCCCTGTTTCAGCGTGGCGGCGTTCTTCTTCAGCAGCTCGTTGTACACGTCCTGCTCCTGCCAGCGCTTGAGCATCTCCGGCTCCCGCTTGGGCAGACCGGCCCGCATGGGAAATTCAGTCTTGGGGAGATTGATGGTCTTGTTGTAGTCCATATCTCGTGTTCCTCCATATTATTCATATTCAAAGATCACTGTTTTACAAGCTGCGCAGAGATAAGCAGGATATTCCATAAAATCAGCAAAGCTGCTCCGGGGCGGAGTAGGATTGAGCCTCACCTTGTTCTTGGGGAGCAGGGGAAAGTACCAATGCTCGGGCGCCCATTCCAGATAGCAGATCTTCCTCGGCACCATCCAGCCTGGAGACAGTTCATTTCCACATTTGGGGCAGTTCATCAAAGCCACTCCTCTCCGCAAAAACAAAAACGCCTTTGTCTCTTACGGTTCGTAAGAGACAAAGGCGTAGATCCTCTGCGGTACCACTCTTATTGCCGGTGCAAAGCCCGGCCCCTCAGTGCGCATCCAACAATGCGCGGCCCGTGATAACGGGGGCCTGCCGTTCCCGCTTACTGGGGCGCAGATGCCGCCCATTCAGCCGGAAAGCTCGGAGAGGATCTTCCCACGGACACCCTGCACTGCCTTGCACCATCCGGCAGCTCTCTGCAGCATTCTTTCCGGGTACTCTTTCTCGTCATAGCCGAATATTTCACTGCCCCGGAGTATACTCCCCTGCAAGGGGAAAGTCAAGTGATACGGCCCGTCGGATTTTTCATCTGGTTTGCATCCGGAGTGAAAGCATTTCAGACAAGGGCAGTGCCGGGGTCTGCGGCAGACGACGCGGAGGCAAAGCAAAATGAGCAGCCTTATCCGCACAGCGAACAAGTGATATACCAGAAAGCTCGATCTTACGACTGATTTCGCAACTTTTTTCTATCAAAAAGTGGTTAAGCTGCGGCAAAGATTTTTCTTTTATGCTTTCGGCTTTCTATGGAACATTCTTTCATCTGTTGCTGCGTGAAGTTGATTTTTCTTGATTTTAAACGATATTCCGTAAGATTATTCGTTCCTGTTTTCCAGTTCGTCTTTTTACTGCACCACCGGTTTCACCGGACATGCAAAACACGCCGCCAAATTTTGAAATTTTGGCTGTTTATTTTGAAGCCAAGAGATGGTATATAAATTTTGTCAGAACATTTTGCGGGCAGCGAACCTGCATTCATGCAGCCGTTTCAAAGCGGCGTGACAATTTTGATAGAGAGGTGATTGGTGTGTTTTGGTATCATTGTGTTATGGAACGACTTTATCATCCCGCGTGTGGTGCGTATACATCTTTTGGCATCGCCGCGTGTTCTACATCTCACGGACGACACCGAAAACTGCGGTTCATCTCAGATGTCTCCGTTGACCCGGTGCGGGTCCTTCGTCTGGCCGCGCGCTGTACCGCGTGCCAGCTCGATCCGTCTCAACTGATGGATGTGGTGGAGGATCTGCTGGCGGAATAAGGCCGCTTTTTGCGGGAGGAGTTTTTTCTGTCACAATTCTATGGTATACTGGTAGAAAAAACGCCGGAGGATACCACCATGGCAGAAATGAACCAGGCCCAGCGGGAGGAAGAGCTGGCCCGCCGTGAGGCACTGCTTGCCCAGCGGGAGGCCCAGCTGGAAAAGGAGCAGGCAGAACTTGCCGCCACCAAAGCCCAGAGCGCGGAGAGAAAAAAGACTCTGCTGGACAACAACGACCCGAATTTCGTCAACCCCAAGGAAAAGCTCTACGATAAATTCCCCCTCACGGTCCACCAGATGGACATCATCATTGGGGTGCTGTTTGCCCTCATTCTTCTGTTTCTGGTGCTGGGCATGACACACACCAGCTTTTTCGGGCTGTTCGGCGGCTGAACCCTGCCCGCCCCACCCGCACAGGAACCAATAAACGCACGAAAGCCCCGGCCGGAGCCGGGGCTTTCTGTTTGCTGCAAATGCCTGTTACAGCAGGACGTATTTCAGGATGAACAGAACGGTCAGCACATACATCAGGGGGCTGATCTTCTTCTCCTTGGCCTTGCCGGTGATGACATTCAGCAGGGTCCAGGAGATGACACCGATGGCGATGCCCTCAGAGATGCTGTATGCAGTGGGCATTGCCAGGATGGTCAGGAATGCGGGGATGCCCTCAGCAGGATCGTCGAACTCGATCTTCAGGGCAGAACCCATCATGTAGAAGCCAACGATGATCAGGGCCGGAGCGGTCGCAAAGCTGGGGATGGTCAGGAACAGGGGGCTGAACACCACGGCCAGCAGGAACAGCACACCGGTGGTCATGGAGGTCAGGCCGGTGCGGCCGCCCTCGGTCACGCCGGAAGCGCTCTCGACGAAGGTGGTGGTGGTGGAGGTGCCCAGTACGGCACCGGCGCAGGTGGCGATGGAGTCGGCCATCAGCGCGCCCTTGATGTTGGGCAGCTTGCCCTCCTCATCCAGCATGTCGGCCTTGGAAGCAACACCGATCAGGGTGCCCAGGGTGTCGAACAGGTCAACGAAGAGGAAGGAGAACATCACGGCGAAGAAGTTCAGGATGCCCACGCCGGAGAAATCGGTCTTGAACACCTGACCAAAGGTCTTGCCCAGAGCAGAGAAATCGAAGCTGATGAAGCTGGTGGGGATGACACTGTACATGCCGGCATCGGGGTTGGGGATGTAGATGCCGGTCAGCTCGCAGAGGATGCCCAGCACCCAGGTGATGAGGATGCCGTACAGGATGCCGCCCTTGACCTTCTTGACCAGCAGGATGGCGGTGATGAGCACGCCCACCAGCGTGAGGATCGCACCCACGCCGATGCTGTGGAAGGTCTCGCCCTTGAAGTGCTGATAGGTGACGAGGGTGGAATCGCTGTTCACGATCAGCTTTGCGTTCTGCAGGCCGACGAATGCAACGAACAGACCGATGCCCACGCTGACAGCGCTCTTCAGGGTCATGGGGATGGCGTTGAAGATGGCCTCACGCACATTGGTCAGGCTCAGCACAATGAAGATGACGCCCTCCACAAAAACGGCCATCAGAGCCAGCTGCCAGCTGTAACCCATGGTCAGGACGACCGTGTAGGAGAAGTAGGCGTTCAGGCCCATGCCGGGAGCCAGAGCGAACGGATAGTTGGCCAGCAGAGCCATCAGGGCAGTGCCAACGAACGATGCCAGCGAGGTGGCGATCAGGACCGCATTGGCATCCATGCCCGAAGCGGACAGGATGCTGGGGTTGACCGCAAGGATGTAGGCCATCGTCATAAAGGTGGTGACACCCGCCATGAGTTCGGTCTTGACATCGGTGTGGTTTTCTTTCAGGTGAAAGATCTTTTCTAACATGAAAGTTCCTCCTGTGTTATAGTAAAAACAAAAACCGCCGCGTGGGAACCGGCGGAAAGAACAGCTCCCATTGTAGCAGAACTGTTCCCACCTGTCCATGGTCGAAACACAGAAAATTCACGAAAAGTTCAAACTTTCTTGTATGGGTATGACTTATCCGAGGGCTTTTTGGCGTTTTATGGAAATTTTTCTTTCCGGTTATGGAGTTTGTGCATGTCGGAGAAAGATTTGAGTCTCATTTCATACGGCTCACTTTGTGTTCCATGAGATATTCCGCAGTCTTGTCGTCGGCATAATCAGGCTGCGCATTCAGGCGGGCAATATCCTCTTCTGTGATGTTGGCATAGAATGCACGCTCTGCCTTGAGATAGTCCTGATAATTTTCCTTCGTCAGCAGCCCTACCCCATCGTGCATCCACCGGAGCATGGCACTGTTGACCCATTCACCGTAGTGACCCGCATCCTTATAGTTGTTCAGGTCCGTGATCATGGCGGTATCATTGTTGAACGAATACAGATGAATGTTCGGATGCTCCAGAATCAGTTCAATGATATACTGTTCTGCTTCCAGCTGCCGGTAAAGAGTTCCTTCATTTGTGATGCTGTTCCACCACACAATGCTGTATGGTGAGAAGAAATAGTAGAAGTCCACATCCGGGTACTGGTCGGCCAATGAAGTTACGTTCTGCGTGATCTGCTGTGTAATGGTCTGCTTTTCCTCTTCGGTCAGATGCTTTTCTTCGGCAGGAACAGTATAGACAAGACCGTTCGGTGCCACCGTGTCGATGCCAAACGTAAAATACTGATTCCATCTCGCGTAATCATCGAACGAGGTGATGCCCGGGGTAAAGCCCGGTGCATCATTTTGCCTCATCATGGCATAAACACGTCCAAAGAGCACATCTTTGTTATACACATATTGGACATCATTGAACGGGTTTTCGTCATAGAGATAGGTCGGGTATTTGCCCAGATCCTCCCGCATCCGGTTCGGGGAATCGAAGAAAAAGCCCATATCCAGGCAGCGGACAATGGTTTTCAGGTTCGGGTTATGCCGCAGGGCAATTTTCAGGTTGTCGTTCATCTCCTTGTAAGAACCGCCGGAATAGGAAACCTTGACAGAGTGGACATCGAAGATCTCATCAAGCTCCGAAGTCTTAAAATTTTCCGTCATAGAGGTTCCGGTAATCAAGGCGTTATAATCAAAGTGCTTGCTGATACCGTCATTCTGGCTGCGCTGGTTGTTCAGCACATAGTAATAGGCGCTGGTATCCGGCTTGTGATAATGAAAATAAGGATCGACTTTATAGACTTCATATCCGATCAGACCAAGAGCCGCTACCACAAGAACAGCCCATCCGGCCAGCCATGTTTTTGCTTTCATGTAAGATTCCCCTCTCCTCAGAAATTGAAATAAACGAATACAGATTCCGCACTCAGGCAGATAAAGCTCCAGACAAAGGCAACTGCCGCCAACAACATCGTAAAACCAGAGTTCTGCATCCGTTTCTTATAATTGTTTTCAGGAACAAGGCAGAGTAACAGGGAGCCAAAAACAAACAACAGCATCCAGAAGCCGTGTATTCCGTTGGTCAGTCTGCCGATATGGAGCACATCTGTCAGGAAGCCTGCCTCTGGCAGAACAAAGCTGTTGAGCAGACCCTCACTGATCGAGGTGCTGTTAAACTGTGCAATCGTTTTGATAATCTGCTTCCATTGTCCGATGGAATCTGAGCGGAACAGCAGCCAAAGGACATTGACGCAGAAAAAGGAAACTGCCCAGCGGACAGGCTCAAAAATCTTTTCCTCCAGCTTTCCGAATATCCGGTCAAATACCATCATCAGGCCATGCAGAATGCCCCAGAGCAGGAACGTCCAGTTTGCACCATGCCATATACCGCTGATAACAAAAATGATCATGGTGTTCAGATATGTAAAGAACAGGCCTTTCCGACTGCCGCCCAGTGGAATATAAACATATTTCGTAAAGAACTTCGTCAGCGAGATATGCCAGCGCTTCCAGAAATCACGGATAGACAGCGCTTTGTAGGGCGAATCGAAGTTGATGGGGAGATCAATGTTCAACATCATGGAAACACCAACAGCCATATCACTGTAACCGCTGAAATCAAAATAGATCTCAAACGTATAAAACAGCATCACCAAAAGCCAGTCCATTGCTGTGGCCACGCCAAGGTTACTGTACCCCCATGCGACAGCTGCAGCAAAGGTGTCAGCAAGCATGACCTTCTTGAACAGGCCGAAGCTGAAAATTTTTACACCGCAGGCCAGGTTGTCCCAGTTGATCTTTTTTCGGTCAAGATCATTGAGCTGCTCCACAAAGTCCACCGGTTCCATCAGCGGGCCCATCAGCAGCTTGGGAAAATATGTGATGTAGGTCAGGTAATCGATCAAGTCTGCTTTGAGCAGTTCCTTACGATACACCGAGACAAGATATGCGATTTGTTGGAACGTGAAAAAACTGATGCCCACTGGCAGAAGCAGAGTTTTCAGGGCATGGTCTGTATGGAACAGTGCATTGTAATTGGTGATTGCAAAGTTGAGGTACTTAAAATAGAGCAGCAGCGCAGCATTGATGCAGACCGGTACTGCCAGGAAAAAACGCCGCCAACGGAGCTTTTCGCTCTCAAGCAGTTTTGAAAAGATATAATTGACCAGCAGGCTCAGCCCAAGGGGCAGCAGTGTTCTCGGTTCAGCATACGCATAGAAAAACAGGCTGGCTCCGATAAGCACAAATTTGCTCCACACAGGATGGACACGCCCCAGCGTAAAATAGCCCAGTAGGACAAGGGGCAGAAAGCACAGGATGAACAAAAACGAATTGAACTGCATAGATTCCTCCGGATTTCAAGAAAGTGTACTTTTTTGAAATCCACGGCACAGAGGATACTTCTGTGCAAGTGCTTGCAAAATCACTCAATATATGTAGATTTTAGAGGAAACTGTGCTATAATAATCATTGTTTGTCTGAAAATAACCACTTGCGGAAAAGTACACTTTTTTAGAGAGGCTTCTCTTCCATCTGCTTTTTCGCCCGATAATAAAAGCTGCTCACAGGCATACTGCACGCTTCTGCGGCTTGTTTGCCGGAAAGTTCTCCTTTTTTCCAACGTTCGACCGCCAGAAAAAACGACTTCGGCAACGGCTTTGGCGGTCTGCCCAGACGAATCCCTCTGGCTTTTGCAGCAGCAATTCCCTCAGCCTGCCGCTGACGGATATTGGAGCGCTCGTTTTCTGCCACAAAGGAGAGCACCTGCAAAACGATATCACTCAGGAATGTTCCCATCAGATCTTTGCCGCGCCGGGTGTCCAGCAGCGGCATGTCCAGCACAACGATATCCACCTCCCTGTCTTTGGTCAGATACCTCCACTGCGCCCCACTCTCGTCGTAATTGCGGCCCAGCCGGTCAATGCTTTTGACATAGAGCACATCGTCTTTTTTGATGCGGCGCAAAAGTGCCTGATACTGTGGACGGTCAAAATCCTTGCCGGACTGCTTATCAAGGTAAATGTTCTGCTCCGGAATTCCGAAGGCGCGCAGCGCCAGTTTTTGGCGCGCTTCATTCTGTTCCCGCGTGCTGACCCTGATATATCCATAGTCTGTATTTGCGATAAAATCCACCTTCTATTCACAAGAAAGCGCCCCCGCTCACTGCGATCTTACAGTGAACGGGGGCGCTGTGCTTTTTCAGGGAACTCAGTCGTTGATCTCAGGGAAGCCTTCCAGCTTGGAGGTGCACTGGGGGCAGCGCACGGCCTTGATGGAGATCTCGCTCTGGCAGTAGGGGCAGACCTTGGTGGTCGGCTCCGCAGGAGCTTCCTCGGCCTCTTCCTTCTTCTTGTTGAACACGGCGTTGAAGGCCTTCAGCACCAGGAACAGCACAAAGGCAACGATCAGGAAATTGATGATCGCGCTGATGAAAGAGCCGATCTTCAGATCGACATCGCCGATCTTGACAACAACTTCAGAGAAGTCATTGTTGAAGAACAGACCGATCAGCGGATTGATGACATCGCCCACCAGAGAATTCACGATTGCCGTGAATGCCGAGCCGACGACCACACCAACTGCCATATCCAGCACGTTGCCGCGCATAGCAAAAGCCTTAAACTCCTCAAAAAACTTTTTGACACCCTTGATCTTTTGTTCTGCCATATTGCAATACCGCTCCTTTTCACACCCCGCAATGGGATCTTGTTGGTTCTATAATAATAGAAAAGAGCGGATTTTGCAAGAAAAAATCTCCGTAGGCCCGGGAGGCTTACACCTGATGCTCTGCGATCCACTGGCCCATCTGCTGGGCGATGGCCTTGATCGAGCCATCCTCAAAGGGAACCTTCAGCCCGGCGGTCTGCATCAGCTCTGTGTAGCTGGCCAGACCGGCACGGCGCACCAGCTTGAGGTAGCGTTCCCAGGCATCCTTGTGGTCCTTGAGGCTCAGCAGGAAGAACTGCAGCGCGGCCATGGTGGACAGGCAGTAGTCGATATAGTAGAAGGGGCACTCGTAGATGTGGAGCTGACGCTGCCAGCCCG
>ENA-OPSD01002729-OPSD01002729.1-human-gut-metagenome-genome-assembly--contig:-NODE-2729-length-9684-cov-2.702773_pt1 | contig 9684 bp, 2 predicted proteins | sample MGYA00241453_ERZ501898 | MGnify/ENA primary metagenome ERZ501898 (study PRJEB25962, sample SAMEA2042226) | human gut metagenome | biome: human gut; feature: human-associated habitat; material: faeces... | reverse complement strand
GAGAAAATATATCAGTAAAAGGATAGGTAAATAAGGAGCATACAGTGGAAAAAACTTTTTATTCATCAGATTACCTCCCTGAGAGAACTTTGTTAAAAGAGAGATATGAAATTTGTAATGAATTAAACCAGACGGGTGACCGAATTATTTACGAGGGGAAAGATAGAATTTTGAGGATAGAAGTGATTATACAAGAATTTTATCCTGCCGCCTTAGTTCATCGATATGAAAGATTAAGAGTAGATATTTTGGATAGAAAGTACGAAGAAAAGTTCTATATACGACGAGAAAGTTTTCTTAAAGAAGCCGAATTATTAGAAAAATTCAGTCAGGTGGATGGACTAGTAACACCGATAGATTTTTTTGAAGCAAATAATACAGTGTATATCATTATGAAGCAATTGGGAGAAATAATAACACTAAAGGAGTTTCAAAAAACAGTGGGAAGCACTGAACAGTTTGAAGTGTTGAAGTTTCTACAGTGTCTTTTGCCAGTTATGAATGGAATCGCTGCATTGCATAGAGCAGGAATTATTCATTGTGGTATAAAACCAGATAGGATTATCATACTGAATGATAGTACGATGAAATTACTGCTAGATACGGGAACGCTAAGAAAATTTTCAATAAAAGACACATCACTTCCAGTAATATTTGATCAACATTATGCACCTCTGGAAGTATATTCCACAAAAGGTGAATTGGGTCCCTGGACAGATATTTATGCCTTGTGTGCGACAATATATTATTACCTCAGTGGAGATAATCCAGTAGAAGCAATAGAACGTATCTCCGGGAAAAAGCTGAAAAACCTTTCAGAATATAATACATCGGTTTTTCCTGAATTGGAAAATGTCATTTTAAAAGGTATGAGTGTCGATATAAAAGATAGATACCAGAGCATGGAAGAATTCTGCGAAGCATTATACGGAGTGGCGAATGAAATCAGGGGTTTTAATTAAAGGGAAAAGCGGATTGTAACGAACAATAAGTTGCAATCCGCTTTTCTTAATTTTAGGGCGAAAAATCAAGATGTATTACCAAAAGTGTCGTAAAAACGACCAGTTGGACATAATCTATTGAATTACGGTCGGAAGTCGATATAATGCAAGTAGGTTATGAATTAAATTGATGCAAATTAAATGATAAAACGAATACGAGGGGGAATAAAAGAAAAAAATTACAAAATAAAAAATATTTTTATGAGAGAAAAGAGAAGGAAGTATATGTTAAAAAGAGGTGGAAAGTCAAATGAAAAAAATCAGTAAAGTGTTGTTATTAGTAATAGTGGCAGTTGCTTTCTGTTTTGGAATAACAGGACAGCAAGTTCAGGCAAGAGATACGTCAATCATATATGGCGATGGAACAATAACGAGGGCAGAATGGTTACATGATTTAACAGTTATGTTTGATATGACTGTAGAGAAAGATAATATGCCAGATGATTATTTTAGTGATGTGACAAGCGCGCATGTATATTATAAAGATATTATGATGGCAGCGGAATTTGGTGTGATTGACATAGAAGCAGGGCAGAAAGTAAAACCAGATGAAGCAGCAACCAGAGAATTTGCAGCACATACATTGAATTATTGTCTGGGATATAAATTAGAAGACAAGACATATACCTATAAAGATACGACAGGAATAAAATATCCAGATGATACACAGATTGCCATCAATAGAGGATGGTTTGCACTAGAATCTGGAAGGTTTAATCCGGAAAAGACGATAACAAAATCGGAAATTGAAAACATGGTATCGGATGCAAAGACGGTGCAGCAATCTACTCAAATTGATGAAAATTATAAAAACAATTATGAATTTACGTCAAATGTAATAGAAATCCCGCAGGATGTCAGTGTATATGTAGATAAAGATAAAAATGTAACGATTGTTAACTGTCCGAAAAAAATTACAGTTGGGGATACTTTTGCAGTTTATGAAAATGGAGTAGCACAGGTTTATACAGCAAAAGGAATTACTGTAGACGGTTCAGATACAGTCATTGTAACGAACGATGTAGACATTGATAAAGTAACAGAAAGTGTCGATGCACAGGGAACCGAAGAGGGAGATTTAAAACAGGCAGAAGCAGTTGGCGATGCACAGATTACCTACATAGAAGGCGGAACCGAAGAACAGGCATATGAAAATGGAAGAGCTTATAGAAGCCGCAGACGAATTAGTGGAAATAAAAAGATCAGTGCAGTAAAAGCTTCAAAAAAATTAGAATTAGGTGCAGGCAAATCATTTACTATTAATTGTACGCTTTCTAATGTAAGTGTAGATTACAAAATAAACAGTGGAAAAAGAGAAGCCTATGTCAAGGCAAATGGAACGGCTATTATTACAGGAAAAGGTGAGTGGGATGCCGTTGCAGCGGCAGGAAAATCTGGTTCGATAGAACTGGTGAAAATTCCTGTGGCATATGTTGGCGTGATTACAGTTACCGCAGAATATAGCATGAATGGAGAAGTCACTTTAACCTATACGACAGGCTTTCAGACAGGCTTACAGTATTCTCCGCAAGATGGCTTCAGACTGACAAAAGATTTTCAGAAGAAAAGCTTTACCCTTCACTCTAAAACAAAATTAAGTGCCGGAGTGACAGCATCCATCGGATTGGTAAAACTTCCAGTAATCAGCGGAAAGATTTATGCCAAAATGGGAGCACAGACAGTCATAGAATCAGAAACATTTGATGATGGTAAATCTCCGAAAATGTGTACAACAGTATCTTCCTGGTTATATGCATCTGCAGGAGCAAATGCCAGTCTGGATTTTTATGTAACGAAAAAGTCCTTCAGCAAAACTTATGATATATTCAATGAAAACAATAGTCCGGTACGATTAGTATACCATTTTGAAGATGGACGCTTAATATATCCTTGCAGCAGAGGACTGGCATCCGCAAAAGGATACTTTACAAAATGGAATTCCCGTTATGGAAGCTCCTGGGGTGGCTACGGTTTAGATGAGAACGGTACTCCAAAACCAGTATTCACTTACTCATTAGACGATGATGGAAATGCTACAATTACAGGATATACGGGAAATGTGTCGGCATTGGTGATACCGGAGGAGATTGATGGGCATAAGGTAATAGCACTAGGAGATAATGCTTTTAAAGGGAAAAAATTATTAGAATATGTAGAAATTGCCAATACAGTAACGTATATAGGAAGCCAGTGCTTTGAGTCTGATAAGGAGTTAGCAAATGTAAAATTGTCATCAAACATTAAAAGAATGGAAAGTGGAGCCTTTGGGAATTGTACAAGCTTGACAGAAATAACCATTCCAAAATCATTGGAAGAAGCAGGAAGAGAGTATGGATTTGGAATGTATGATTATGGTCCATTTTGTGGTTGCACAAATCTAAAGACAGTTAAATTGGAGAAGGGATTAACACAGATAGCAGGTAACCTGTTTATGAGATGTTATGGATTGGAGGATATTGACATACCGGATACGGTAACGACTATAGGTGAAAATGCTTTTAAACTTTGTACATCGTTAGAAAATGTTAAAATGTATAATAGTATAGATGAAATTAATGGAAGAGCATTTGCAGGCTGTACCAGTCTAAAATCAGTATCTCTCCCGGACTCAATAACAGGTATGGGAACGGAGATATTCTCAGGTTGTACAAGTCTTTCATCAGTGAAGTTACCTAATAAACGTGTGAATATTATGTCATCAACATTTGAAGGCTGTACGAGTTTAACAGAAATTACTTTACCAGACACAGTTACAACAATCCAGGACCACGCTTTTAAAAACTGTACCGCATTAAAGACTATAAATTGGAGCAAATCCATTACAGACATTCAATCTTACGCTTTCGAAAATTGTGATGCGTTAACAAAGCTTGATATTCCAAATACTGTAACAAATATTGGAACAGGTGCATTTTATGAATGCGGAGGCTTTACAGATATTGCAGTGCCAAATAGCGTAAAGAGTCTTGGCTCCAGAGCTTTTGAGAATTGTGATGCTCTTGCCAAAGTTAGTATTTCACATTCAGTAACCAGTATGGGAGAAAAAGCTTTTTATGATTGCGATGCTCTTACAGATGTTAAGTTAGGAACAGGAATTACGCAGATTCCAACTTCTTGTTTTGAACATTGTGATGCATTACCATCTGTTGTATTGCCGTACAGAGTTTCTAAAGTGGGAGACAATGCATTTAAGAATTGTGTGGCATTAACAGAGATAACGATTCCACGTGCAACGACCTCTATTTCAACTTCCGCATTCAGTTATCCGGCTAAGATGACGGTATATGGAATTTCTGGTACATATGCAGAAACTTTTGCAAATCAGCAGGGAATGAAGTTTGTTAATAAGGCAGTAAAAGCAACCAATGTTGTATTAGACAAAACAGAACTGACTTTAAATAGAGGAATGAAATATTCCCTTACAATGACAGTTACTCCGGCAACTTTTACAGATAAAGTGTCATGGAAATCTACGAATGTAGATGTAGCAGCAATCGCAGAGGATGGAACAGTAACGGCGAAAGGAGCTGGACAGGCAACAATTAAAGTAACTGTTGGCGAAGTGAGTGCAACTTGTAAAGTAAATGTTGTACAGCCGGTGACATCTATCTATTTGAATAAAACAGCCCTAGAAATGACTGCATTAGATACTTACCAGTTACAGGCAAGCGTATATCCTTCCGAAGCCAATAATAAAGAGGTTAGCTGGGAGTCTTCCGATGAAAAAGTGGCAACAGTAGACAAAAATGGTTTGGTACAGGCAAAGGAAAAAGGAACAGCAGTAATTACAGCAAAGGCAAAAGATGGCAGTGAAGTAAGCAGAAGCTGTAAAGTTACCGTTAAAAATACAGCCTATGTAGTTACGGATATTTCAAAGTTAGAGAGCACACATAACTATGAAAATAACTGTTCTGATTTCTGGGTATACACAAAAACAGGAGCTTCGGCATTAAATATTACATTTAACAGTAAAACTGCATTGGAAGAAGATTTCGACTATCTGTATGTTTTTGATAAAGAGAATAAACAGGTTGGAAAATACACTGGTACACAATTAGCAGGGAAGACAATCACCGTTTCAGGAGATACTGTTAAAATACAGTTAGTATCAGATGATGCAGGAAATGCATGGGGATTTAAAGTAGATGTTATTACCGAAAAAGTAGAAGAGGAATGTAAACATACAGATACTACAAAGAGAGAAGTAAGGAATGCAAAAGCTGCAACTTGTACTTTAGATGGCTATTCAGGAGACATATATTGTACAAACTGTGGAAATCTCATTGAAGCTGGTAGTGTAACGAAAGCCATCGGACATCAGTGGGATAACGGTGTGATTACAAAGGCAGCTACAGCGACACAGACAGGAATAAAAACATATACCTGTACAGTATGTAAAATAACAAGAACAGAAGTCATCAAAGCACTTGGAAACAATACTAAGCCAATCGGAAATAGTAATAAACCAAAATTAAAAACAGGAGAGAAAATCACAGATAAATCCACCGGAGCAGTATATAAAGTAACAGGAAAGAACACAGTGGAATATGTGAAAGCAACTTCTAAAAAAGCTTCCCGAACAATTCCATCTACAGTGAAGTTAAAAGGAATCAAATGTCAGGTAACATCGATTGCAACAAAAGCATTCAAAGGAGATCCAAAGATAAAGGCAGTAGTGATTCCAGCAACAGTACGAAAGATAGGAAAAGAAGCATTTGCAAAATGTAAAAACCTAAAGAAAATCACAATAAAAACAACATATCTTTCCAGCAAAAAGGTAGGAGCGAATGCATTTAAAGGAATCCACGCAAAAGCAACTATCAAAGTTCCAAAGAAACAGAAGAATGCATATCAGAAGCTGTTAAAGGCAAGAGGAGTCGGTAAGAAAGTCACTGTTAAGTAAAAGAAAACAATAAAAAATGATTGCAAAAAGCTGGAATATTTCCGGCTTTTTGTCGTACAGCTACCAAAAGTGTCGAAAAAACGACCACTTGGACACAACCTATTGAATTACAATAGGAAGTCGATATAATGCAGGTAAGGAATTAAACAAATGTCGAAAAAGAAGCGGTGTTCAATATTTGTATATGTAAAAGGAGGATAAGTGTTATGAAAAAAATAAAAATGATATTTGCCGCATGTTTTATCATGGGAGTACTGTTTTACTGCCCACGATTTAGCGTAAAGGCGATGGCCTATGAAACAGCGTGGTTTCCGGCACCACAGATGAATTTGAGCCAGATTGCCTATGAAACAGGAAGTGGTTCATCGCATGGAGATTATAATGCAATTGATATTTTACCGGGAGGAAGGGTATTTGCACCATTTACCGGAGTGGTAAAGCAAAAGGATAGCCGCTGGGGATATGTACTGTTCCAAAGTACAGATAGAGTATATTATCCAGATGGAACATTAGATTATATGACCGTTGGATTTATGCATGATGAAAATATTTCTGATATATCAGTTGGACAGACGATAGGTCAGGGAACCGTATTTTATGATGCTGGTGGTCAAGGTAAAAAGAGTGATGGTACTTATGGACATGTTTACGGAAATCATGTTGATATTAGTGTATTTAAAGGAGCAGTAAATAGTGTAACTAAATATGGAAGAGGTAATATTTACGCATATCAGGCTTTTTCTATTAATAGAGGGAGAACAACATCCATCATAAATAAGGGAAAAGCATTAGCAGGACATTCAACAAATAATGGAGCACCAACGGATTGGACAAATCTCTGGAAAGATTTACAAACAGATGCAGAAAAGCCGACTATCAGTGAAGTAAGTGTTTGGAATGTGTCTTCAACAGGTTACATAGTTCATTGTATTGTAAAAGACAATAATGCATTAAGTGTAGTAAAATTCCCTACCTGGACAGCAAAGAATGGGCAGGATGATATAACATGGCATGAAAGCAGGGTAGGTGGAACAGCGTGGGAGTTAAATTATCAAGTTAACATATCTGACCATAATAATGAGCAAAATGGATGGTACCATACAGATATATATTGCTACGATGCTGCAGGAAATTTAGAAACTTATAAAACAGTTAGTGTTTATATAGATACGGTGGCACCGACTCTTACGAATATAAAAGTTACGCCTGATTTGACTGGTTATACCGTAGAGTGTGATGTTAGTGATAATGCAGGTATTGACAGGGTACAGTTTCCTACCTGGACTCCATGGAAAGACGGACAGGATGATTTAGTTGGTGACTGGCAGACATCTGAAAAATGCCGTGGAAAAATAGTGAATGGGCATGTGACTTATCGTGTAAATCGAAGCGACCATAATAATGAACTGGGAGCATATGTAACAGATATTTATGTATATGACAAGTGTGGGAATGTACAAGCAGGAAGAACTGGTTATTCCTTTGAGGAAACTCCTCCAGTAATAAAGGATGTAAAGGTCAGCAAGGATAATACTGGTTTTAAAGTAACCTGTAAGGTGTCGGATGAAACGGGTGTTGATAAAGTTTCATTCTTTACCTGGACAGCAAAGAATGGACAGGATGATATTTCCAAGAAAGATATAAAGGTAGATTCCGGTGAGGGAGAAGAAAAAGAGATAACTTATCATGTAAATCAAAGCGACCATAATAATGAAGATGGTTATTATATTACGCACATTTATGCTTATGATAAGTTAGGAAATCGTGCGACAGATAATGCAGGTATATTAATTGGTGAAAAGAACGAGGCAGTTGCGATAAGGTCATTTAATGGTCATAAATATTACCTGATTGATAATAGTGCTTTGATAGGCTGGAATGATGCAAAACAGTATTGCAAAAATGTTTTCGGCGGTTATCTTGCCTCCATTACATCAAAAGAAGAGAATGCATTTATTACTGGATTATTAAAAGAGTTTAATTATAGTGATGCTTTTATAGGGGGAAGTGATAGAGAAAAAGAAGGAGAGTGGAAATGGGAATCCGGTGAATCTTGGAGCTATAGTAACTGGGGAGCAAATCAGCCTGATGACTATAAAGCCTGTGAAGGTGGGCAGGATTATTTGAGAATTGGACAGGATGGAGCCTGGGATGATTTCAATAGTATGGCTGATATTTCAGGAACGGAAATAAAATCTTTTATCTGTGAAACCGATATTAATGAATTTTCAATTAATTATCATTTAAATGGAGGAAAAAATGCTTCCGATAATCCAACGACATATATAGCAGATAATAATATTGTATTTGGAAATACCGCCGTTTCAGGCAGTACTTTAATTAAAAATCCTACAAAGGAACATTATATATTTAAAGGCTGGTACACAGCAGAAAATGGCGGGGAAAAATATGAATCCAATAAAAAGTATAGCGGAAATTTAGAGTTATATGCACGTTGGGAGGCACAAAAAGAACAGGTTACTTTTAATGGAAACGGGGGAACCATTTCAGGAAGTAGTACAAAAGAAGTTGCTTATGGTACTGCGTATGGAACACTTCCAACAGCCACAAGAACAGGACATACTTTTTTAGGGTGGTATACAGCATCAGAAAATGGAAAGAAAGTAGATAGCACAACCATTTGTCAGGATACCGGTATGTTATATGCTCACTGGAAAAAGAGTGTTTATACGGTGAATCTTGATGCAAATGGAGGTAAGACAAATGCGGTTAGTAAGACAGTAACGTATGATGAGGTATATGGAACATTTCCTGATGTAGAACGACCTGGCTATACATTTAAAGGATGGTATACAGAAAAGAGTGGTGGAAATAAAGTAGATGCCAAGAGCATAGTAAATATCGCAAAAAACCATACTCTGTATGCACAATGGGTTCCATTATCATATGAACTTGAGTTTGATGCAAATGGTGGAACAATAGAGGGAAATACAAAACAGGAAGGTCTTTATAATACAGTCTATGGGAAATTGCCAGAAGCTAAAAAAGATGGTTATACATTCTTAGGATGGTTTACTGCTAAAACAGGAGGCAGTCAGATTACGGCAAGTACTTTATGTACAGGAAATTTAACAGTATATGCACATTGGGAAAAAGATGCTTCTCATGTACACAGCTACACCGAAACCATCACGAAAAAAGCAACCTGTACAACCAACGGAACAAAGACATTTAAATGTGCCTGTGGAGATGCTTATGAGGAAACGATAAAAGCAACAGGACATCTTCATAAGGAGACAAGAAATAAAAAAGAAGCAACCGAAACTACGGAAGGATACACAGGAGATATTTATTGCAAAGATTGTAATACCTTGCTTGAAAAAGGAAAGCCTATTCCGAAGTTAGAGGAAACAGTAGATAAGGATGCACCGATCATCCAGGCAGAATCCGTACAGGGTTATGCAGGAGATGAAGTGACAATCCCGGTAACCATCAAACAAAACAGCGGGATCGCAGGATTTTCCTATGACGTTAACTATGACAGCAGCAAGCTTCAGTTAAAGAAGATGACAGCAGGAACCGTAACGAAAGAGGGAACGTTCACAACAAATGGAAACGTAGTAAACTGGTATACGACAGATAATATCACAGCAAACGGAACGATCCTGAATATTACGTTCACAATCCTGAAAGATACAGCCGATGGAAAATATCCGGTGAGCATCTCTCTGCATGACGGAAAGAAGAATCTGGTAAATGAAGAGGGCAGCTATGTAAAGGCAGCTTATAAAGCAGGAGAAGTAGAAGTTGTCAGCGGAA
>ENA-OPSD01002723-OPSD01002723.1-human-gut-metagenome-genome-assembly--contig:-NODE-2723-length-9703-cov-2.898528_pt1 | contig 9703 bp, 10 predicted proteins | sample MGYA00241453_ERZ501898 | MGnify/ENA primary metagenome ERZ501898 (study PRJEB25962, sample SAMEA2042226) | human gut metagenome | biome: human gut; feature: human-associated habitat; material: faeces... | reverse complement strand
ATTTCAGCGGGAGCTTATTTTTATGCCAATGAATCAAGAGTTCTATATGCTCAGTGGAAGAAACGTCCACCTAAGGAAATATATATAAATGCTAAGGACAGATATTATTTTAAAGGACAAGGCATAGTTATAAATAGAGAAGAATTGCTGAAAAAAGTTACAGTAACTGACGATGTTGATAACGGAAATGAGTATTATGTTAGAATAATAGAAATAACCCGAACCAGTGATAATCTTGTCAATAATGATAGTAGTGATGATAAGAACGATAGCAACAGTAATAAGAACGATAGTACTAACGATAAAAATGATAGCAGCAGTGACAAGAGCGATAGTGTTAGTAATAAAAGTGACAGCAGCAGTAACAAGAGCGATAGTACTGACAATAAAAGTGATAGTAAAAACAATAACAGTAGCAATAAAAGTGACAGTGGCAGTAAAGGTGATTACAAAGACAACAATTTATTAGCGACGGGATCAAATCTTGTTCCTGAAAAGTACATTAATACGTCAAAGGTTAGTGTATATAAAATAAAGATATACACTGAAACAGAAACAGCAAGTGTAAATGCAACAGCAACGTTTAAAATTTATGTATTAGATAATGAAACAGCTATTGGTTCTGTAAGATTTATAAGCAATAAATATCTTTATACATTATCAGATACTTCAAAATGGAATAAAAAGCGAAATGAGAATTTGAATACAAGGTTAACTAATGCGTTAAAAGATTCAAATCCAATGCTCAAAGTTGCGTATACAAGTGATGAAATTGAGCAGATAAGAAAGACTGTAAAAGGAAAAGGCTATAGAATAACCAATAGTCTTAATAAAAATATTACAAAGGAATGGTAGTGTATGAAACAGATAATAATTATTGTGGGAACCATAGTTATAATTTTCATAGCTGCAATGACAATAGTATCTGTGGAAAGTAAGGACTTAAGAACAGACGAATTAAACAGAGCAGTTTCTGCATCAATTAAGAAAACAGTTTCAGACAGTCAGATTGAAAATCAGTCGACTATATTGTCTGATAAGGAAATGGTAGCATATTTTATTCAGTTGTTAAGTGTTAACATGAAAGGCAAGGGAGATGTTACCGTTGAAGTATATGATGCAGACTATAAAGAGGGACTTTTGTCTGTTGCAGTAACTGAAAAATTTAAATATGTAAATGGAAAAAATGGAGAAATAACAGTTAGAAAGTCAGCAATAGCTGAATAAAAATCAGATGTGTCCTAAAGTCATTATCCCACCATTGTGCAGGCACAGGTGGAATAAGACAATTTAACTTATAATCTATAGTATTATATTATTTTTGAATTTTAGTGCTGACTTCGCCGGAGTTTAGCCATTCTTCAGAACCGTCTTCATAACGAACTTTAAGATGGCATTCCTTGTCTATTTCAAGAGCCAGTGCATTTCTTGAAGTTCCGTTAGAAAGTACGCTGATAGGTTGCCCAATTATCATTGAACGGCTAATATATTCGTCAAGATAAGCTCTTTTGTCAAAGGATTCATAGTATTCCATAAAATAGTTTAAAAGGTGACCAACAAGTATGCTTCGCTTATTTACGGCATCACTGTTTTTTTCAAAAATAGCAGTTGCAATTCCTGAAATATCTTCAGGAAAACCGCCTTCAGGTGGGCATACGTTAATGCCAATTCCTACTATGGCATAATCCAACTTTGATGTTTCAATATTAAAGGCAGCTTCGGTAAGAATGCCACAAACTTTTTTACCTTCAATATAAATGTCATTAACCCATTTAATGTCAGCTTTTTTGTTAGAAACATCTTCAATGGCTTTGGCTGTTGCTACAGCAGCAGAAGTTGTTAAGAATAGAGCCTGATCAGCAGGAATATCAGGTCTTACTAATATGCTAATGTATAGGCCTGTGTTTGATGGAGAGTAGAATTTCTTACCCATTCGTCCTCTGCCAAGTGTCTGTTCTGTGGCGATAAGGACTGTGCCGTGTGGCGCATTCTGTTCGGCTTTTTCTTTTAAAACTGTATTGGTAGATGTAATGGTTTTATATACAGACAAATCAAGTGGATAATTTAAATATTGTTCAATGCTTTGTGGTGAAAGAATGTCATTATCAGGCTCTAAGCAATATCCTTTGTTAGGAATTGCATTTATTGAATAGCCGTCTTTTTCAAGAGTTTTAATGGCTTTCCAGATAGAGTTACGGCTTACGTTAAGATTAGTTGCAAGCTGACCTCCTGAAATGTATTCACCTTTATTTTCTTCAAGCTGTTTTAAAACTTCGTCTTTTATGCTCATGGTAACAGAAACCTTTCTTAATTAGTATGATTATGCAATAAAGAGTTATGCAATAGAAGTACATAACAAAATTCATTTTATGCAATGAAAATATAATGTCAAAAATATGACATAAAAAAGTATAACATCAAAAATATGTTTATTCAACAAAACAAAGTGAATGAATAATAAAATGTTAGCTAAAAAATAAAATGGGTTGACAATCGAAAAACGTTGTCTTACAATGGTGACGTTGGAGTGCGCATATTCAGAGAATATTTAGAAGGGACATAGGCATAAATTTAATTACTCAATTGATGCCTTTTATAAAAAATGAATAATAAGAAATTTTTAACTGTTCAGGATATGGTTCTTATAGCTGTATTTGTAGCAATAATAACTGTATGTTCATTTATACAGATTTCAGTAGGACCTGTACCATTTACATTACAGACATTTGGTGTTTTTGTAACAGCAGGCATACTTGGAACGAAGAGAGGAACATTAGCAGTTATAGTTTATATTTTGCTTGGTATTATTGGTGTACCTGTATTTTGTGGTGCAGGCGGACCGGGAGTTATTGTTGGAACAACAGGTGGTTACATAACAGGATTTGTTTTTACTGCACTTATTATTGGCATAATCACTCATTTCTTTGAAAAGAGTTCTACATGGTTAAAACTTGGAGCTACAGTTGTAGCTATGATTTTAGGTGATGTTGTATGTTTTGTTATTGGAACAATTCAGTTTATGTTTGTAATGAAGACTTCATTGACAGTGGCATTGGGATACTGTGTAATACCATTTATTATTCCTGATTTAGTTAAAATATTAGTAGCAACAATTATTGTTAATAGGATGAAGAAATATGTCAAAATACTTAATTAGACCACATCATATGTTGTGTATGCAGTTCTTTGAGGGCAAGGGATACAGCGATGGATTTGTTGCATCTATGGCAGCAATAAAAGAAAAACTTGAAAAAGAAGATCCTCAGGTTGAGATTGTTGAAGGAACAGATGATGTATGTAAGAATTGCCCACATAATATGGGTGGGGCATGTGAGAATGAAGATTCTGTAAGACAACATGACAAGAGAGTGTATGACAAAGTAATTGAAACTGTAGGAAACAGTGCCAAATGGTCAAATATTACCAAAGCCATAAGAGAGAACATTATAGACTCAGGTAAGATGAGAGAAACTTGTGGTAAGTGTCAGTGGTCAGATATTTGTTTTAAAAATTAGAATAATAAATATATATATTTCAAACAACCAAAGGGTGCGTGGCTTTATGCTATGCACCTTTTGTGTTATATGCGATTAGACTTGATATTTGCGATAGCTAAACAATATAGGTATAAATCTGCGACTAAACAATATAGGTATAAATCTAGATAGAAGAACCAAAATATGTTAGTATATAATGTATTAGATTTAATTTTGGAGGAAGCAATGACTTTAGAGGCAAAGAATTTAAATGAGCAGATAAGCAATTTAAAAGAATATGAAGTGATTCTTCATAAAAATATAGAAGAAGTTGATTCAGAAGGATGGTTTCTGAAACATAAGAAAACAGGAGCAAGAATAGTACTTCTGGCTAATGATGATGATAACAAGGTATTTAATATAGGATTTAGAACACCTGTTAATAATGATACGGGAGTTCCGCACATTATCGAGCATACAGTACTTTGTGGTTCGAAGAAGTATCCTGTTAAGGATCCTTTTATGGAATTAGTTAAGGGGTCACTTAACACATTTTTAAATGCAATGACATATCCGGATAAGACAATTTATCCTGTGGCAAGTTATAATGACAAGGATTTTAAGAATCTTATGGAAACGTATATGGATGCAGTTCTTAATCCTAATATATATGATGAAAAGAAGATTTTTCTTCAGGAGGGATGGCATTACGAACTTGAAAACAAGGATGGAGAATTAACTTATAACGGAGTTGTATACAATGAAATGAAAGGCGTTTATTCATCAGTGGACGGCGTAATGGATAGAGCAACATTACATTCATTGTATCCGGACACATCTTACAGTTATGAGTCAGGTGGAAATCCTGACAATATACCGGAATTATCATATGAAGAATATTTGGATTTTCATAGAAAATACTATCATCCGTCTAACAGCTACATTTATCTTTATGGAGATATGGATATGGTTGAAAGACTTCAGTGGATTGACAAGGAATATCTTGGCAAATATGATATGTTGAAAATTGATTCAGAAGTAAAGAAACAGCCTGCTTTTTCAAAGTTAAAGGAAGAAAAAGTGGCTTATGCAATTACAGACAGTGAATCATTGGAAGACAACACAGTTCTTACAGTTAATTATGTAATTGGCGATAGCAGTGACGTAGAATTAAATACTGCAATTCAGGTTTTGGAATACGTTCTTATGGAAATGCCTGGAGCTTTTCTTAAGCAGGCTTTAATTGATGCAAAAATCGGGAAAGATGTTTATAGTCAGTATGAGGACGATATTTGCCAGCCTATGTACAGCATTGTTGCAAAATATGCCAATGAATCAGACAAAGAAAAATTTATTACAATAATAAATGAAACACTTGAAAAATTAGCAAAGGAAGGTCTTGATAAAAAGGCACTTTTGGCAGGATTAAACAGCCTTGAATTTAAAGTGAGAGAATCAGATTTTGGCAGAATACCAAAGGGATTAATCTTTGGAATAAATATGCTTTCAAGCTGGTTATATGATGACAGCAATCCTTTTGTTTTATTAGAAACAAACAAGGTTTTTGAAAAACTTAGAAAGATGATTGACACAGATTATTTTGAAAAATTAATCACAGAATATTTTATAAAAAATACTCACAAATCAGTGGTAATATTAACACCTGAAAAAGGATTGACTGAAAAGAAAGAACAGCAGTTAAAAGATTCATTGGAAGCTAAGAAAGGTACAATGACAGACGAAGAAATTGAAAATATAATAAGAGAAACAAAGGAACTAAAAGAATATCAGACAACATCTTCATCAGCTGAAGATTTAGCAAAAATTCCTTTACTTGAAATCGAGGATATAGGAAAAGAACCACGAAAAATCATTGGACAACCGGAAACTAAAGAAGGCATAACAATGCTTTACAACGACCTGTTTACTAATGGAATAGGATACCTTGACATAGTATTCGACTGTACAGATTTGCCTGAAAAATATCAAAGTTATATGGGACTTTTGAAACCTGTGTTAAGTTACATGGATACTGAAAAGCATTCTTATACAGAACTTAATACTGAAATTGATTTGGATTTAGGCGGTTTCGCTTTTGATTCAGGAATTTATGTTAATAAGAAAACAGGAGAACCAATGCTTACAGGCGAGGTTCACGCAAAGATGCTTTATGACAAGATTCCAAAGACTTTTGATTTGATTAAAGAAGTTGTTTTGGAAACTAAGTTTGATGACTATAAGCGTTTAAAAGAAATTCTTGAAGAATTAAAATCAAGAGTGAAATCTTCAATAATAAAGACAGGTGACAGTGCTGCAATGCTTAGGGCAATGTCTTATTATTCAAAATCATATTATTTAAAAGAACAGTCAACAGGACTTGCATTCTATCAGTTCTTAAGTGATATTTTGGATAATTATGAAGAAAAGAAAGAAGATTTCGCAAAGAATTTAAAAGATACAATTGAATATGTGTTCAGCAATCAGAAAATGTACTTGAATTATGCCGGAGATAAGGAAAGTTATGAACTTGTGAAAAAACTTGTTATTGACTTAAAGAATAGTGTTTACAATGTTCCAAGAAATAAGGATTTGTGGCAGTTTAAACCTGAAAAGAAAAATGAAGCAATAAAAACATCAGGTCAGGTTCAATACGTTGCAAGAACAGGTAACTACAACAAGGATAATGACAAGGTATTTAGTGGAAGCTTTATGGTTCTTGGAAATATTATGAGAAGTAAATATCTTTGGAATAACATTAGAGAATTAGGTGGAGCTTATGGATGTAACGCTTCATTTACAAGAAATGGTGATGTAATGTTTACTTCATACAGAGATCCAAACCTTGGAAAAACTAATCAGGTATATTTAAAAGCAGCAGATTTTATTGAAAATTTTAATGTAGATGAAAGAGAAATGCGTAAATATATTATAGGAACAATTAGCGGAATTGATACACCACTTAATGCGGCAGACAGAAGTGGAAGAGAGTTTAGCTGTTTTATTACAGACACAGATTATGAAACATTAAAAAGAGAACGTGAGCAGATTCTTTCAACCAATGTTGAAAACATTAGAGAGCTTGCACCTTTGGTAAGAGAAGCTATGGCAGACAATAATATTTGCGTAGTAGGTAGTGCAAGTGCAATAGAACAGGACAAAGAACTTTTTGAAAAAATAGTAGAATTAGTTTAAAAAGTATTAGTTTAAAGTTATAACTAAAAATATCAGACAGATATATTGGAACTAAAGAGAATTATCAGTTGTTTACCGAAAGAAAGGAGAGCATCCAGGGGATGCAATAAGATAATGAAAGAAAAATTTAAATCAGGATTTGTAGCCCTTATAGGCAGACCAAATGTAGGAAAATCTACATTAATGAATCAGATTATTGGTCAGAAGATAGCAATAACATCAAAAAAACCACAGACTACAAGAAATAAGATACAGACAGTATACACATGTGATGAAGGTCAGATAGTATTCCTTGACACACCAGGAATTCACAAAGCTAAAAACAAGCTTGGGGAATATATGGTTAATGTGGCAGAAAAAACATTAAAGGAAGTTGACCTTATATTATGGCTTGTAGAACCTGACACTTTTATCGGTGCAGGGGAACAGCATATTGCTGAACAACTTAAAGGCATTGATGTACCTGTAATTCTTGTAATTAACAAAACAGATACAGTTAAACGTGAAGAGATTTTGACTTTTATTGATGCATATAGAAAAATATATGATTTTAATGAAATCATTCCTGCATCAGCTCTTAGAGGTCAGAACACAGATACAGTTAATGAAAGTAATAGGCAACTATCTTGAAGAAGGTCCAAAATACTTCCCAGATTATATGATAACAGACCAACCAGAAAGAGTTCTAGTGGCTGAATTAATAAGAGAAAAAGCTCTTCACGCATTAAATGAAGAAGTGCCTCACGGAATTGCTGTAACAATAGAAAGAATGAAGCAGAGAAAAAATGCTGAAATTATGGATATTGACGCAACAATAGTTTGTGAAAGAGATTCACATAAGGGAATAATAATTGGCAAAAAAGGCAGCATGCTTAAGAAAATCGGTACAAATGCCAGATATGAAATTGAGCAGCAGTTGGAAATGAAAGTTAATCTTCAGTTATGGGTAAAAGTTAGAAAAGACTGGAGAGACAGCGAATTATTAATGAAGAATTACGGATATATTGAAGAAAAATAATTTCCAATATATTCTTACAAGCCCAAATAAGTATACAAAAATTTCTATGGAGAATCCTAATTATAGACATATAAAACATGGAAAATAAAATATAATTTTATATAGGATTACAGTGTCAAAAGGTCTTAGCCCACGGTGTCTGCATAATGGTGGGGATGGCACTGGATGGAATTAGTTTTAGAATTGGTACTTAGGAGGGAATATGGAATATCAGGGAAGTTCTAGTGCTTTTTGGGCAACAGGAAAGATTGAAGATTATTTGAAGTATTCTGAGGAGAGAAAAAGACAGGCTTGCGAAAAATTTATTTCTGCAATAGAAGGTGAAAAGGCAAATGATAGAAACAGTAACAGTAATAGGGATGGTAATATCCTCCATGGCTATAAGTGAATATGACAAAAGACTGGTATTGTTAACAAAGGAATTTGGTAAAATCACAGCTTTTGCAAGAGGTGCAAGAAAAACAACAAGTCAGTTTCTTGCAGGAAGCCAGCCAATGGCTTTTGGTGAATTTACCTTGTACAGAGGAAGAAATGCATATACGGTAACATCAATGAAAATAAGTGACTATTTCAGCAGTGACATGAAAGACATTGACAGTATGTATATGGGAATGTACTTTTTGGAACTGGCGGACTATTATGGTAGGGAAGGCATTGAGGCAGGAGAAACACTTAAACTACTATATATGTCTATGAAGGCATTATCCAAAAATATGCTAAAAAAAGAATTGATTAGATGTATATTTGAATTAAGAATTCTTGTTATAAATGGTGAGTATCCAAATGTGTTTACTTGTGGCAATTGCGGAGAAAAAGAGAATCTTGATTACTTTGATGAAAAAAATAGTACAATGATATGTAGCAACTGTCATGGAAAAGTACCAGAGAAAAATATAATTGACAATTCAACAATTTACGCACTTCAATATATAGTTACATCACCTATAACAAGATTATTCTCCTTTGACGTGACAGATAAAGTACTGGAACAGATGAAGGGGATAATTAACAAATATATAAAGAAACATATAGATAGGAAGTTTAATTCTTTAGAATTTCTGGAAATTTAATATTGAAATTAATTGCTTAAACGTATAAAATTACTAACTAGAGAAAAAAATAGGAGACTAAGAGATGAAGAGAATTATGGCAATGCTAATGTCAGTTGTTTTGACATTAGGGCTGACGGCTTGCGGTCATACTGTTGGTGATGTTGATTTGGAATCAGGTCAAAGTGCTATCTACATACAGAAGGACGGTATGGTTTCATATGCTGTAAGCGAATCGTTTGATAAGGATTATTATGATAAAGATGAACTAAAGAAGGAGATAGAGGCTGAAATTAAGGCATACAATGCTAGTAGTGATGCTTCAGTAGATGATGCAATTACGCTTGATAGCTTTAGTGTGTCAAAAAAGGTTGCAACATTGTCTCTTGATTTTACAACAACATATGATTTACTTAATTATATGCTAAATGATAATAGAGTGGAAAAAGACAAATTCTATATTGGAACAATTGATTCTAATGACGATTGCAAAATAAGTGGTAATTTTGTTGAACCAGGCAAAAAGGATAAAATCAAGGCTAAAACTATTAAAAGTATGACGGATAGTAATATTTTAATAGTGGATGAACAGTATAAGGTTCAGGTAGAAGGCAATGTTTTATATACAAGTGATAATTGTAAGATTGATGATGATGGCATTGTGACTACAGCAAAGTCAGATGATGAACTAAGTTATATTGTGTATGAACTTGAATAATAATCATATTTTTTAGAAAATATTTTACCAGTTAGCATAAAATAATTTGACAAATAAAAAAATAAAAGTTAAATTAAGAAAAATCATAATAGAAAATAGAAAAAGTAGAAAAGGAAGAAATGACATGGAAAAGACAATGGAAAAAATTGTAGCACTTGCAAAAAGCAGAGGATTTGTATATCCGGGCTCAGAAATTTACGGTGGACTTGCAAATACTTGGGATTATGGTAACTTAGGTGTTGAATTAAAG
>ENA-OPSD01002720-OPSD01002720.1-human-gut-metagenome-genome-assembly--contig:-NODE-2720-length-9709-cov-2.389062_pt1 | contig 9709 bp, 7 predicted proteins | sample MGYA00241453_ERZ501898 | MGnify/ENA primary metagenome ERZ501898 (study PRJEB25962, sample SAMEA2042226) | human gut metagenome | biome: human gut; feature: human-associated habitat; material: faeces... | reverse complement strand
AACACGCAGGCTAACACACAGAACAACACGAAAAAGCGTTTGATATTAGTTTTCTTCATATTGTTTCACCTCATTATCAGACCGTTCCATGCTTCTTAACCGGACGATCCTCTCTTTTTGTGTACAGCATTTCAAACGCTGCCGCAACATACTGTCTTGTTTCCTCAGGATTAATAATTGTATCCACATAACTTCTTGCTGCTGCAGATTCTACGCTGGACTGTAACTGTGCGTACTCTGCTGCCTTTTCAGAAATCTTTGCGTTGACATCTTCTGCCTTATCAATCTCATCTGCATACATAATCTTTGCTGCACTGGCTGCATCCATCATACCGATGCTTGCTGACGGCCATGCGTATGTCATATCTGCACCGACTGCTTTGGAATTCATTGCCACATAAGCACTTCCGTAAGCTTCACCGATGATTACATTAACCTTTGGTACGGTTGCATTTGCAAATGCATATGTAAGTTTTGCTGCTGCTTTTGCAATCTTCTTTTCGGAATCAACTGTTGCTTCAAAGCCCTTTACATTGGTAAGGGTCAGCACCGGAATTTCAAATGCATCACAGAAATTTACAAATTCAGCAGCTTTGTTGCATCCCTTAGCTGTAAGCTTAGCATCGAATTCTGCTGCAACGTTCATGTCATCATCATAAACCTTTGTTCTATTTGCAACCGCACCTACTGTAGCTCCATTAAGCTTAATGAAAGCTGTAACCATTTCAGGTGCATAGTTTCTCTTTGCTTCAATAATAAAGCCGTCATCAGAAATATTTTCTAATGCCAATAATGTATCTTCACCACAGTTTTCAATTCCTTCTGCTGCTCTGTTTAAATCATCATAGCATTCTAAATCTGAAGCTTCATCTTCATTATTTGATGGTAATACAGAAACTAAGTTTCTGATTCCTTCGATTACTTCAGCTTCTGTTCCTACGAAATCAACATTTCCTGCTTCTTCACTCTGGAACTTAGCTGATGCATTGTCACAGATTTCTTTTCTGTTTTCTGTAATTGCATTAGGTGAGTTAACGAATAACTGTGCATTTTCAACTTCCATGAAAGTAAAATCTGAAAGTCCTGCAACAATACTTAATCCGCCACCACAATTACCGAAAATAGCTGTAACTGTTGGGATTACTCCTGATGCAAGTGACTGCTTCATATAAATCTGTCCGAAAGCATTTAAGCCGTCTACAGATTCCTGAAGTCTAAGTCCTGTGCTGTCGATAAGACCGATAACAGGTGAACCTGTTTTCATTGCCATATCGTAAAGACTTGCAATTTTTTTAGCGTGCATTTCGCCTACAGAACCGCCAAGTACTGACGCATCCTGGCTGTAAACATACACTAAACCACCATTGATAACACCATATCCGGTAATAACGCCGTCAGATGGAGTATCCTTGGCCTGAATGTTAAAATCAGTATTTCTTGCTTTTACATAAGCACCGATTTCAACAAAACTGTTATCATCAAGAAGATTTTCAATTCTCTGTCTTGCTGTAACTTTAGCTGATGTACTCATAAGTCAGTCCTCCATTATATATATTGTTACATGAAATAAATCATGCGTAGCAAACAACCAATTTTTTGCCTATTAAAGTTTAACCTTTTTCTTGTCAAATATCAAGTAAAAGAAGATACTTTTTTACTTATTTTTTCATTTTTTGCCTGATATTTACATATTGCCCCGAAAAACAATATTTCGAGGCAATAAAAAAATTAATTTTTTAGTTTTTTTATACAAACTTTTCACTTTGTAATATTGTTTCAAGCCACCACAGAATCTACTATGCAGTTCTAACTCTATTATCAATCCAATCCTGATTAATTGGTCTAAAGTCTTCATCTTCAAAATAAACCTTATACCATACAAGGAATACATAAACAGTCCAGATTCTTCTGCTGTTATCAGCCTTTCCTGCTCTGTGATCTTCCATTAATTTCACTAAAATATCTGTGTTAAAGAACTTCTGTGCAGCTTCTCCTGTTAAAGTTTCCATAACCTTGTTGTAATAATTATCTTCCTTTAACCAAACACGGATAGGAACAGGGAAACCAAGTTTCTTCTTGTTAGCTGTAGCTTCCGGAATATGTCTCTTTGCCGCAATACGGAAAGCTCTCTTTGTTGCTTCATCATTGCATCTAAAGTCAATTGGAAGCTTCTTTGCATAATCAAATACCTTAACGTCAAGGAATGGAACTCTTGATTCAAGGCAATGAGCCATACTCATCTTATCAGCCTTTAACAAAATATCTCCCTGAAGCCAGAAGTTAGTATCGATGTACTGCATTTTTGCAATATCATTTAAATGCGAAACTTTCTTATAAGCATTAGCCACAATTTCCTGTGGTGTCTTATGCGTAAGTTTAGTTTTTAATAGCTTTTCTCTATCTTCTACCGAGAACATATTAGCATTTCCAATAAATCTTTCTTCTACTGTTTTGCTTCCTCTGATTATAAAATCTCTTCCCTTAATATCAGGCATCTTCTTTGCAACTGCTGCCAGTCCCTTTCTTACACACTTAGGAATCTTCTGATATCCTTTAAGAGAAATAGGTTCATGGTAAATATTATATCCACCGAAAAATTCATCGGCACCTTCACCTGACAAAACAACCTTAATCTGCTCCGCTGCCAGCTTGTCAACAAAATAAAGTGCAATACATGATGGATCAGCCAATGGCTCATCCATATAATACATAACAGTTGGAATAGACTTAAAATATTCTTCACTGTCAATGTTCTTGTTATAATTCTTCTTGCCTAATTCTCTTACAAGACCTTCAGCATATCTGATTTCATTATATTTACTCTGTTTATCTAAGAATCCTACTGTAAATGTTTTATCACCCGGAAATTCTGAAACAACATAACTTGAGTCAACACCACTTGAAAGCAATGAACCAACTTCAACATCAGCTATCATATGAGCATCAACTGTATCATGTACAACTTCTTCAATCTCGCTTACTGTTTTCTCAAGGTCGCCGTCCATAGCAGGTTCCATCATTGGATCAAAATATCTCTGAACATCTAATTTCCCGTCTTTAAAAATCATATAATGTCCTGCAGGAAGTCTGAATATCCCCTTAAAGAATGTTTCAGGTAATACTGAATACTGGAAGCTTAAATACTGTTCTAAAGCTTCTTCATTTAATTCTTTCTTAAATCCCGGAAATTCCAAAATAGACTTTGTTTCTGATGCAAAAATTAAAGTCTTATTAAATAATGAGTAATAAAAAGGCTTAATTCCAAAATGGTCTCTTGCACCAAACATTGTATTAGTTCTTGTATCCCATATTACAAACGCGAACATACCTCTTAACTTAGATAACAAATCTGTTCCATATTCTTCATATCCGTGAATAAGACATTCTGTATCTGAATCATTGGCAAACTTGTGACCTTTTGCTATAAGTTCCTTTCTTATTTCCAAATGATTATAAATCTCACCGTTAAATACAATTGCCACATCTCCTGTTTCATTGTACATTGGCTGGGCACCGTGACTTAAATCAATAATACTAAGTCTTCTATGTCCGATTGCAGCATGCTTATCCACATACATACCTTCATCATCTGGTCCTCTGTGAGCAATTTTATCCATCATCTGTTTTAGGACTTTTTTGCTGTCATCAACTTCACCTATAAATCCACAAATTCCACACATAACTCTTTTCTCTCTTTCATTAGTTAATATACTATATTAAATATTAAAGCTTATAAAATAGCCTTAACCTGATCTTCTTCCATAATTTCTTTAATTAAAACTCTTTCATCCATCGGATGTTTTACGCCTTTGATTTCCTGATAATCTTCATGACCCTTTCCGGCAAGAATAATTACGTCTCCATCTTTTGCATTAAGAATTGCATATCTGATGGCATCCTTTCTGTCAGGAACAGTAACATATTCACCGTCAGCTTTTTTAACCCCTACTAATATATCATTAATAATATCCATAGGTTCCTCAAATCTTGGATTATCAGAAGTAACAATTGTAAAGTCTGATAATCTTGATGAAACTTCCCCCATTTCAAATCTTCTTTCTTTTGAGCGGTTTCCACCACATCCAAAGACTGTTACAAGTCTCTTTGGATTGTACTGTTTAAGACTTGTAAGAAGGCTCTCAAGGCTCATTGCATTATGAGCATAGTCGATCATAAGAGTGAATCGCTTTGATATAGGAATGATTTCCACTCTGCCCTTAACTTTTACATTTTCAAGAGCTGTCTGTATCTTTTCAACATTTTCTGTAAAGTGACTGCAAATAGCAATGGCACACAATGAATTGTATACACTAAACATTCCCGGAACATGAATTTCAACAGGAAAGTCCATCTTACCCTTTAAGTCATAAGATACGCATAAGCATCCCGGCTTTGTAAATAATTTAATATCCTGTGCCTTAAAATCATAATCACCGTTTACACCATATGTTTCAATGTCACAGGTATGACCTTCCAAAACTCTGTCTATAAAATCAGCATCCATATTTACAATCCCATGTTTACATTGCTTTAAAAGCATGCTCTTGCAATGAAGGTAATCGTCAAAATCTTTATGCTCGTTAGGTCCGATATGATCAGGCTCAATATTTGTAAAAATACCATAATCAAATGTAAAGCCTGAAACTCTGTGAAGCATAAGTCCCTGAGATGAAACTTCCATAACTACACACTTGCATCCCTGTTCAACCATTTTTGCAAAAATTTCCTGAACAACATATGATTCAGGTGTTGTATTCTTCGCAGGAGTGACTTCATCGCCTATTATTGTTTCAATTGTTCCAATAAGTCCTGTCTTAATGCCAACGCTTTCAAGTACTGAACGAACCATATATGTAGTTGTTGTTTTTCCCTTAGTTCCTGTAATACCAATAGTAATAAGTTTTTCAGCAGGATTTCCAAAATAGTCTGCAGACATACATGCTAAAGCTAATCGTGTATCGTCTACTTTAACAACTGTTACATCTTCATCAACTTCCACATCCTCCATAACAACAACTGCTACTGCTCCCTTAGAAACAACATCTCTTATAAATTCGTGACCGTCAAAACCTGCACCTTTAATACAAACAAAAGCATCTCCATCACTTACTTTTCTTGAGTCATTCTGTAAATGTGATACTTCAATAGTATCGCTGCCCTTAACAACCTTATATTCTAATTTAGTTAATAAATCTTTTAATTTCATTTTTTTCACCAAACCTTTGTATCATAATTTTAAAGTAACTCCAAAATTAGTAATTAAACTCCCCTGTAAAAGTTATTCTTGCAGGACCTGTCATATAAACAGTATTTTCATCCCTGTTATACTCAATAAATAAGTCACCGCCTAAAAGTTTAACAGTAACATTGTCTTCTGTTAAGCCATTTAAAACACATGCCACAACGCTGGCACATGCACCTGTACCGCAGGCTAATGTTTCTCCTGAACCTCTTTCCCAGACACGCATTTTTATAACATCTCTGCTTACAACCTGAATAAATTCAGTATTAACCTGCTCAGGGAAGATTTCTTTCTTTTCAAACATTGGTCCAATATGTTCAATATCTAAAGAATCTATATCATCGACAAAAGTAATTGCATGAGGATTTCCCATTGAAACGCATGTAATTCTGTATTCTTTATTGTTAACCATAACAGGTTCATCTATAACCTTATCCTTTTCTGAAACTACAGGTACTTTAGCAGATTCCAAAATTGGACTTCCCATATTAACCCTAACAGTTTTAACCTTGTCATCTTCAACATTTAAAACTAATGTTTTAATTCCTGATAAAGTTTCTACTGTAATTGTAGTTTTGTCAGTCATCTTATTGTCATATACATATTTTGCAACACAACGTATGCCATTACCACACATCTTGCCTTCTGAACCATCTGCATTATACATACTCATTTTAAAATCTGCAACATCTGACGGATTAATAACGATAAGTCCATCTGAACCGATTCCAAAATGTCTGTTGCTTACTATTTCTGACAATTTATTTGGATCTTCTATTTTTGTGTCAAAGCCATTAACATATACATAGTCATTGCCACAGCCTTCCATCTTTGTAAATTTCATAGTTCCTCCATTTCAAGTTTGCTTGAGTTTTTTACACTCAAAAACCTAAATACATTTTTGGTATAAATATACCACATATAAATTCATAAGTAAAACAGGAAAAATTTTTTCATTATTTTTTTAAGTACAAATCTATAATCATATTTTTCCACATTTTCAAAAGCGTACAGCATAATCTTTTTTGTCTTTTTCCCATTAATGGTTATTATAATATTTCCAACAATATCCCATTTTTTTATTGGCAGTTTATAATTAAAATTTGTTTCCGATTTAACATTGTCATCTTCTGAAATAAGTGTCGTATAACCTTCACTTACTCCTACATTGATTTTCTTTTTTGTTCCATTAGGAATTTCTATTTGAAACTTTGTTCCGGAAGCTATTATTTTTTTCTCGTTATATTCCCTCTTCCCATAATTCATTAATGTTGTTGTATCTTTCCACTTGTAGCTTTTATTAGGAGGCCAGCCACAGGCAAGAACACAGCTTACAAAATGTCTGCCATTACTTTTTACAGCTCCAACAAAGCAATATCCTGCCTTTCCCGTAAAACCTGTTTTTATTCCTATTGCCTCATTATCCATAGCCAAAAACATATCTTTATTATTTACTGTAATACTTCTCTTTGCGGAAACATCAGTAAAAGAATAAGCTTTAGTATTAGTAATTTCATTGAATTGTTTATTCTTTGTGGCATATGCACCAATTAATGCCATATCATATGCCGTGGAATAATGATTGTCAGCGTCAAGTCCGTTAGGAGTGACGAAATTAGTATTCTTTGCCCCTATTTCTTTTGCTTTTTTATTCATCATTTTTGCAAATTCTTCCTGACTGCCACCAATCCCTTCTGCCACAATCATTGCCGCATCATTAAAACTTTCAAGCATCATTGCATATAGTAAATCCTTTAGATAGTACTGTTCCCCCTTCTTTGCATACATTTTTACCTTTGGCATTGATACAGCCTTAGAAGAAGCTTTAATAATCTGATTCATCTTTCCACTTTCAAGTGCCACTATACAAGTCATAATCTTAGTTGTGCTTGCCATTGGCATTTTTTCATTTTCATTTTTGCCATAAAGAATTCTTCCCGTATTTCCATCTATCAAAACTGCTGATTTTGATTTAAGGTCTAAATCTTTTCCAAAACTATTGACCTTTAAAAAATTTATTGTAATGCATATTATTAAACAAACGCATATAAATATTTTTCCTGAATAATTTAAAGAACTATTCTTTAAATAATTTTTTAATTTACTTCCAATTCTCAATTTATGTTATTACCATTTTATGTAATCTATAAAATATATGCAAAAAAGAGCTATCTCAAAACCATATTCTTTCAAATTGGTCTTAAAATAACTCCTTTGTTATTAAATCAAATTATACACTAATCTTAATCGTTAGATTTTAATGTTACTTCTTCCTCAGCTTCCTGCTTAAATTCTTCGATTACATCAGGATTAACCATTGGAAGGCTATCGGCTGATTCAACACCAAATCTTCTTAAGAATTCCTCTGTTGTACCGAACAATAAGGGTCTTCCCGGTGTATCCATTCTTCCCACTTCCTGAACCAATTCGTATTCAACAAGCTTATTTACAGCAAAATCAGATTTTACACCTCTGATTCTTTCAATTTCAGATTTTGTTATAGGCTGCTTATATGCAATAATCGACAAAGTTTCCATTAAAACATCTGTTAAAACCTGCTTTCTAGGCTGCTTTGCAACTCTGATTAACGCCTCATACATTTCAGGCTTAGTACACATTTGGTACGCACCGTCTAATTCTATGATTTTTATTCCTCTTGAACTGTCGTTCATTTTCTCCTGCATTGATTTTACAATCTTCTTAACTTCGCCGGGCTTTAATTCTAAAGCCTTAGCTATTTTTGTAATTTCAACAGATTCACCCATTGTAAAAAGAATGGCCTCAATCTGTGCTTCGTAATTTATTTCCATATATTAAACCTGCCTAGTATATTATTCTATTGAATCAATATAAATATCGTCAAATGTTCTTTCCTGATGAACCTCAATCTGACCTATTTTAATTAATTCAAGCACCGCCAAAAATGAAACAATAACTTCCATCTTTGAACTTTGTTCTTCAAGCAACTGCTTAAAGCTGCATCTCTTCTTTTTCTTAACCTTGTTTGCCACATAATCTATTTTTTCAGGAAGACTTACTTCTTCCATTTCGATTTTTCCAAAGGTGCTTCTAACCGGATCAATTTTATCCATTTGTCTTTTTAGCACCATCTTAAAAATTTCATTTAATTTTTCAAGGTCTACGTCCTTAAGAAGATTATCTAAATCTACCGGAGGTGCATATTTTGCCACCTCGTCAGGAATTGTAGGTTCTTTATATAATGACTTTCCTGCATAAACCTGCATGTCGCGCAGTTCCACAGCCGCATACTTGTATACCTTATACTCAATCAGCTTTTCAACAAGTTCTGCTCTTGGATCAATCTCTTCACCATTCTCATCAACTTCTTTAGGAAGAAGCATCTTACTCTTAATATCAATAAGAGTTGCTGCCATTACAAGAAACTCACTTGCCAAATCCAAATCATCTTTAGGCATCTTGCTTACATAATCAAGATACTGTTCCGTAATTTCAACAATTGGAATGTCATATATATCTACTTTATTCTTTTCAATTAAATGTAATAATAAATCTAAAGGTCCTTCAAAAACCTGTAACTTAACTTCTAATTCCATAATTTTCTCTCTTCTTTTAGTACAATTTATGATTTTACAAAAAAAACCTGTTTTTTTCAATAGTTTTTAAGAATACTGTAATTGTAGTAATCGCAAGCCAAAGGATTTTATTGTATGAAAATAGTCCGCTTTTTCCACATTTTTAACACTTACTATGTCACTTTTTCCAATTGATTTGTCATTAAGATAATATTCAATATAGCCTACTTTTTGATTTTTCTTAACAGGAGCCTTCACTTTTTTATTTACAAATACCTTTTTTGTTACTTTTGAAAGATCCCTTCCTTTTGTATCTACGTAAGAAAACCTGTTAGTTGAAATGTCAACTTTGTCTTTCTTTCCATTGGTTACTTTTATTTTCGTTTTATATCCGTCATTGTCAGTGTAAACCTTACAATTGGAAAATCCGTAATTAATCAGTTTTTCTGATTCCTTAAATCTTATTTTATAATCAGGTGCAGCCATAACCACGGCAATTAACTGAACGCCATCCTTTTCTGCCACCGTTGACACACAATATTTTGCTTTTGAGGTGCTTCCTGTTTTAAGACCTTTTACATACTGATTGATTTTTAAAAGCTTATTGGTATTAGACAGTACAAATTCTTTCTCTCCCGCCTTTGTCTTATGGGTTATTGACTCCATCCATATTGTCGAATACTTAAATATTTCAGGATATTTTTCAATTAACTCTCTGGACATTAAAGCCACATCCTTTGCAGTTGTATAATGGTCATCAGAATCCGTAAGCCCGCAGCAGTCAATAAAATGAGTGTTGTTCATTCCAAGACTTTTTGCCCTTTCATTCATTTTCTTAACAAATGCTTCTTCCGAACCTGCTATCATTTCTGCCATTACAACAGAAGCATCATTTCCGGAAGCAATAATAATA
>ENA-OPSD01002687-OPSD01002687.1-human-gut-metagenome-genome-assembly--contig:-NODE-2687-length-9840-cov-4.787123_pt1 | contig 9840 bp, 7 predicted proteins | sample MGYA00241453_ERZ501898 | MGnify/ENA primary metagenome ERZ501898 (study PRJEB25962, sample SAMEA2042226) | human gut metagenome | biome: human gut; feature: human-associated habitat; material: faeces... | reverse complement strand
TGATCGAGGTCATGGGCCTGGCGATTTTGCCCGCCCGCCTGAAGGATCAGGGTGCGCAGATTGCGGAGATTCTGGCGGGCCAGCGCCCGAACACGAGCCGTGAGCCGGGCGACACCCTGGCCGTACACGCCGATTGGATCGACGAGCTGATTGCCAAGTACGGCACCCACATGAAGCCCGAAGCCGCCAACAAGGCCGTGAAAGCGGAGATCGGCACAGTGTTCAGCCACGTTTTGGAGAATGCCGGTGTGTTCAAGCAGGACGCCCAGGGTCAGGCCGCATTTGTGCGGTTTATGCAGAGCGTAGGGTTTAAGAAAGTGTAAAATCGCATAAGAAACAGGGACATCGACCCGGAAGGGCTGGTGTCCCTGTTTTCGTTGCCTTGTAGGGGCCGGGCATGCCCGGCCCGCGGCCTTCCGGCAGGCAGTCGTCTGCCGTACACGCGCAGGCCGCACATGTGCGGCCCCTACAACTCAATGATGTTTACCATGAAATCCGCCGCACACGACCCGGGAGGGATGAATCCCTCCCCTACGTTTCTTCCCTGTACCCGCACTCCCACAGCACGCCCCAATCGGGCTCTTCATCGATTCCGGCTTCCACGCGGGCCAAATTTGCATTGATGATGCGTTGTTTCATGTTCACACAGGCCAGAACCGTAAAGCTGACCGCCAGCACCAGAATGGCGATATGCGCCGCCGGGATGGCGCGGAACACCCGCACCAGCGCCAGCACGCACCAGACCGCCAACACGCCGAGGAACCACCCCGCGATGACCCGCCGGGGCGTCAAGCCGTAGAGGACGACATAGACCGCCAGCTTGCCCGCCGCCAGCGCAGCAAACGCCAGCCCGAAGCCGCAGAACACCGCGGCCAGCGCTTTGGGCAGCGGTGCGCGGCCCAGAAAATGCACACCCGCCAGCACGCCGAAGTTGAGCAACAGAATTTTTTGCAGCTCCCAGAAGCCATCCACCGCAAAGGCAGCGGCGTCCGGAGCGCTTAACCCCAGGGGCGCGGCGGCGAACCACTCCCCCGCCTGCACGGCGAAGAACAGCGCGTAAACACCGCAGAGCGCGGCTACCGCTACCGTTGCTGTACTGCGCGGCACAATGCGGGCGTGCTCCAGCGCAGCGGTACATTGGGCCGCCGTCGTGGGCGGTTCGGTGCGGCGCAGTGCGCCGAACACCAGCCCGTACAGCCACGCGCCCACCGGCAGCGACAGTAGAATATACATCAGTGTATCGATATATTTTATATTGTTGAGCAGGCTGTTCCACCAGTCGGCCACACTCTGGCCCAGCGCCGCAAAGTTGGCATCGGCGGCGGCCAGCCAGCCCCACGCCGTACCGCAGAGCGCCAGCGTCAGTACCGCCGTAGCCAGCACACGCAGCGCCTTACGGACTTTGATGCGGCCATGCAGGCCGGTTTTCAGCGCAGAAAACACCGTGCGCACCCGCAGGAAGAAATTTCCGAACGGCAGCCGGAACACCCCGGCCAGGCCATCCAGCAAAACCAGGCTGCCGCTGTGCCCCTGGGCCAGCATTCCGCAGCGGGCCAGCACGTACCAGACGGCGAAAATGTGCCACGCCATCCACTGCCACGTGCCCAGCGGGTCCGGCTGGTAGCCGAACAGCGGGTACGTCAGCGACAGCGCCAGCCAGCACCCGGCCCAGATCGGGGTTTCCCGGGCGGCGGTGCGGTGGGCGGCACGGGCGGCACAGTCCACATACACAATGAACAGCGCCGCAAAAACCGGCATTCCCCAATCCGAATATGACTGCGGAAACATCACTCCGCGCAGATAAAAATACGCCAGCGGGTACATCAAAAGTGCATACAGCATAGCGAAACCACCTTCCCGTAGGGGCCGGATATGTCCGGCCCGGTCGTGTAAAATTACGTGGGCGTTTGCGGGTAAGCCGCGGGCCGGGCATGCCCGGCCCCTACCGATTCTCGTCCGGCACAAACTCCAAAATATCCCCCGGTTGGCAGTCCAAGGCCTTGCACAGCGCTTCCAAGGTCGAAAACCGCACGGCTTTGGCCTTGTTGTTCTTCAAAATCGACAGGTTCGCCGGGGTGATGCCGATCTCCTCGGCCAACTCGCCCGCGCCTTTGTGACGACGGGCCATCATTACATCCAGATTGACCACGATAGGCATAGCACCGCCCCCTTAAATCGTCAGATCCAGCTCGTCCTTCATGCGGACGGCCTGTTCAAAAGCGTTTTTCAGCACCCGGACGATGAGCGCCATAAACGCCGCTGCCACGCCCAAAAACGCAAACGGAAGGTAGATGCCCACCCCCGCAGGCAGGCAGAGCACTGCTGCGCCCACGCAGCACCAGCTGATGCGCCGCAGCGCTGTGACGTTGGCGGGCACAAAAATCTGCCCGGCCTCGATGCGGCGCAGGAATTTGTACAGGCTGAACAGCATCCCGAACGCCAGCACCGCGCACAGGTAGCCCAACACCAGCAGCACCGGCCCTGTGCGCGGCGGCAGCGCGTGGGCCGTGACCATCCAGCGGGTCAGCCATGGGCCGGATATTGTCATAATGGCGCTGCCCAAAATGGCCGTCGCCACGACCACCCGGGTCAGTGTGATACTTTTGCGGTCGTTCCAATGGTAGTTCATAGGTAACTCTCCTGTTGCTGCAAATGGTTGTTATTGTAGGGGCGGATGCAGGCATCGCCCCCTGCATGTGGGCTGCCCCCGCTTTCATTGTTTGCAGTATACCACGGAACATATCGTTTTGCAAGTATTTTTTATCGTTTTTCGATAAATTTGTAAAACCTGCAAGATTCATTTGCGTATTGACACAAAATGTTGTATCATAGCTGTGTATTGAAACAAAAAAGAGGGGTGCACCGCATGAAATTACCCTTTTGCCGGGCTGCGCTGCTGGCTGCGGCGCTGGGCGTCTGCCTGGTGGGCTGCAAGCCCGCTGCCACCGATGAGCCTGTTGCCTCCGCCACGGCCGAGACAGCCGAGGTCGCTGCCACGCTGACGCCCACGGTCGCGACGACCGCACAGCCTGTCGCCGCCGAAATCGGGACCGTGCTGCCCGCCACCGAGGACGCGGGCCGCAGCTACCTGGACGAGACGCTGTTTATCGGCGACTCAAACACCGTGCGCTACACGATGTACGCCGACGAAACCGGCACGGCCTTTGCATCGGTGGACAACAGCATCGGTGTCGTCAGCATGGGCGCTGGTGCTATTACCACGCTGAAATGTGAAAAATTCAAGGGCTCCTCCACAATGTACACCGTGCCGGAGGCCGTGGCGATGCTCAAGCCCCAGCGCATCATCATCTGTTACGGCACCAACAACCTGGGCGGCTCGTCCACCGACGCGACCAGCTACATCAAGACCTATTTGCAGGGCTTGCAGGCCATCCAGACTGCGTGGCCCTACTGCGATATCATCGTCAGTGCCATCCCGCCGCTGGACAAACAGCGCGAGAACACCAACCTGACCATGACCCAGGTGGACGCCTACAATGCCGCACTGGTGACGATGTGCGAGGAAAACGGCTTTAAGTTTTTGAACAGCGCCGAGGTCCTGCGCGACGACGCCACCGGCTGGGCCAAGACTGATTACACGCTGTCCGACGGCGTGCACCTGTCAAGAACCGCCGTTACAGCGTACTTTGACTATGTGCGCACCCACGCCTATATCACCGAGGACCGCCGCCCGCAGCCGTTGGGGTCCATCCCCCAGCCCGACGGCGTCCCTGCGAACCTCATCACCAGCGACCCGATAGCCGTGCGCGGCGCGAAGGTCCCGCTGGAATTTGTCGCCACAAACGGCGGCAAGGTCAGCGGCTCCACCAGCCAGCTGGTCAAGAAAGGCGGCACCGCCAGCGCCGTGACCGCCGTGGCTGACGAGGGCTTTGTCTTTGCGGGCTGGACGGCCAGCTCCGGCGGCAGTTACAGCAGCGCGACCATCAGCTTTACGATGCCCCAGAACGCCGACGCGGGCGGCATGGTGCTGACGGCGCACTTCAAGGCCGACGCCCACGAGCACGAGTATGTTGAGGTCGAGGGCACCAAGACTGCCGCCACCTGCCTGAAGGCCGGGTCCGCCAAGTACAAGTGCAAAATCTGCGGCGAGGTCATTGAGAAGGACATCAAGCCGCTGGGCCACGACTGGGATGACGGGGTGCAGAAGGGCGCGGAAATCATCTACACCTGCAAGCGCGAGGGCTGCGGCGAGACGAAGGTCGAGGCTGCCAAGGCCACGCCGTCTCCCTCCCCTACGCCGGTCGTGACGACGGCACCAACGGCAGTGCCCACCCAGGCACCGACGCCGGTGCCGACGGCAGTACCCACAGCTGCACCGACAGCCGTGCCCGCCACACCCGAGCCAACGGCAGTGCCGACACCGGAACCGCACACCCATGATTTCCAGCTGATCAGTGACACCGCCACCTGCACGGCAGGCGGCACAAAAACCTACCGATGCAGCTGCGGCGAGACAAAAACGGAGGAATCTGCCGCACCGGGGCACAACGGCGTTGAGCAGTCCGACGGCAGCGTTGTGTGCTCCCGCTGCAACGCGGTTTTGCAGCCCGCACCTGCGCCAGAACCAGTTACGCCGAGTGAACCAACAACGGAAAGTGACACCCCCACCGAGTAACCACCATGTAGGGGCCGCACATATGCGGCCCGCAGCTTTCCGGTAAACGACCGTTTGCCTTCCACGTGCGGGCCGGGCATGCCCGGCCCCTACAAGTCCGAATGAAAGAGGTCCCCATGTCTGAAACCACCACCCCGCAGCGCCCGAAAAACGGGGCGCTGATACGCCGTTTTCTTCCGTATATGGTCAAATACCGCGGCGTGCTGGCGTTTGATCTGTTCTGCGCCGCGCTGACAACGCTCTGCGATATCGCGCTGCCCACCATCATGCGCAACCTGACAAATACCGTCAGCGCTGCGGCCCTTACCGTGGACGCCGTGCTGAAAATGGCGGCGCTCTACTTTGTGCTGCGCGTCATCGACGGCGCGGCCAGTTACTTTATGTCCGGCATTGGCCACATCATGGGCGTACATATCGAGACGGATATGCGCCGCGACGCCTTTGATCACCTGCTGCGGCTGGACCACACTTACTACAATAACACGAAGGTCGGCCAGATTATGGGCCGCATCACCAACGATCTGTTTGACGTGACCGAGTTTGCCCACCACTGCCCCGAGGAATTTTTCATTGCGGGCATAAAGATCGTGGCATCGTTCGTTATCCTCTGCCAGGCCAGTGTGCCGCTGACGCTGGTGGTGTTTGCCTGTGTGCCGCTGATGGGCATTGTGTCGGTCAAACTCAACCACAAACTGCGGGAGCGGTTCCGCCAGCAGCGATTCCAGATTGGTGAACTGAACGCCACGATTGAGGACAGCCTGCTGGGCCAGCGAGTCGTCAAGGCGTTTGCGGCGGAAGATTTGGAGCGTGAAAAGTTTGAGCAGGGCAACCGCGATTTTGAGAACATCAAGACGCTGGGCTACCATGCCATGGCCGCGTTCAACACGTCCACCCGCCTTTTTGACGGCCTGATGTACTTTGTGGTCATCCTGGCGGGCGGCCTGTCCCTTGTGTATGGGGCCATCAGCGCGGGCGATCTGGTTGCCTACGTGCTGTACGTGTCCACGCTGATCGCCACGATCCGCCGCATCGTCGAATTTGCCGAGCAGTTCCAGCGCGGCATGACCGGCATCGAGCGCTTTGCGGAAATCATGGACACCCCCATCGCGATTGCCGACGCCCCCAACGCGAAGGACTTGGAAGTCAAAGAGGGCGGCATCGACTTTGACGATGTGAGCTTTGAGTACCCCGACGACCACAATAAAGTGCTGCGCCACGTAGATCTGCACATCCTCCCGGGCGAGAATGTCGCGCTGGTCGGGCCGTCCGGCGGCGGCAAAACGACGCTGTGCAACCTGATTCCCCGCTTCTACGACGTGACTGGCGGCACCATCCGCATTGACGGCCAGGATGTGCGCAGCGTAACGCTGCACAGCCTGCGCAGTGCCATCGGCGTGGTGCAGCAGGACGTGTATCTTTTCAGCGGCACAGTGGCGGAGAATATCGCCTACGGCCGTCCGGGCGCGACCCGCGCCGAAATTGAGGAAGCTGCCCGCCTGGCTGGGGCTGACGCCTTTGTCCGCGCCTTGAAGGACGGCTATGACACCTATGTCGGTGAGCGCGGTGTCAAGCTCTCCGGCGGGCAGAAGCAGCGCCTCGCCATTGCCCGCGTATTTTTGAAGAACCCGCGCATTCTGCTGTTAGACGAGGCCACGAGTGCCCTGGACAACGAGAGCGAGATTTTGGTCGGCCAGAGCCTGGACAAACTGGCGAAGGGCCGCACAACGCTGACGATTGCCCACCGCCTGACGACCATCAAGAACGCCGACCGCATCCTCGTTTTGGGCAAGGACGGCATTGAGGAAGAAGGCAGCCATGAAGAGCTGCTGGCGAAGCAGGGCGTATATTATAGGTTGTGGAATGGACTGGTGAGCGGGGAAACCTTGTAAAACGGCTTCTCCCTTGGGGGAGAAGCTGCTCGCGAAGCGGGCTGATGAGGGGAGATTTACCCCCGCCGCCCCTTACCGGGCAATCATGGCAAGTCCGCCTCTCATCCGGCCTTCGGCCGCCTTCCCCCATCGGGGGAAGGCTTTTTTATTTGCTCCATCATCCTCTTCATATTCAAGCAGAACGTCATCAAATTCGACACCACCATCACCCCCAGGAACCCCATCATGCCATATTTCGGCACAACAAACCAGATGGCTGTGATGCGCAATATCGAGTCCAGCAGCGAATAGCGGAACGTCGCCAGCTGCTCCCCCAGGCCCTTCAGCACGCCGTCCACCATGCTTTCCAGGTACATGAACGGCGCGACAAAGCCTAAAATCTGCACATACCGTCCGACCTCGGCGTCGTGGTAGACGAACTGCGCCAGCGGCGCACCGAGCACCACAAATCCGGCCCCTGCCGCCAGCGAGAATGCACCGGTCAGACGCAGCATCGTGAAAATCAAGCGGCGCATGGCGGCGGTGTCTCCCTTGGTGTGGGCGCGGGTGATTTCCGGCATCAGCAGGCCGGACAGCGCCCCCAGCACCGAAAACGGAAAGAACAGCAGCGGCAGCGCCATCCCTTTCAGGCTGCCGTACTGGGCCACGGCCTCGGCGCGGCTGCCCGTGTAAATCGCCAGTGTGTAGGGGATCAGGCTGCTTTCCGCCGCCTGCAGGGCGCTGGCCAACAGGCGGCTGCCCTCGACCGGCCAAAGAATATCGTAGAGTTCCTTGCGGGTGTAGGGGTGCAGCGGGGCGCCTGGACGGGGCACAAATTCCGGCGTGCGGGCGGCAAACGCCAGCATGACGCCGCAGGAAACGCCCTCGCTGACCGTGTTGCCCAGCAGCACGGCGGCGCAGCCGTACCCCGCGCCCCACTGGGCCAGCGCCCGCAGCCCCGCCACGGCAACAGCCATCCGCACCAGCTGCTCGATGAGCTGCGCTGTGATATTGGGCTGCACCCGCCGCGCAGCCAAAAAGCACCCCCGCACCGCCCCGGACACCGCCATAAACGGCAGGCTGGGGGCCAAAATCAGCAGCGCGGTCTCGGCGCGGATATCGTGCAGCAGGTACCGTGCGCACGGCCCGGCCAGCACGGCCTGCGCCACCATGGCTGTTGTGCCGAAGCCCAGTGCCGTGAAGCACAACCCACGCAGCGTCTCAGCCATGCCGCTGCCCCGGGCCAGGCTTTGGGCCGCCAGCCGCGCCGACGCCACGTTGATGCCCGCCGTGGCGAAGGACACAAACACCATGTACAGCGCCAGAATCAGCTGGTACAGGCCCATGCCCTCGCCGCCCAGGTAGGCTGCCAGCACAACCCGGAACCCCATGCCCAGCGCCCGCAGCACCAGCCCCGACCCGGTGAGCAGCGCCGCGTTTTGCAGATAGGTCTTGCGTTTGCTCATACGCCGCCCCCTTCCCCTGCTGATGGGTATGCGGGGAAATCGGTCGGTATGACTTGCAGATTATCTGTTTGCTGTGCTAAGATATACGTAGGGCGGGGTGAGGTCAGGCCGCCATACAACCTCAAGGCATCACCGCACAATTCCCGCCTAACGGCTCAAGCACCGCTCCGGCGGCTGCGGCACGGCATCTGCGTTGCCAAAATGCTCGATAATACACAAAGTATTATCTGCGCTTTTGGCTTAGCAGCTGCCGCACCTCGCTCGCCGTATCGGCACTTAGAATTATGCGGTATTGCCTCAAATAAAATGGGAGATTTTTACCATGAATCAAGCCACTACCATTGCCGCATACTTGCGGGAAAAATTACCGTTCGCCCCGGATATTGCCCTTGTGCTGGGGTCGGGCCTGGGCGGGCTGGCAGAACAAATTGAGAATGCCGTCATCATCCCCTACCGCAGCGTGCCGGGGTTCCCTGTGTCCACCGCGCCGGGGCACGCCGGGCAGTTTGTGGCCGGGCAGCTGGCGGGCAAAAACGTCCTGTGTATGCAAGGGCGGTTCCACTATTATGAGGGCCACGACATGGCCGCTATTGCCCTGCCTGTACGGGTGTTCAAGGCACTGGGCTGCCGTGCGCTGGTGCTGACCAACGCGGCGGGCGGCGTGAACTGGGATTTCAATGTCGGCGACATCATGCTCATCACCGACCACATCAACTTTATGGGCGCGAACCCCCTGCGCGGCACAAACGATGACAGCATCGGTCCGCGCTTTTGCGATATGACCCACACCTACACGCCGGAATTGCAGGAAAAAGCGCTTTCCGTTGCCAGAAAACAGAACATCCTGCTGCAAAAGGGCGTCTACCTCGGCTACATGGGGCCGAGCTTTGAGACCCCCGCCGAGATCCGCGCGTTTCGCGTTTTGGGTGCGGACGCCGTGGGCATGAGCACCGTGCCCGAGGCTATCGCCGCCAGCCACTGCGGTCTGCCGGTGGTGGCACTGAGCCTGATTACCAACATGGCCGCCGGGATGGCGGGCAAGCGGCTGGACGGGGCCGAGGTCATCGAGATTGCCGACCGGCGCGGTCCGGTGTTCCAGAAGTTGGTCAAGGGAATCGTGGAAGTGTTATAAAATCATGCCAAGTCGCTTTTAAATTTGTGAGTGTTCTTGCATTCCGGCGCGATTTTTGGTAAACTGGAAAAAGAGCAATTTTTAAAGGAGCAAACATACCATGAGCGAATGTACCCACGATTGCAGCAGCTGCAGTGCCAGCTGTGACCACCGCGCACCGCAGCATGAGCCGCCGCACGAGCGCAGCCGTATCCAAAAAGTGATCGGCGTCGTTTCCGGCAAGGGCGGCGTCGGCAAAAGCATGACCAGCGCAATGCTGGCCGTCTCGATGCGCCGCCTCGGCTTCAAGGCCGGTGTGCTGGACGCTGACATCACCGGTCCTTCCATCCCCCGCCTGTTCGGCGTCAAGGGTCCCGCCACCGGCGACGGCACCAGCATCAATCCGGTTTGCAGCCGCACCGGCGTGGAAATTATGAGCATCAACCTTCTGCTTGATGACCCCGAGGCCCCCGTTGTCTGGCGCGGCCCCGTCATTGCGGGCGCTGTCAAGCAGTTCTGGCAGGAGGTTGTGTGGGATGTTGACTTTCTCTTCGTCGATATGCCCCCGGGAACCGGCGATGTGCCGCTGACCGTCTTCCAGACGCTGCCGGTGGACGGCATCGTCATCGTGTCCAGCCCGCAGGAACTGGTCGGCATGATCGTCGGCAAAGCCGTCCAGATGGCCCAGATGATGCACGTGCCCATCCTCGGCCTGGTCGAGAACATGAGCTACGCCGTCTGCCCCGACTGCGGCAAGCA
>ENA-OPSD01002686-OPSD01002686.1-human-gut-metagenome-genome-assembly--contig:-NODE-2686-length-9868-cov-5.381229_pt1 | contig 9868 bp, 9 predicted proteins | sample MGYA00241453_ERZ501898 | MGnify/ENA primary metagenome ERZ501898 (study PRJEB25962, sample SAMEA2042226) | human gut metagenome | biome: human gut; feature: human-associated habitat; material: faeces... | reverse complement strand
AACCCACGTTCAAGGTTCCACAAGTTTCAGTTTTGTTCAATTTTCAAGGTCCTGCTGTGCTGTCGCGTCTCCGTGACAGCTTGTATATTATATCCTGTCCAACCAAAAATGTCAATAGGGTTTTTAAAAGTTTTTTAATTTTTTTGAAGGCTGTGTGGTCACGCACAATTCTTTACAAAACGCTTACACGTTTCCCCTTGATGTGACAAAGCTTATGGTGTATACTATAGGCATAAGAACGGTTCTTTCCTACTATATCTTGTACCAGTTTATTCCCATTCTGTTGCCTGATCTGCCGAAAGGAGCGTGTTCTCTATGCTGCCTTGCCAAAAAGGCTGTCATGCCTATTGCCCCGGTTGCCATAAGTCCTGCCCGCATTTCCGCGCGATGCAGGAGGCCCAGCGCCGCGACCTGGCCCGCAAGAAGGAGTACTTACGCCGCGCTGATGAATCCTGCCGCACCGTGCTGCACCAATGCCGCGCGGCGGGCGGGTATCTGGGACCGCTGCCCTATTGAGCTTTACAGCGTACTCTGCCTGCGGTATACTACTATAAAATAGTACACGCAGGAGGTTTTCCCCCATGGTTCGACCGCTTATGACCGATACCGTTTTCCTGGCGCAGAAGGCCCAGCCCGCTGACGCCGGGGATGTTGCTGTTGCCGATGATTTGCTCGACACGCTGAAAGCCCACGAGGACGGCTGTGTCGGCATGGCCGCCAACATGATTGGCGTGAACAAAGCCATCATCGTGTTTGACAACGACGGCACTCCCCTTGAAATGTTCAACCCGGTCATCCTCTACCGCAAGGGGCTGTACCTGGCTGAGGAAGGCTGCCTGTCCCTGCAAGGGCAGCGCAAGACCAAGCGCCACCGCACCATCAAAGTGCAGTGGCAGGACCGCACCATGCAGACCCACGTAAAGAATTTTACCGGCTGGACGGCGCAAATCATCCAGCACGAGGTCGATCACTGCAACGGCATTCTTGTATAATAAGGTAAGGCGATGCGCTTTTCGGAGCGCATCGCTTTTTGTTATCTCCTATCTAATTTAACAAATATCCTGTCTGTGTCAAATTTGTTACAAAACGTATTGACTGCGCAACAAACGCTATTGCCTATTCGTGTGGATAACAAAAATTCACGAAATATCCTCATTTTTGTTTTCTTCCAAATATTGACAATGTTTCCAATAGCTCGTATAATAGAGACAACAAGTCCGACTGTACGACAGGAACGGACACCGTTTTTCGGCATTTGTTATGTCGAAACGTAAAATAGGAGGTTAGAAAGATGATTTCTACCGGCATCGTCCGCAGTATTGACAACCTGGGGCGCGTGGTATTACCCAAGGAGCTGCGCAACACCTACAGCATCACGCCCGACACCCCGCTGGAGATTTTCACCGATGGGGAATCCATTGTGCTGCGCAAGTACCGTGCCCAAGGCGCCTGTGTATTCTGCGGCGAGATTTCGCCCGACGCAGTTTTGCTGCATGGGAAGTACGTTTGCCCGGCCTGCCGCAAGGCACTGGGGAAATAAGGCATCGATAAAAAGTAAAGCAGGGCATCCGCGTTGGATGCTCTGCTTATTTTTTGTGTCCGTTTTGTTGGCGGGCAAGCCATGTTTGCCCCTACATTTTCTATGGGGCAACGGCTTCATTCTCCCTTTTTCAGCCCACGCATGGATTCCTCGGCGTTTTTGACGAGGTTGAACAGGCTGGTGGCGTGGCGCGGGTAGTCCCGGGCCAGCTGGTCGGTGCTCAGGGCCAGGGTGGCAGGTTCCAAGCTGTCCTTCGTGCCGTCCTCGCCGGTCAGGGTGGCCGCCAGGTCGCCCTCTGCCATGTGCATGGCGGCGTCGGCGCTGCTGTTCCAGCGGGCCGAGCCGACGCGGAACATACCGCTGATATTTTTCGGCGATGCCTCGTACATCTGGCGGAACATCTTGTAGACAGCCAGCATCAGGTAGTTGCTGACGCCCACGACCAGCTGCTTGTCCTTGCTCTCCTGCAGTTTATCGTAGAGGATATCCAACGAATTTTCGATCAATTTTTTGTACATTGTGGGCAGGACACTGCCTCGGTAGACGCTGCCGCCGGTGGCGGTGTTGCCCTCGGGCAGGTCATCCACGTTGATGGTCTGGCCGCTGCGCTCGGCACTGCGGCCCAGCAGGTAGTCACAGCTGACGTCGTAGTAGTCCGCCACCTGCACCACGAAGGCCAGGCCGCACTCGCGGATGCCTTTTTCGTAATGGGAAAGCTGAGCCTGGCTGATGCCAAGGTCCTGCGCCGCCTGCTTTTGGGTGATGCCACGCTCTTTGCGCAGCAGCGTGATGATCCGATTAAATTCGATCCCCATGATCTATCCTGTTCCGGGGCATTGCCGGCTTGCGCCGGGCCGCAGTATGCCCCTGCTATGTTTTCTACACGCTGTATATTATAGCGGGTGGAAAACGCTTTGTAAACCCGAAAATTCGACAGATTTTCCGCTGAAAAAGCCGTCAAAGCGCCGAAGTGCAGGACTTTTCCCACATCTAGTCATTATACAGCGAGTACAGCTATAAATATTGTGGGCAAATTTTGGCAGTTGGGCGCAGCCGGCGTCGGCTGTAACCAAATTGTAACAATTTATGGTTGCGCAGGACACGATTTTAGGGTATGCTGATAGGTAGACATTTACGAAAGTGAGAGCTGCATAGTGAAATATTACAAACTGCATTTGATCCGCCACGGCCTGACGGCGGGCAATTTACAGGGGCTGTACATTGGCAGTGGCAGTGACCTGCCGCTGTGCGATGAGGGCCGCGCCCAGCTGAAAACGCTGGTGAAGGATTTTGATTACCCCCAGGTGCCGCTGGTGTTCACCAGCCCGATGAAGCGCGCCACCGAGACGGCGGATATTTTGTTCCCGGGCGTGCGGCAGATCGAGCTGGACGACCTGCGCGAGATGGCCTTTGGCAAGTTTGAGGGCCGCGCCGTGCAGGAGTTGGTAAAGGACCCGGAGTTTGCCCAGTGGATGGACCCGACGAGCCGCACGGTGCCTGAAGGTGCCGAGGACCGGCAGATGTTTTTCAACCGCACGTCCTCGATGCTGATGAAGATGTTTGAGTATATGCTGCGCACCCATACCGAGGAGGCCGCCTGCGTGACCCACGGCGGCGTTATTATGAATATGCTGTCCCAGCACGCGCTGCCTTTCCGCAAGCCGGAGGAGTGGATGACCGACCCGGGCGCGGGGTACAGTGTGCGGCTGGACGCCGAAATGTGGATGCGCGATCATCTGGCCGAGGCGTACGACGTCGTACCCCACGGGTATCTGGACGGGATGGAATAATGCGGGGTTTTGTTCCTTCTTTACAAAGAAGGAAGCAGAAATCCCAAACAAAAATGCACCTGCTTATGGTAAGCAGGTGCTTTTTTATTGCAGGGGGCGGCGTCCTCGACGCCCCGCGGGCGGATGCCGGCATCCGCCCCTGCAAGTCGTTTTTTATTCTGCCGGGGTCTCGGACTCGGATCCCGATTCTGCCGGTTGTTCTTCCTCAGGGGCCGGGGTTTCCTCCGGCGCGGCGGCGTCGAGGATAGCCTGATTGTCAGCGATGGTCTGATTCAGCTCGTTGATTTTGGCCTGAACAGCGTCGCGGGCAGCCAACAGGTCGGCATTCTCACTGTCGGCATCGCAGGCAGCCTGAGCCTCCTGCAATTCGTCCAGCGCGTCGGCCAGATCAGCCTTGGCCTGATCCACGGCAGCCTGTGCGTCGATGATCCGCTGTGCCGCGCTCAGTTCTTCCTCGGCGGCTGCGGCGGCCTCATCGGAGACACCGCTTTCCAGCAGAACGGGCTTTTCCGGCAGAGTCTGCTCGCTGCCGTCGGCGGCGGTCAGGGTCAGGCCCTGACCGTAGTAGCCGCCCCAGATAGCGATAAAGCTCTTGCCGGGGGCCACAGTCAGCGGCGCACCGTCGGCATCCGTCAGAGTGAACGGCCCGGTGGCATCCTCTTTCGTCCAGTTGATCTGCTCCCACGCGCCGCCCTGCAAGTACAGGCCGGTGCCGCCGGTCATATCGTACTGGCGGGTGTAGCCATCGTCCTTAATGCCGCTGGACGCGTAGAGCACGAACACGTTGGTAAAGCCCACCTGTTGGCCGTTGTCGGCGTCGGTCATCGGGCTGCCGTCTGCGTTCAGCTTCTCATACAGGCCGGTGCCGGTGTTGTAGTTCAGCTGTTCGCTGTCGGTCTTGGAGAAGGTAACGGTCAGGTTCATGCCGTTGCGGTTCTCGGGGTTGACTTCGGGCCGGATGCCAAAGCGGAACAGTGGCGTGTTGTCGCCCTCAGCCGATGCGCCGTAGTTCGTCAGGCCGGTGCGGATCAACTCACCGGTGGTATACCAGCAGTTTTCCTCGCGGTAGCCTGCGTCCTGGCGGCCCTGGTCAAAGGCGAAGGCTGCCTTGCCGATGTGGTAGCCATCCAGGTCCTGATAGCCCAGCGTGTTCAGCAGGTTGGAGGCGTAAATGTTCTTGTCGATGGACACCGGCACAGCGTTCAGCGGCAGGGCCACCTGCAAAAACAGGTCGCGCCCCGCCCCGACCGGGCCGATTTTGCTGATGCTGTCCACATCGGCAAAGATTGCGGTCAGTCCTGCGGTGCTGCCCTCGGTCACGCCCTCGACCAGCACGCCTGCGGAGGCAACGCCCCACTGAGGCTGTGCGCCGTCCAGCGTGCGCAGCGTCACGGCCACCGGGCGCTTGCCGGTGTAATCGCCGTCGTCCAGGCCGGTCAGCGGGTTGGTGCTGGGAGCCGGGGCGGGTTCCGCCGTGGCTTCGGGGGCGGCGGTGGCCGCCTGTTCAGGCGTGGCAGGCACAGCCGTCTGGCTGCAGCCGCCCAGCAACAGTGCGGCCAGCAAAGCCGCCGCGCCGCCCAATGCCTGCAATTTTCTCATACAAAACCTCTTTCACAAAAACAACGCGGCCCGCCGCCGGGCGAGCCACGTTGTCGGGTTAGACCTGTTTAGCCTACGTTGTTTTCCTCTGCGGGGGCCTCGGTGTTCTCCACGGGGGTTTCCTCAGCCGGGGCCTCTTCGGCGGGTGCCTCTTCCACAGGGGCTTCCTCCTGGGCAGGGGTCTCGTTCGCGGTGGTCTCCTGGGCGGGTGCCTCGGTGACGGTCTCAGCCTCGCCGCTGCCGGTGGCGGCTGCGGTCAGGTCGTCGGTGGAAGAGCCCAGCGTCTCACCGGCCTTGGCGTCGTCCTCGACGTAGCTGCGCTCGTAAGTGACGGTGGTAGCGCTGGACAGGTCAACACCGTCCAGGCTGCTGTGGACAAAGTTCTCGGCAAAGTCAACGTCGGTCACGGCCACATAGCTCTTGCCGGTGTTGATCTCCAGCGGGGTATCGCTGCAGGTGCCGTCCTCGTTCAGGTAGTACAGGCGCAGAGCCTCCAGCGGGGTGCCCTTCTGCCAGTAGATCTTCTCGCACTTGCCGCCGTAGCAGTAGTAGCCGACGCCGCCCCATGCGTACTCAACGTACTGCAGGTCCGTTTTCTCGTGGCCGGGGTAGGTGTGGATGTCGGTGTACAGGACGATGACGTTGGGGAAGGTCAGCACCTTGTTGTCGGCGGCCTCGTCCACGGTATCGCGCCACTGGCCGTCGGAGTAGTTCTGCTGCATCTTGTACTCGTTGGTGGACTCGTCGTAGATGAAGCGGGTCTTGTAGGACTGGCTGTGGACGATCTCGACATACTGGCCGTCAGAGACAACCGGGCCGTACTTATCGCTGTAAGCGCTGTCCAGGCTGTTGGACAGGTCGCGGGTGGTGCCCAGGCGGTAGTCCACAAAGTTGAAGAAGGTGGAATTGTAGGTGCGGTTCATATCCACGTTCTGGCTGGTGATATAATTCGCGATGTTGTCGGAGTTCGTGTACATCGTGTGCTCCAGCGCCAGCGTGCCGGCGTTGTAGCTCTTGCCGGCCCAGTTCACGCGGCCATAGTCGCGGTAGCCGTTGGCACCGTCGTTGTTGTTCAGCTTGCCGTAATCGTAGTCAATGCCGTACTGCTGCATGACGACGGACTGGCCTTCATGGATATACAGTGCCTGCCAGGGCAGGATGAGGCGGAAGAACTGGTCACGGCCGGAACGGACCGGGCCAATTTCGCCGATGGTCTTATAATCGGTAAAGACCGGCATAAAGCGGGTGATGCCGCCCTCGACCTTGATTTCAAACAGGATGTCGGCTTTGGACAGGCCGCGCTGGGGGCGGGCCGCCACGATGTTGTTGACCATGACCGCCGTGATGCGCTGGCCTTCGGGGTAATCGGCCCCCTTCGGCTCGCCGGTCAGGACGTTGGCCTCATAGGGGGGCAGTTCGGTGGGCGCGGGGGTCGCCTCGACCTGGGCAGGGGTGCTGCCCGGGTTGGTGGCTGCAGAGGAGGTATCGTCGCTCTTTTTGCAGGCTGCCAGCAGCACAGTCAGGGAGAGCAGCGTCGCGATCACAAGCAGAAGACGTTTCATTCCATAGCTCCTTTTCGGGTTTCCGTATCGGTTTAGTAGTTATTTCTTATTGTATCCGTTTTGGGGGCATTTGTAAAGGTAGGCGGGGAGATTTTACAAATTAAAAATTCCTGCCTTCCCTTTTGGGGGAAGGCTCTTCTCCCCGCGTCTTGAGCCAGTATTCTCCCATGCTGCTGCCGGGTTTGCCGGTGCATTCATCGTGGAGGTAGTCAGCCAGGCCGCAGGCAGCCGGGTCCCAGGCGAGGGCCTGGGTTTCGGTTTCGTACTCGACCTCGGCATACCAGAAGGCGGTGGGCAGGTCGGGATCCACGCAGTTGACTTCCAGCGTCAGCCCGCCGGGCAGCCGATAGCCGCGGCGCTCCTTGTGGATGAGCGGCTTACCTATTAAATGTTCGAGCTTGGCGAACAGTTCGGCATTGATTTCCGTTTCGATTTCCTCCCGGCTCAAACCGCCCGCCCCTTTAAAGCAGAGCACCAGCGCCGTGCGCCCGCCCTGCAAAGCCTCGCGCCGGATGCGCACCGTGGGCCGCACGCTGATGTAGCCTTGATCCATTTTATACACTTCGGTCTGTTCCAGCCCTTCCGGCCAGCCGACGACCATCCATTTGCGTTCGATTTCCATTTTTATCCTTGCCTCCCCTGTAGGGGCCGGACATGTCCGGCCCTCAACCTATCCGTTATCGCTGCAATTCCGTACAGCAGCGGGCCGGGCATGCCCGGCCCCTACGGCGCTGCGCGTAGGGGCGGATTCCATATCTGCCCGCAAAGTTCCCGCTGCCATAAGGTCCACGGGAGGGATGAATTCCTCCCCTGCTATCTTTTATCCCTTATCTGAAATTATACCACATTCCGTCCGCCGCACGCACCTCACAATCCTGCCAGTTTTCCACTGAAAATCATGCCCTGCTTTCGTCAAATTGCCACTTGCATTTTGCGGGCTTACCCCGTATAATAGAGGCATAACAGCAAGGGCGCTGCGAATGTGTTTTCGCAGCGCCCTTTTCCTGTAAATAGAGGAAATAAAGGAGTAAGAAGTATGGCAGCAACCGTTATGGAACTTTACGGCAGCAAAGTCTTCAACGAGCATGAGATGCGCGAGCGTCTGCCTAGCTCGACCTACAAGAGTCTGAAAGCGACGATTGAAAAGGGTCAGCCGCTTGACCTTGAGGTCGCCAATGTCGTGGCCAGCGTCATGAAGCGCTGGGCCATTGAGCAGGGCGCGACCCACTACACCCACTGGTTCCAGCCCCTGACCGGCATCACCAGTGAGAAGCACGACGGCTTTGTCAGCCCCCAGCCGGACGGCACTGCCATCATGGAGTTCTCCGGCAAAGAGCTGATCAAGGGCGAGCCGGATGCTTCCTCCTTCCCCTCCGGCGGTCTGCGCGCCACCGCCGAGGCCCGCGGCTATACCGCCTGGGATCCCACCAGCTACGCTTTCGTGAAAGACGACACGCTCTGCATTCCCACAGCGTTCTGCTCCTACACCGGCGAGGCTCTGGACAAAAAGACCCCGCTGCTGCGCTCGATGCAGGCCATCTCCGACCAGGCTTGCAAGGTGCTGCATCTGTTCGGCAAGGATGTTGACCGCGTGGTCACCACCGTCGGCCCCGAGCAGGAGTACTTCCTTATTAAAAAGGAAGACTACGAGAAGCGCCTTGACCTGGTGCTCTGCGGCCGCACGCTGTTCGGCTCCGCCCCCTCCAAGGGCCAGGAGCTGGAGGAGCACTACTTCGGCACCATCCGCCCCATCGTCTCCGGCTTTATGAAGGAGCTGGACGAGGAGCTGTGGAAGCTGGGCATCCCCGCCAAAACTAAGCACAATGAGGTTGCCCCCTGTCAGCATGAGCTGGCCCCCATCTACGACACCACCAACGTCGCCATCGATCACAACCTGCTGACGATGGAGATGATGAAGAAGATCGCCGACAAGCACGGCCTGGTCTGCCTGCAGCACGAGAAGCCTTTCGAGGGCGTCAACGGCAGCGGTAAACACAACAACTGGTCCATTGGCATCAAGCACGAAAACCTGCTGGATCCCGGCGACACCCCGATGGAGAACCTGCAGTTCATGGTGTTCCTGTCCGCTGTCATCAAGGCTGTTGACGACTACGCCGACCTGCTGCGCACCTCCGTCGCCACCCCGGGCAACGACCACCGCCTTGGTGCTAACGAGGCACCCCCGGCCATCATCTCTATCTTCGTCGGTGAGGAGCTGGAAGCTGTCATTGATGCCATCTGCACCGACTCCCCCTATGCGGGCCCGATCAAGATGAAGATGGATCTGGGTGTTGACGTCCTGCCCAAGTTCAGCAAGGATACCACCGACCGCAACCGTACCTCTCCCTTCGCTTTCACCGGCAACAAGTTTGAGTTCCGTATGCCCGGCTCTGCCGAGAACCTGTCCGACGCGAACACCATCCTGAACACCGCCGTGGCCAAGAGCCTGAAGGAGTTCGTGGCCGAGACCGCCGACGCCGCCGATTTTGAGTGCGCTGCCGCCGCATGGGTCAAAAAGACGCTGAACGCCCACCGCCGCGTGATCTTCAACGGCAACGGCTACAGCGATGCGTGGGAGCAGGAGGCCGAGCGCCGCGGCCTGCCGAACCGCAAGAACACCCCCGATGCAATGATCGCCTTGAAGGACGACAAGAACATCGCCCTGATGGAGGAGTTCGGCGTGCTGACCAAGACCGAGATGTTCAGCCGCTACGAGGTCGAGATGGAGCATTACTCCAAGATCCTCAACATCGAGGCCCGCACGATGCTCAAGATCGCCAACAAGCAGCTGATCCCCGCTGCCACCGCTTACATGGGGGAGGTCGCATCCAGCGCTGCTGCCAAGACCGCCGCAGTCGAGGGTATCTCCACCAAGGCCGAGACGAAGGTCCTGACCCGCCTGAGCAAGTACACCGACGAAATGTCCGACGCTGCCGACACCCTGACCGAAGTCACCGACAAGGTCAGCGCCATGGACGACGAGGCCGCCAAGGCACACGCCTTCCACGACGAGGTCATTCCCGCTATGGACGCCCTGCGTGCCGCCGCCGACGAGGCCGAGAGCCTGGTCGACGAGGACTACTGGCCGCTGCCCTGCTACTCTCGTATGCTGTTCTATACCGAGTAATGTAAGGGCATTCTCCGCGCGGCTCTGTAGGGGCGGATTCCATATCCGCCCGCAAGGGGCTGCCTGTTGACGGGCGCATATAGAATGCGCCCCTACGGGATGGGCTGCTTCCCCGCAAGCAGCAGCCCGCCCACATCACGCCATTCTCCTTTTCCTATTTCTTACACCAGCTCGGAAGGCCCGCCTCGCACAAGGTGGGCCTTTCGAGTATGTGTGGCTTCCCCCTTGGGGCTGCGCCCGCAGGCGCGTG
>ENA-OPSD01002682-OPSD01002682.1-human-gut-metagenome-genome-assembly--contig:-NODE-2682-length-9885-cov-16.697660_pt1 | contig 9885 bp, 7 predicted proteins | sample MGYA00241453_ERZ501898 | MGnify/ENA primary metagenome ERZ501898 (study PRJEB25962, sample SAMEA2042226) | human gut metagenome | biome: human gut; feature: human-associated habitat; material: faeces... | reverse complement strand
ACTGACTTTGAAGAATATGACTACAGGCGAGCAGTCACTGGTTACACCGGATGAGCTGCTGGCGGTGGTGAAAGCTTGATGTTTACTAATTATCTGCAATCATACCATAAAAGCTTCATTGATGGATGATTGCATCACATGGGAATGCCCGATAACGTTTGCTTTATACGTTATTTGTATTGAAATATAAATGCTGGATTACCTATGTGGATAATCAGATTGTTTTTTCTTCCGTCACTACATCTTACTGATTCTAAAAGAGATGTAGTGACGGAAATTTTTGTATCCCGCCGAAATGGTTTGTTCTCTTTTTTCCGCGTAGAGGCGACAAAGCGGAATGCCTGTTCTTGTCGTTGTTGGTTGTATTTCTTGTTTTAAGGATGAAAACTGATGGAGCTGACTTGAAATATGATTTTCTTTTGCGAGAGTCTGATATTATTCACTATATTTGTGGAATGCTAGCCTTATAAATTTAATCAGATGATAGAGGAAAATCAGTTGATATCCCATTTGTATCAAAATAGGGATAATGGTCAATGGATGATACAAACCAATGATGAACATCAAAAGGGGGTTGCTGATATGGCGGCATCCTTCGCCGGGCAGTTCGGACTTCCTTCTTGGGGGCGTGCGCTCGGCCTACTTCATGACAAAGGAAAGGAACGGGCGGCATTCCAGCAATACATACGCAAGATGAATGGTTTGCCTACGAGTGACAAGAAGCGCTATGATGATCATACCCATGCTTTTGTGGGTGGAATATTGGCAAAAGAACTTATGGGAAAGGATGTTTCCCAGCTTCTTGTAAACCAAATTATTTCTCATCACACAGGGTTACATGATTTCGGGGATGTGGAAAACATATTGAAAGAGAGGCTATTGTCCAAAGAAATAAACGAGGGTGACATTAGCATAAACAAACCTTTATTATTCCAAGAATTTATTGATTCACCTTTTTCTAAATCAAAGGTTGAATGGAAACACTTTCATCACCTTTCCCGTATGCTTTTTTCCTGTCTTGTAGATGCCGACCGGCTCGATACAGAACGGTTTATGGATGTAGAGTCATGGCGGAAGCGGGGAAATTCGGCTACGCTTGCCGATTTGCTTCCACAGCTGGAGGCATATATGCAAAAACTGCAATCGAATGCAGCCGATACGAAAGTGAACCGCATCCGCCAGCAAGTGAAAGAACAATGCAGTAGAACTTCTTCAAGCGAAAAAGGATTTTATAGTCTTACAGTTCCGACGGGAGGCGGTAAAACACTTTCTTCTTTGTTATGGGCCATGAAGCATGCTGTAAGCCATTCAATGAATCGTATCATCATCGCCATCCCATATACCAGTATCATTGTGCAAACGGCAGGGCTTTTGAAGGAAATCTTTGGTGAAGAAAATGTATTGGAGCATCATAGTAATTTCGACCCCGATGATATTAAGGACGAGGAAAATAGGGAAAAAGCAAAATTGGCTACAGAGAATTGGGACTATCCCATTATTGTCACTACCAATGTACAGCTTTTTGAATCTATGTTTAGCAATAAAACATCTGATTGCCGCAAACTGCACAACATGGCAAATTCAATTCTTGTTTTGGATGAGGTTCAGATGTTGCCAACCGGCTTCTTGCGGCCGATAGTCGATGCGCTGGAAGCGTATCAGGAAATGTTCGGGGTTTCGGTATTGTTTACCACGGCAAGCCAGCCGGTACTGAGTGGTCTGATAGAAGGAACAAATCCTAAAGCTGATTTTAAGGGAATAGAACATATCAAGGAAATTATTCCGGAAGAATTTGCTTTGCATGACCAGCTTCGCCGTGTGAAGTTGTCAATCGATGATACAGGAAAAACATACGATGAGATAGCTGCAAAGGTGTCTGAATATAATAAGGTGTTGTGCATAGTGAACACTCGTAAAGATGCCAAAGAGCTGTATGACCGTTTGCCCAATGACGGAGTGAAATTGCATTTGTCTAGAATGATGTGCCCTGCCCACTTACACGAAACTATTGGTAAAATAAAAACTTTATTGAAGGATGAGTCGCAGCCGATTGTCAGGGTCATTGCAACCCAGCTTGTGGAGGCCGGTGTGGATATAGACTTTCCGGTTGTGTTCCGTCAAGAAGCAGGACTCGATTCTGTATTGCAAGCAGCGGGACGGTGCAATCGGGAAGGACGAAGTGCCATGGGACATACATTTGTGTTCAGTCTGGCGGCAGAGAAGCGAAAGCTCTTCGGTTCAATGGCTGACTCCAACAATGCTCGGTTGAATTTGCCGGAAGATAGTGATTGGTTTGCTCCTTCTACCATGAAAGCCTATTTTTGTCAATTGTATAGCAGAAAACAAACATTTGATGAAAAGGATATAAAGCACTGGCTCTACAAACCTACTGAGCTATGTTTTGAAACTGCATCAAAAGAATTTCGCCTGATTGATGATACAAGTATAAATGTTATCGTAAATTGGGAAAACAGCATGGAACTTATAGAGCAGTTGAAAGAATCGGGGTGTACCTACTCGTTGGTGAAGCAATTGGCGAAATTTACTGTAGGCATCCGTTCCTATGATTTTAAGCAACTGAAAGGCTATGGGCTTGTCGAAGAAATATTGGAAGGAATATATGTATTGGCAGACAGGTCTCAGTATAATAAAACCACAGGTCTCAGCCTTGATAACCATTGGCTGGAGGAAGTATTAATGATATAAAGAAACGGATATGACAAAGAAAGAAACATTGAAATTGTTTGAAGAACGTAAAGTCCGCACCGTGTGGGATGATGAAAAGGAAAAATGGTATTTTTCGATAGTTGATGTGGTGTCAGTTTTAACAGACAGTGTTGATGCAACTGCTTATTGGCGTAAGTTAAAGCAAAGACTTAAAGAAGAGGGAAATGAAACCGTGACAAATTGTCACGGTTTGAAAATGAAAGCCACAGACGGTAAGATGCGACTTACAGATGTGGCTGATACAGAACAACTACTACGTATCATTCAGTCTATCCCATCTCCCAAGGCAGAACCGTTCAAGCAATGGATGGCACATGTAGCATCCGAACGTCTTGATCAGATGCAAGACCCTGAGTTGAGTATTGAGCAAGCTATGATGGACTACAAGCGACTTGGTTACTCTGACAACTGGATAAACCAACGCTTGAAGAGCATTGAAATCCGTAAAGATCTTACAGATCAATGGAAACTACATAATGTAGAGGAAGGTGTTCAATATGCTACTCTTACAGACATTATCTATCAGCAATGGACCGGAAAGTCGGCAAAGGAGTACAAACAGTTCAAGGGCTTGAAGAAAGAAAATCTCCGGGACAATATGACCAATGAAGAATTGGTTCTTAATATGCTGGCCGAACTCTCTACGACAAGTATTACTAAAGCTAAAAATCCTCAGACATTGGGTGAAAATATGCAGTGTGCGGCTGACGGTGGTGATGTGGCTCGTGTGGCACGCGAACAGTTGGAGCAAAAAACCGGTCGTGAAGTGGTAACTCCCTTGTCGGCAAAAAGGTTTTTTGAAGGTCAGAAGCCGGAAGATTTATTGGAAAACAAGGAAAACGATGAATGATATGGAATATACAGATAAAGAATATTGTCTGGAGGTGTGGGGCGATTGGGCTTGTTTCACTCGTCCGGAGTTGAAAGTAGAGCGTGTAAGTTATGATGTCATTACGCCATCGGCGGCACGCGCCATCTTTGAAGCGATACTGTTTAAACGTTATGCCATGCGTTGGCAGATAACCAAGATTGAGGTATTCAGGCCTATTAAATGGGCTACCATTAGACGGAATGAAGTTGGAGCGGTGGTAAATTCCAGCATGAAACCAATTTATATAGATGATGGAAAGACACGCCAGCAGAAGAACACGTTGCTTCTGCTGGATGTGCGTTACCGAATTTATGCTAAGTTAGTATTTATTCCGGTAAAAGACCGTCCGAAAGAGGCTTTTGCCAAGCATCAGCCAAGTGCCGACGAGAATCCTATGAAGTATTATCAGATGTTCGAACGCAGGGCATCACAAGGGCAATGTTTTACGCAGCCCTATCTCGGATGTCGTGAGTTTTCTGCAAACTGGAAGTATATTGAAAGTACTGATAATCTTGATTATCCCTTAGCCGAAGACAGGGATTTCGGCATTATGCTTTATGATATGGACTTTGAGGAAAATCCACAAAAACCGAATGCTATGTTTTATAGAGCCCAAATGAAAAAGGGAGTGATTGTTGTACCGGATAAAGATAGTGAGGAGGTGTTGAGATGATACTGAAAGCATTATATGATTACTATCATCGAAGTGGAGATGATGTGGCCCCTTTTGGTTTAGAATACAAAGAGATTGGATTTATTATTGTTATTGATAGATGTGGAAAATTTCTGCGCTTTGAAGACAGGCGCATAGATAAGAAGTCGGCACAGCAGTTTCTTGTTAAGAAAAGTGTTAGCCGGTCAAGTGCCCCTGTTGCAAACTATTTGTATGACAATTGTAAATATGTATTTGGTTATTCCGATAAGGGGGATATGGAAAAGATACGTAAGTACTTTGAAGTATTTAAGGCGAAAGTAAAAGATATATATGATGCTTTTCCGGATAATGAGGACATAAAAGCTGTTTATGCATTTTATCAGCAAGACCATTCTTTTATAGTTGGGGCTATGCAGAAAGATTCTTTATGGGATGATATAGCCAAAAATCTTAATAAGAAATATTCTACCTTTTCTTTCCTTATAGAAGGGGATACGAAAATAGTGGCTTCGAAAAGGGAATTGATAAATTTGTTTGACGAGAATCATGGCGTGGCAGGAAATCTTTGTTTGATAACAGGGAGATATTCAAAAGTTGTAGAGATTACAACTGCTACAAAGATACTTGGAAGCCAAGAAACAGCTAAACTAGTTGCATTTCAAGTTAATTCCGGGTATGATTCGTATGGGAAATCTAAAGGATACAATGCTCCAATATCAGAAGAAGCTGAATTTGCATATACAACCGCATTGAATCATTTGCTGCGTTCGGATTCTCACAATAAGTTTATGGTGGGCTCACGTACTTATCTTTTCTGGGCTTCCTCCAATAGCGAGGCTTCAAAAGAGTCCGAAAATAGTCTATTTTCTTTGTTGGGGCGGATTGAAGAAGAAAATGACGACTCAAACAGGCGCATAAAGTTAGTATATGATACTTTCCAGTCTATCTATAACGGAAAATTATCGGCAAACGATGATGACAAATTCTTCATTTTGGGTTTGGCTCCCAATTCGGCAAGAATTGCGGTAGTATATTGGAATGAGATGCCTTTGCGTGAATTTGCAGGTTTGATAAGTAAACATTTTACGGATATGGAGATGGTTGACACTCGCAAAGATAAGAAGCCGTACGTGGGACTGCATTCCATTCTTGGAAATGTTACTCTTGGAGGAAAGTCAAGTGATGCGACTCCCAATCTTCCTGATGCTGTGGTGAGAAGCATATTTCAAGGGTTGCCGTATCCGGCTTCTCTCTTTCAAGCATGTATTCGTCGCATACGTGCAGAACAATCCGTCAATATAGTGCGTGCTGCTATCATCAAGGCATATCTCAACAGACTAAACGAAAATAACAACCATAAAAAATTAGATATTATGTTAGACAAAGAAAATCAAAATCAAGGGTATCTTTGTGGAAGGCTGTTTGCCGTACTTGACAAGATACAGGAGGATGCCAATGGTATTCATTCCATTCGAGAACGCTATATGAATGCTGCATCAGCAACTCCTTCCATGGTTTTTGCCACGGTGCTCAATCTTTCTACTCATCATATAGAGAAGTTGAATCCGGGTGGACAAGTGTTCTATGAGAAGCTGAAACAGGAAATTATATCCAAACTTGATGCAAAAGGATTTCCTCCACATCTTAACCTGCAAGATCAAGGACGGTTCTTTGTGGGATATTATCACCAACGTCAAGACCTTTTTATGAGTAAGGAAAATAAAGAAATGGAATAATAATTTTAAAAATATAAAGTTATGTCAGAACTAAAGAATAGAATTGATTTCGTTTACATATTTGATGTAAAAGATGGTAACCCAAATGGTGATCCGGATGCGGGTAATCTACCACGTGTGGATGCCGAAACAGGTATGGGACTTGTTACGGATGTCTGCTTGAAACGCAAGGTTCGTAATTATGTACAAATAGCAAAAGGGCTTGTGAATGGCTTTGATATATTTATCAAAGAGAAGGCAGTCCTGAATACTTTGATTGATAATGCACATGATGATTCAGAAGTAAAAAATGCAAAGGACAAAATAGAAGCAGCACGTCGTTTTATGTGTAATAATTACTTCGATATCAGAACATTTGGTGCAGTTATGTCAACAGGTAAAAATGCGGGTCAAGTTCGTGGCCCTATCCAGTTCACCTTTGCTCGTTTTATAGATCCAATTGCTGTAGCGGAACATTCTATAACTCGTATGGCAGTAGCAACAGAGAAAGAAGCGGAAAAACAAGATGGTGGCAATCGTACAATGGGACGTAAAGCCACCATTCCTTATGGCCTCTATGTCTGTCACGGCTTCATCTCCGCCAACTTGGCACAACAGACAGGATTTTCTGAAGAAGACCTTGAACTATTTTGGGAAGCTTTAAAGAACATGTTCGATGTGGATCGTTCGGCGGCACGTGGATTGATGAGTGCTCAAAAACTGATAGTCTTCAAGCATGACTCCATATTGGGTAATGCTCCCGCCAACAAGTTGTTTGAATTGGTAAAAGTGGAGAAAGTCTGCGATGGAGCACCACGCTCATTCATCGACTATTCAGTTACTATAGATAAGGAGAATGCTCCATCAAATGTAACTATTGAGGAACTGATATAATTCCATCGTATGTACAATGAAGACGATATGCTTATGTTGTCGGGGATTCAGCACTTTAGGTGCTGTCCCCGGCAATGGGCTTTGATACACATTGAGCAGCAATGGAACGATAATCGTCTCACCATCGAAGGACAGATTCTGCACAAGCATGTAGATGATCCGTTTTATAGACAAAAGTGTGGTGACCAGATAACATTACGTGCGGTGAATATCGCTTCGCGTGAACTTGGACTCTATGGAATCTCTGATGCCATAGAGTTACTTCCTTCCTCATCTTTTGAAAATACGATTTTGCATCCCAACTATCCGGGGCGATGGCAACCGGTTGCTGTGGAGTATAAGCATGGCAAACCGAAAAGAAACGAAGTGGATGAAGTGCAGTTGGCAGCACAAATCATGTGTATAGAAGAAATGTATGCTATCCATATACCATACGGCTCTTTCTTTTATGGGGAGCTTCGCCATCGGGTTAATGTGGATATAACGGAGGAGCTGCGAAATATAGTCAGACAATGTGCCCGGGATATGCACGATATATTTAGTAAAGCGGTTATCCCGAAGGCTGAATATGGGAAACATTGTGACAAGTGCTCGCTGAAAGATATCTGCATGCCGGAAATGGTAAATAATTGTACTTCGGTAGATAATTACCTTACTAAAAATCTGTACCTATGAGAAAACTATTGAATACTTTGTATGTGACGACACCGGAAGCGTATCTTAGTAAGGATGGGCTGAATGTCGTTATATCTGTTCAGCAGGAGGAGGTGTTTCGTATTCCTGTCATAAATATAGAGGGCATCGTTACGTTCGGATATATGGGCGCAAGTCCCGGTGTGATGAAATTGTGTAGTGACAATGGTATATCACTCACATTTCTTTCTCCACAAGGCAGATTTATCAGCAGGGTTCAAGGTGCTACGAAAGGGAATGTTCTGTTACGCAAAAAGCAGTACCAATTGTCGGACGATGCATCTTGGTCGTTGCATGTGGTTAGGTTGATGATTGGTGGTAAGATTCAAAACTATCGCAATATATTGAGGAGATATATTCGTGATTATGGTGAGAATGAAGACATTAATAGGGCGGTGCAAGTATTGGAACGTGCCAAGCGTGATGCTTTGAAGGCTCAAGATAAGACGGAATTAATTGGTTATGAGGGGATGGCTTCGAATGCCTATTTTGAGGTATTGCCAATCTTGATACTTAATCAGAAGACTGATTTCCCATTTCATGGTCGCAATCGTCGTCCTCCCAAGGATGCGGTGAATGCCATGTTGTCTTTTGCATATACGTTGATAGCCAATGATGTTGCGGCCGCTCTCGAAACTGTTGGCCTTGATCCATACGTCGGGTTTCTCCATACACTCCGTCCGGGGCGCACATCGTTGGCCTTAGATATGATGGAAGAGTTACGTGCTTACCTTGGCGACCGTTTTATTTTGTCGTTGATTAATAAAAGACAGATTTCAGTAAAAGACTTCTTGTTCCAAGGTGATAATGGGGTTGTTATGACAGATAAAGGGAAAAAGACTTTTATTACTGCATGGCAGGCAAGGAAAAGGGAAGTGATAATTCATCCTTATCTTAATGAAAAAGTTGAAATAGGGCTTCTGCCTTATGTGCAGGCTATGTTAATGGCAAGGTATATCAGGCAGGATATTGACGATTATCCGGTATTTCTTATAAAATGATTTTTAATTATGTACATTCTTGTGACTTACGATGTGGATACTACAAGCAAAGAGGGGGCTCGCCGTTTACGATGTGTGGCCAAGGCTTGTCTGGATTATGGACAGAGGGTGCAGAACTCAGTCTTTGAGTGTGTAGTGACGGAAGCGCAATATTCTCTTCTAAAAGGGAGAGTTAGGGATATTATTGATATGTCTCTTGATAGTGTTCGTTTTTATATTCTTAGTAAAAATGAGAATAAGAGGGTGGAAGTAATAGGTGTTGAAACGGCGTATAAACTTGAGGAGGCTCTTATAATATAATGCGAATGTGGTGTGTTACAAAAAAAGTAGTATCTTCGCATGTGTTAATAATCAGTAGATTAAATTATTTGTAAAGTATTTCTTCGTTATGAAGTTGAATAATAATGATGATTCGCATAACAGTGGATTAAATTTGCTGATTTATAATATGTTATTAGATATAGAGTCACACCCTGCGTGGGTGTGTGGATTGAAACGTATCCATAGCCACAAGCACAGTTGTATATACAGTCACACCCTGCGTGGGTGTGTGGATTGAAACTCGAATACATGGTGTGCCATAACACATCACCAAAGTCACACCCTGCGTGGGTGTGTGGATTGAAACCGCTGTATCTCGTGCGGTTTAATAAAACCTATCAGTCACACCCTGCGTGGGTGTGTGGATTGAAACTGACAGCCATACTGGAGTGGATGTCAGTCAATGGTCACACCCTGCGTGGGTGTGTGGATTGAAACTTGAATGGGAATAGCATAGAGCATTGCTCGTTGTGTCACACCCTGCGTGGGTGTGTGGATTGAAACATCGAATAGCGTCCAAACGGGGTGGCCGATTTCGTCACACCCTGCGTGGGTGTATATGGATTGAAGCATTGTTCACTCGTTGGTCAAGTTTATGGAAGAATTGTAAGCATTCGGCCTCTTGTGTATTTCTCTTCAAGCTGTTATAAAGTCAAAAGCCAAACGAAGTACGTTAGGCTTTTGACTTTGTTATGACTGGAAAAAACACGCACAATCCCGGATGCTTATCTTTTGTCTGTCTTCTTTTGTGGTTTCACCTAGGTGACAATACATTGGCATCTAGGTGGAGAGGCGTAGTCACCCAAGTGATACGCTTGCTTCACCTTGGTGAAACTATAAATTCAACTAAGTGTTCCAGAGTAAATATATTATATTTTTACTATACTATCCCTTGTTGTTTATTTGTTATATTGTTGGTTATTAATGTATTATTATCTGTTTGTATCGATTGTTTTTTCTTGTCTTTATAAGATATATTAAAACATAAACTAACATGAAAATTGGTAT
>ENA-OPSD01002671-OPSD01002671.1-human-gut-metagenome-genome-assembly--contig:-NODE-2671-length-9918-cov-7.133834_pt1 | contig 9918 bp, 8 predicted proteins | sample MGYA00241453_ERZ501898 | MGnify/ENA primary metagenome ERZ501898 (study PRJEB25962, sample SAMEA2042226) | human gut metagenome | biome: human gut; feature: human-associated habitat; material: faeces... | reverse complement strand
GGTTACTACAAGGGCGAGGAAGTCATCAAGAAGGCCTAATTTGCGCAAAATTGGTGGCACATTGGTGTTATGTTGAGAAGGGGATGGCGCAATGCCTTCCCCTTCTTTCTTTGTCTGGAGGTGAAATGCAATGGCGATCAAGATCGACCGCATCGATGCGGGCAGCGATGCCGAGGCGCTGGGCCTGCAGCCCGGCGATGAGCTGCTGAGCGTGGATGAAAATGAGCTGAACGATACGCTGGACTATGATTTTTATACCGACAGCAGCAGCTTTCACCTGAAGGTAAAGGTTGCCGACGGCATCCGGGAGTGGGATGTCCGGCGCGCGGAGCGCGGCCCCTTTGGCTGCGATTTCTCCACCTATCTGGGCGACCAGAAGCATTCCTGCTCCAACCACTGCATGTTCTGCTTCATCGACCAGCTGCCCCCCGGTATGCGCGAGAGCCTTTACTTCAAGGACGATGACGAGCGGCTTTCCTTTTTGTTCGGCAACTATATCACCATGACGAACATGCAGGACCACGAGATCGACCGCATCATCAAGATGCACATTTCACCCATCAACATTTCAGTGCACACCACGAACCCGCAGCTCCGTGTGCGGATGCTGGCCAACAAGCGCGGCGGCGAGGTGCTCAAGTATCTGCCCCGTCTGGTGGAGGGCGGCATCGCCGTCAACTGTCAGCTGGTGCTGTGCCGCGGCATCAACGACGGCGACGAACTGCGCCGTACCCTCTCCGACCTTTTGGAGCTGACCCCTATGGTGCAGAGCATCGCTGCGGTGCCTTGCGGTGTGACGGACTACCGCGAGAAGCTGTTCAAGCAGACACCGTATGATGCAAAGACCAGCGCCGAAGTCATCGACATCATGGAAGAATTCGGCGATGAGTGCAAGCGCCGCCACGGCAAGCGCATCATTTATCCCAGTGATGAATGGTACCTCAAGGCAGGCAGGCCCATCCCGCCGGAAGAGTTCTACGAGGACTTCGACCAGCTGGAAAACGGCGTGGGCATGATGCGCCTGTACGCCTCGGAATTTCTGGCGGAGTTGGAAAAGCCCCACCGCATCTACGGCACCAAAAAGATGGACGTGGTCACGGGCGAAATGGCTTCGCCGCTCATCCACCAGATGATGGCTGAGCTGCACCGCCAGTACCCCATGGTCGAGGTGACGGTGCACACCATCAAGAACAAATTCTTCGGCGGCAATGTGGGTGTGGCCGGGCTTGTAACGGCGACCGATATCATTGCTCAGTGCGAGGGCAAGCTGACCAGCGGCACGCTGGGCGTGCCCGCCGTGATGCTGCGGGAGGAAAAAGACACCTTTCTGGACGACATCACCACCGACCAGCTGGCCCAGCGCCTTGGCGTGAAGGTGGAGGTGCTGCCGACCTCTGGCGGCGACGAAGCCCGCGCCCTGCTGCGCAGCGGCCTGCACATTGCAAGGAGAAGAAGAGCATAAAAGAAAACCCTCTCCGTCATCGCTGCGCGATGCCACCTCTCCCGAAGGGCGAGGTTTTATGCATCTTTCGGCAGAAGTGATAAAAGCTCCCCCTTTCGGGGGAACTGGCGCGGCGTAAGCTGTGCCTGAGAGGGTTGTAAGAAAGGAGGAACCCCTATGAGCAAACCGATCGTAGCAGTGGTGGGCCGCCCTAACGTGGGCAAATCCACCCTGTTCAACAAGCTGTGCGGTCAGCGCCTTGCCATTGTGGAGGACACGCCGGGCATTACCCGTGACCGCATTTTTGCCAACTGCGAGTGGAACGGCCATGACTTCCTGCTGGTGGACACCGGCGGTATTGAGCCCAAGGCTACCGAGGGCATTCTGGCCCACATGCGGGAGCAGGCCCAGATCGCCATTGACACTGCAGACTGCATCATCATGGTGGTGGACGTGCGCGACGGCCTGACCGCCGCAGACGAGGATGTGGCCCACATGCTGCGCCGCAGCCACAAGCCCATCATTCTGGCCGTGAACAAGTGCGACAAGGTGGGCGATGCCCCCATGGAGATGTACGAGTTCTACAACCTCGGCTTTGACGAGGTGATGCCCATTTCGTCCGTGCACGGCCACGGCACCGGCGACCTGCTGGACGCTGTGTGCGCCCATCTGGACTTCAGCGAGACGGTGGTGGAAGAGGACCGCATCCCGGTTGCCATCATCGGCCGCCCGAATGTGGGCAAGTCCAGCCTGACCAACCGCATTCTGGGCGAGAACCGCATGATCGTGGCAAACGAGGCGGGCACCACCCGTGATGCCATTGACACCCCGGTGGACAACGCTTACGGCAAGTTCATCTTTACCGATACCGCCGGTCTGCGCAAGCGCAGCAACATCACCGACGGTCTGGAGCGTTATATGGTAGTGCGCGCACTGGCCGCTGTGGAGCGCAGCCGCGTGGCGCTGATCCTTGTGGATGCCACCGTTGGCTTTACCGAGCAGGACAGCAAGGTGGCCGGTTATGCCCACGATCAGGGCAAGGCGTGCATCATCGTCGTCAACAAGTGGGACGCGGTGGAAGGCAAGGAGACCAACACCATGGAGCTGCAGCGCCGCGATTATGCCGAGTGCTTCAGCTTTATGGGCTATGCTCCTATCATCTTCATCTCGGCTCAGACCGGCTACAACGTGAACAAGCTCATGCAGCTGATTCGCGATGTGGACAGCCAGAACGGTGCCCGCGTGCCCACCGGCGTACTGAACGAGATGCTGGCCCGCGCCACAGCCCGGATGCAGCCGCCCAGCGACAAGGGCCGCCGCCTGAAGATCTTCTATCTGACTCAGGCATCCACCCGCCCGCCCACGTTCGTGGCCTTTGTGAATTCGAAGCAGCTGTTCCATTTCAGCTACCAGCGGTATCTGATCAACCAGATCCGCGAGAACTTTGGTCTGGAACACACTCCCATCCGTCTGGTGATCCGCGAGCGCGGCTCCGGCGAAGTGGGCGCAAAGGACGTGTAAGCGCCCGCAAAGGAGGCATCCGTTTCTATGATGAAAGCGATCCTGATCGCCGCAGCTACCATCCTGCAGGCGTACCTGCTGGGCAGTGTGGATACCGGCATCCTCGTCAGCAAATTCGTATATCATGACGACGTGCGCAATCATGGCAGCGGTGCGGCCGGCATGACCAACATGCTGCGCACCTTTGGCAAGAAGGCTGCCGCCATGACCGCGACAGGCGATGTGCTCAAGGGCGTGCTGGCCGTGTGCATCGGCCGGTGGCTGTTCCACATGCTGCCCGCCGATGCTGGTGTGTCGCCGTATCTGGGTGTCTATCTGGCCGCCATCTTTGCAGTGCTGGGCCATCTGTACCCGCTGTACTTCGGGTTCAAAGGCGGCAAGGGCGTGCTGGTGGCAGCTGGTGCCATTCTGGCCATCCAGCCGGTGCTGCTGCCGTTTCTGGCCATTATCTTTCTGGTGTGCCTGATCCCCACCGGCATGGTGTCGCTGGGCAGCGTGGCCATGGCAGCACTCTACCCGGTGCTGACCATCATTTACGGTTCCCTGCAGGGCTATGCCGCCGGTGATATGCTGGTGTGCGCCATTGGCTCCGGCTTTATGTCCGGCATGGTGATCTATATGCACCGCGCCAATATCCAGCGCATCCGTGAGGGCAAAGAGTACCGCTTCGGAAAGCACAATAAAAAATAAAAGCATTATAAAATGCCCCGCAGCCTGCTGGTTTTCCGGCAGTGCTGCGGGGCATTTTTGTTTATGTTATTTTGGTTCCGGGGCGGCCTGCTCAAAATCGTACTCATCAAAAGTCTCTTCTTCGGAAGGAATGGCCTCGGCCACCTCGGCCTTGGCGCGCTCCTTCAGGCGGGAGAGAAACGCATCGGCGGGGATGCCGCTCTGCTTTGGAGAAAGATCCGGTGCCGGATGGCCGTCCGGCAGGTGGGCACCAAAGGCCGGCACAAAGAAGAACTTGCGCACAATAAAGATCAGGGCGATGGCTCCCACGCTGAGCAGGTTTTCCAGTGCGGAGTCGTGGCCCACTACCAGATGGCGGGCAATGGCATACAGCAAAACCTCCAGACTGCTGCCGGGGCTGTGCTTGGCCAGCATCTTGATGAACTCGATGCCGATCACGATGTCAAGGCTCCGCTCCAGAAAAATGCGGATCTCCACTTCGTTACCGTCAAACAGCAGGCCGGGCATCCACTTGATGAGCGGCACAGCGCTGAGCAGCAGGCCGATGAGCACAAGGCCGGAGAGCAAAATTTCCAGCAGACTGGACGCCTGAATGATGCGGTTGCGCAGCTGGGTGCGCCAGCGGCTTTCCACATGGGAGGAGGAATTGTCCATATTGAGCCTTCCTTTGCAAAAAAAGTTTCAACATTCATGTGTAATATTGTAACAGAAATGCAGAAAGCTGTCAATTGCTAGAAGATCAGACGGCACTGTTCGCTGCAGTGGCGGGTGCCACCGCTACATAGCCGGATTTTTTGATGCAGTCCTGTCCGGCGGCGGTATCCAGCCAGTCGTAAAGCTGGCGTTCCGGGCTGTCGGCGGCAGCGTCCGCATGGAGAACGGCATAGAACTCGTTGCACAGCGGGTAGCTTTCGCTGGCGATGGTGTCGTTGGAAGGGGTCAAGCCGTCCACGGCCAGCAGACGCAGGCCGGGCTGGGAGTACATCTGGTCGATGTAGTAGTAGACCGAGAAGCCGATGGCATTGGCGCTGTTGTTGTAGGCGGCGATGCTGTCCACCAGTTCACCCATGGCAGCGGGAGCCAGCTCGGTGGGCGGGTCCATCAGTTCGCCGCCCTGAATGAGCAGCTTGCGGAACAGGGTCTGGCTGCCGGAGTCTTCGCCCCGCTGGAAGGGCACGATGGCAAGATCCTCGCCGCCCACTTCCTTCCAGTTGGTGATCTTACCGGCATAGATATCCTTCAGCTGCTGCCGGGTCAGGCTCTTGACCGGATTGTTCTCGTTCACGATGAACACCAGTGCGTCCCGGCCAATGGGTTTCTGTTCCAGCTGGGCGTTTGCTTCTTTCAGCTCTTCCTTTACGTAGTCCGGCGCTTCGTAGACCACCAGCATCCTGGCAGTGTACTCCTCATCCGGGTACAGGCCGAAGTTTTCCCACGCATAGGCCGTGGTGCTGACCGAAATGCCGCTCTGGGCTACTTCCAGATCGATGCCGGTGGTATCGGCCATCATCTGGGCCATCAGCGGGATGCAGGCAGTGCTGCCATCCAGCTTGGGAAAATCTTCCACGGTAAACAGCCCGATGGGTTCAAGCTCGCTCACGGAAGAAGCGGGTGCTTCCGGCGAGGTGGAAGCGCTGCTGGCGGGGGTGTCATCCCCCTTGCAGGCAGTGAGAATGCCTGCGGCAGAGCAGGCGGCAAGGCCAAGCAGAAAGCTGCGGCGGGAAATTTTAGCATTTTTCATAAGGCGTTCCTCCAAAGTCTGGCTCAATAGCCCATTTCATCGTCGGCGTTGATGGAAGAGAAGATGCTTTGGCAGTAAAGCCATTTGCCGTTCGTATCCATCCAGCCGTAGTAAAAGCCGCGTTTTGCAACGAACACGTGTTCTGGCAGCTGGTTCAGGCTGTTGTCGTAGTAGCTGTAGCAGCTGCCAAGGCCATAGAACACAATGTTGCCGTTTTCATCCAGCACGTCACACATTGAGCCGTTGCTGCTGGGCGCATTGGCGTTGCCACAGTACAGCGGCCTGCCCTCCGGTGTGGTGATGAGATAGTTCAGGGCATAATACGTGTCCTGCAGATGGGTCAGGTCGGAGACAAGGCCTTCGGGGCCGTACACGCGGGTGGCGGTGGTCTCAAAGTTATCGTTATCCCGCAGCTCCAGCCAGACGTAGCCGTCACCCTTGTTATCCATCATCACGCTTTGCTGGCCCTCCACTGGCTCCACGGTGGTATCAGTGATCAAATCGCCGGTTTCGGTGTTGAACACCTTCAACCGTCCGTCCTCATAGTAAAGGGCAATGGTGTCGCTCATGACGCTGGAAGCGTACAGCGGTGTCACCTCACCGGTAACAAGGTCGTGCAGATCATAGCCGAAGTCGCCGCTCGTGCGCCATGTGACCACATAGCCCGGGAAATAGCTGCTGGGCTGGTCGTCGAAGGTGCCAATGAGGGTGCGGTCCACGGTGGCGAGATCCCGCAGCTCGTAGCGGCCATCGCTGGTCTCGAAGCAGGCGATGCCGCTGCCGCATACCTGTCGGAAGCCGGTGAAGCCTTCGCCGGTGGCGGGGTTATAGAGCGTTTCGTCCGTTGGTTCGCCGCTGGCGTGGCAGGTGTCCAGCTCCACCCAGTCGGTCAGAACGTCCGGTGCATAGGAAAGGCTCAGGGCAGTAGTGGCATCTGCGCCGTAAGTCTGTGTACCGTCCTTCGTCTGTATAATGACCCAGCTGTGCAGGGCGGGTTCATCGTCCCATGCGTCCTCGGCAAGGTCTGCTGGGCGGGCATAGCAGGTGAACACCAGCCTGTCCCCGCACACGATGCAGCGGTATGCGCCATCCGGCACGGGCAGACGTTCACCGGTGGAAAGGTCGATCACCTGACAGGTGCCGTAATCGTCGTAGCCGTTTTCGTAGCTGCCGTTCACGGCGTGGGCTTCCTGCAGCACCAACAGACCGTTCTGCATGGAGGCGTTCTGCTCCCCCTCAAAGGTCATGACTTCATTGCCGCCTTTGTCAAACAGGCCGCTGCGCCGTCCGCAATAAGCGTCCGGGTCGGCCCAGGTGCGGAACCAGTAGTTGGTCTCACCGGTCACGGTGTCCTGCAGAAGGTTCACGTTCTCGCTGCGGAAGGACTGGTACAGCACCTTGCTGCCGCACAGAACGGTGCAGGCACCGCCGGAATTGTCGTAACCGTAAAGTATCCGCAGCTTTCCGTCGTCCAGCCGGGAGCTGTCGTAAAGCGGATCCCCGTGTGCATCGGTGGGCACTGAGGAAGCAGGAGCAGCAGGCTTGCCGGAAGCGGGCGGCAGCACGCTGCAGCTGCAGCCAAGGGTAAGGCACAGGGCAGCGCATACAGCAGCGCTGCCTATGCGGCAAACGTTACGCTTCATAAAGATCACTCCTTACAGTATGGAAAGGAACAAAGTTTAAAAGAAAGCCGGAAAGGTTTTCCAGTTCAATTATAATACGAAACAGCCGCGCATTCCATTGCAGGAAAACGCGGCTGTTGATTACAGTTTTATGACAGACTTTCAGGACTGTGCTTTGGCTTTTTCAGCATCGTCCATCCGGTCCAGCTGCTTGAGGAAGGCCAGCAGGAACGGCAGGGAAACAATAAAGGTGAGCGCATCCGCAATGGGCTGGCAGATCTCTACGCCTACAAGGCCGAAAGTGCGGGGCAGAATGAGGATGAGCGGAATGAAGAACACGCCCTGACGGCAACAGGCCAGAAAGGTGGCGCGCCCGGCTTTGCCCACGCTCTGGAAGGTCATGTTTGCCACCACAATGACCGGCTGCAGCAGAATGGCAAGGCACTGATAGTGGAAGGCGGGCAGCGCCACGGCGGTAACATCCGGGTCATCACGGAACAGGCGGATGAGGGCATCACTGTTGACCCAGCACAGGCTCACCAGCACCACCAGCATACAAAAGGCTGCACCCATGGTAAAAACTGCGGCTTTTTGCACCCGGCGGAATTTGCGCGCACCGTAGTTGAACGCGGCCACCGGCTGCAGACCCTGCCCAACGCCAATGGCTACCGAGATGATGAACATGAAAATGCGGGAAACGATGCTCATGCCGGCCACAGCGGCATCGCCATAGCTGCGGGCGGCAATGTTCAGCAGCATGCCGCCGATGCTCTGCAGGCCCTGACGGCCAAAGCTGGGCGCGCCGCCCACCAGGATCATGCCGAACTCCCGCGCTTCACGGGTGACGGCAGCAATACGGAACTGACTGACGGTTTTGCCCCGCAGGAACATGGACAGCAGGATGCAGAAGCTGATGCTTTGGCTGAGAGCCGTAGCAATGCCTGCACCGGCGGTGCCAAGGCCCAAGCCGAACATAAAGATGGGGTCCAGCAGGATGTTCAGCACGCCGCCGGTCACAAGGCCGATCATGGCAAAGTTCGCCTTGCCCTCATAGCGCAGGATGTTGTTCATCACAAGGCTGGAGATCATAAGCGGGGCTGCAATGAGGATGGGCCGTGCATAAGCGCAGGCGTGGGGCAGAATGGTCTCGGTGCTGCCCAGCAGCATCATGAAGCTGGGCAGAGTGGCAAGGCCCACAACGGCCAGCACCACGCCAGCGGCCAGAGCAGTAAAAAAGCTGGTGGAAGCAAAGCGGGTGGCGGCATCGGTGTTCCGGCTGCCGAGGCTGCGGCTGATGATGGTGCCGGAGCCGTGGCCCAGTGTAAAGCCAAGCGCCTGAATAATGGCCATCAGGCTGGAAACAATGCCCACCGCACCGGAAGCGCTGGTGGAGATCTGGCCCACAAAAAAAGTATCGGCCAAGTTGTAGATGCTGGTGATGAGCATACTTAAAATGGTAGGGGCGGCAAGACCGAGAATCAGCTTTGGAATGGGTGTCTCGGTCATTTTTTTGTATTGCTGAATGTTGAGCTCGTCTGCTGACATGAAAGAACCTCCTTTTATCATAAGGAATAGGTCAAGAAAAGCCGCCCAGCAGCAGAGCGGCGGATAATTTGAATGTGTGCACGGGATGCACGTTCCATAGTATAACGCAGCTGCGGCAAAAAGTCGAGAGTCGAACCGGTACAGAATGGTGCCTGAAATGCCTATGGAGCGGGAGAAAAACGGACGGAAAGCTTGACTGTTTTTGTCTGTTTTGCTAAAGGCTGGTCGAATTGCTTGTAGAAAATCACGATATGTGGTATCATTTACCATAAGGGAAACAAAAGAGCCTGTGCATCTGTACAGGCTGCATACAAAATATAAGCGGCAGCCGCAGGCAGAGCCGGGCGGCTGCGATCCATAGGAGGAACAAACCATGAAAACTGTTGCACAGACCGTGATCGAAGCCGATCACTTTTACACCATTGCCGCGCACACCGGTAACGTCATTCAGGCCGTGGAGGGCACCAAGGAAGCCGGTACCGTCCGTCTGGGCAAGTACGAGCATAAGCCTGAGCAGGAGTGGAGCTTTATCCGCGTGGGTGACGGCGTTTACCGCATCCGCAACCGCGCATCCGGCAAGCTGCTGGACCTGACCATGACCGGCACCGCCAACGGCACCTGGCTGCACCTGTGGGAGGATGTGGGCGGCACCTCTCAGATGTGGACCGTTCAGCCCACCCCGGAAGGAACTGTGCGCCTGCGCTCTTCCTGGGCCGGCGGCAAGTGCGTGGACACCGTTGGCATGGGCGCTGCGGTTGGCACTGTGCTGCAGATCTGGCAGGAGGTGTCCGGCGCAGATGACCAGCTGTGGACCATTTCCGAGGTGAAGGATCGTGCAAAGCGTGCCCCTGCCAAGAAGGCAGAGGAGCCCATTGTAGAGGCTGCACCTGTGGTCGAGAGCGCTCCTGCAGAGGAGGCAAAGCCGGAGGTCAAGGAAGAGCCCGTTGTGGAGGAAAAGCCCGTGGAGGAGCCTGCAAAGGCTGAGGAAAAGCCCGCTGAGCCTGTTAAGGCCGAAGAGGTGAAGGCGGAGCCTGTCAAGGCCGCTGCTCCCGCTGCCAAGGCTCCCGCAAAGAAGCCCGCCGCCAAAAAGACCAGCCGCGCTGCCCGCAAAAAGGCCGCTGCCGCTAAAAAGTAAGTAATATAAGCAAAAGCAGCTGCATTCCGTAAAAACACGGAGTGCAGCTGCTTTTTTGTTGCGATCTTACAGGCCTCTCCTCCGAGGAGAACTGGAACGAAACGCCTGAGAAGGTCAGACGTGCATCATGCCGCGCTGTGCTTTGATGCGGAATTTGAGTGCGGCGGCGATAAAGCCCTTGAACAGGGGATGAGCGCGGTTGGGGCGGCTCTTGAACTCGGGG
>ENA-OPSD01002658-OPSD01002658.1-human-gut-metagenome-genome-assembly--contig:-NODE-2658-length-9948-cov-2.948448_pt1 | contig 9948 bp, 9 predicted proteins | sample MGYA00241453_ERZ501898 | MGnify/ENA primary metagenome ERZ501898 (study PRJEB25962, sample SAMEA2042226) | human gut metagenome | biome: human gut; feature: human-associated habitat; material: faeces... | reverse complement strand
GGGAAATATCCTGTAATGCCCCTGCTTCTTCCAGGGCATCCATATCTTCCTCTGTTGCGTTTCCCTTGATCATCTTTAAGAAACTTTCTGCCAGTTTCACGGCTTCCTCTTTCTTTTTACCGATGATCAGATCCAACATGATATCTGCAGATGCCTGGGAAATGGCGCAGCCATCACCTACGAAACCACCGTCTTTGATGATGCCGTCTTCTACTTTTAACTTTAACCAGATGTGGTCACCGCAGCTGGGATTTAAGCCTTCCAGTACCAGATTGGCATCCGGGATATCTTCTTTGTGGACCGGATGCAGATTGTGGTCCGTTAATATTTCATTGTAAAAATTTCTACTCTCCATAACCCATTCTCCTTCTTACTGTCTTCATGCTTTCTACAAAAGCATCGATCTCTTCTTCTGTATTGTAGAAGAAAAGGCTGGCTCTTGTGGTAGAAGAAACGCCCAGATACTCCATCAGAGGCTGTGCGCAGTGATGTCCGGCACGAACGGCAATTCCGTCTGCGTCTAAAATGGCGCTTACATCATGGGGATGTACGCCGTCTATGGTAAATGTAAGGATACCGCAGTGTTCCTCTGCTTTTTCAGAACCTAACACATGAACATGTTGGATCTCTTTAAGGCCTTCTAAGGCTCTGGAAGTCAGCGCCTCTTCCCGGCGCTTTATCTCATCAAAGCCAATCTGCTGCAGATATTCAATGGCTGCTTTCAGTCCCCATGCGCCCGCTGCATTAACGGTACCTGCCTCAAATTTGTGAGGAAGTGGAGCAAATACAGCACCTGTACGGCTGACGGAGTCGATCATCTCTCCGCCTGTAAGGAATGGAGGCATTTCTTCCAACAACTCTTTCTTTCCATAGAGAACACCGATGCCCATAGGTCCCATTAATTTATGACCGGAAAATGCCATAAAATCCACATCCAGGTCTTTTACATTAATTGGCATATGTGGCGCACTCTGTGCTGCATCCATGACAACTACGGCACCATGTTTTCTTGCCAGTTTTACGATCTTTTCAATGGGAGCAGTCCGTCCCAGTACATTGGATACCTGGGCAATGGCTACCAGGCGGGTCTTATCTGTAATGGCATTTTCCAGTGTTTCATCACTTAAAAATCCGGTCTGGTCACATTCCAGAAATTTAAGCGTTGCACCGGTCTGACGGCATACCATCTGCCATGGAAGGAGATTGCTGTGATGCTCCATAATGCTTACCAGCACTTCATCTCCTGCTTTTAAATGGCTGAAACCATAGCTGTAAGCCACCAGATTTAAGCCTTCGGTAGTATTTCTGGTGAAAATGATCTCTTCTGTGCTTCCTGCGCCAATGAACTTGCGGACCGTTTCTCTTGCTTCTTCGTAGCAGTCTGTGGCTTCTACACTAAGCTCATAAAGGCCTCTTAATGGATTTGCGTTGTATTTTTCATAAAACTGTGCCTCTGCCTGGATCACAGCCTCCGGCCTCTGGGAGGTGGCTGCATTGTCCAGATAGATCACCTTATTATTTTCCAGAAGAGGAAAATCTTTTCTGTATGGGTTGCTGCTCATGTTATTCCTCCTCTAAATAGTCCTGTACCAGCTTTTCTAACTGCTCATCGCCGATCTTCTGGCAGACTGCATCCATCCTTGCTCTGGCGATCATCTTGCTGGCGCTTTCTGCGCTCATACCTCTGGAAGACAGATAGAACAGCATTTCTTCATCTAACTGTCCAATAGAAGCACCGTGGTTTCCTTCTACATCTTCCTCTGCACAAAGGATCAGAGGAATGGTCTGGTTGACTACATAGTCCCCCATAAGGAGTACGTCTTCCTTTTCGTCTCCCTTGGAGCCGGAAGAACCATTTTTGAAATCAATGGTTCCACGAAACAGCTTAAATGCCTGATCATCCAGAATGCCGTCTGCGTTCATTTCACTGACGGTTTTTTTGCCCTTATGGACTGCCACATAGTTCATATCATAGCGCTGGCTGCCTTTTCCCTGATAACCGATATCTGCTTTAAAATGGCTTTCTTTTCCTAAAAGATCTGCCTGACAGCCGGAATAGGTTTTGCTGCTTCCTAAAAACAGCTGTAACACTTCAAACTGGGCCCCATCTTCACACTGGGCGCCAATATCATTTAATAATGTATACTCATTTCCTAACAGCTGCACCTGAACCAGACGTACTTTTGCCCCTTTTTCAATGTGAAGCTTTGTCTGGATAGCTGCCAGACCGGAAGATGTTTTTTCCGGGGAAGTGTAGTCCATAAGGACGTTTACTTCTTCTCCCTCTTTTGCCAGGATTTCCACTTTCTGGAAACTCTTTTTATTATCTTCACAGGAAAAATGAAGACGAACCGGTTCAGATCCTCCCTCAGACTTTGGACTGCTTTTTATCATGATTGCCTGTGATCCGGCCATTTTTCCTAAACGGTCCATATCCGGACCCATTCCTGTGTGGATATGGGAAAAAACTTCCTGATTTTCAGCTGTGCCCTTTGTCAGACCAGCTATTTCTTCGGACTCTCCGGCTACTTCTTTTACATCCCAGGTATCTCCTGCTTCTATCTCTTTTAACTTACTCTCATTCATTTTCAGCCAGTTCCATGTTCTGGAAGGAAGGCTGTTTACTGTCATATCAAGTCCCTGACTCATATGGGACCTCCTTTCCTTTAACCAGTACCCCTTTGCTTAACCAATGCTTCCCTTCATCTCCAGACGGATCAGGTTGTTCATCTCCACTGCATACTCCAGAGGAAGTTCCTTGGAAACATTGTCTGCAAATCCGCTGACGATCATGGCACGGGCATCTTCTTCGCTTAAGCCTCTGGACATAAGATAAAAGACTGCTTCATCGCTGATGCGTCCGATCCGGGCCTCATGGCCGATATCTGCATCTTTGGTACGGATATCCATAGCCGGGATTGTATCGGATCTGGAAATGGAGTCTAACATCAGAGACTGGCAAGAAACGGAGGATCTGCTGTTTTTTGCCTCTTTTGTTACAGAAACAGAGCTTCTGAAGGTGCTGACACCACCGTCCTTGGAAATGGAACGGGTATTCATAAAGGATGATGTATCAGGTGCTGCATGGACTACCTTGGCGCCTGTATCCAGGTCCTGGCCTTTTCCTGCAAAGGTAATCCCTGTAAATTCCATTTTTGCCCCACGGCCCTTTAAGATGCTCATTGGGTACAGATAGGAAACATGGGAACCGAAGGAGCCGGATACCCATTCAATAACGCCGCCTTCTTCTACCTGTGCACGCTTGGTATTCAGGTTATACATGTTCTTGGACCAGTTTTCAATGGTGGAATAACGCAGTCTTGCATTTTTTCCAACAAACAGCTCCACGCAGCCTGCATGAAGGTTAGCCACGTTGTATTTCGGTGCGGAACATCCTTCGATAAAGTGAAGGTCTGCGCCTTCATCTACGATGATCAGTGTATGTTCAAACTGTCCGGCGCCTGGTGCATTTAAACGGAAATAGGACTGCAATGGTATCTCAACAGATACATGAGGCGGTACATATACAAAGGATCCGCCGGACCATACAGCTCCGTGAAGAGCAGCAAATTTATGGTCTGTTGGCTTTACCAGCTTCATGAAATGTTTTCTTACCATGTCTGCATAAGGACCGGTCAAGGCGCTTTCCATGTCAGTGTATACAACGCCCTGCTCTTCCACTTCTTTACGAACATTGTGGTAAACCAGCTCAGAGTCATACTGGGCTCCTACGCCAGCCAGTGATTTCCGCTCTGCCTGGGGAATTCCCAGACGTTCAAAGGTATCCTTAATATCCTGCGGGACCTCAGACCATTTTGCAGTCATTTTTGTATTTGGACGGACATAGGTGGCGATATTGGACATATCCAGTCCTTCAATAGAAGGGCCCCAGTCCGGTACTTTCATTTCATTGTAGATCTGAAGAGATTGCAGACGGAACAGCTCCATCCATGCCGGATCATGTTTTTCCTTGGAAATTTTCTCTACGATCTCCGGAGTCAGACCTGCCTGGATCCTGTAGGCGTCTTTTTCTTCATCTTTTATGTCATAAATACTTCTGTCTATATCATTGATCTGTGTTTTTTCTTCCATATGCTTTCGATTTCCTTTCCGGAAACTGTTTATAATCTGACTTATAATCTGCTTTGCAAACTGCCTGAGGGCATATTTACATTTTCCTTTTACTTAAGAAATTCCTCAAATCCGGTCTCATTGATCTGGTCTACCAGAGAGCCGTCTCCTGTTTTAACGATCTTTCCATCTACCATTACATGAGTGTAATCTACATGGAGCGCTTCCAGGATACGGGTGCTGTGGGTGATGATCAGTAAAGAGCCATCTCTGTCTTTCTGATACTCTTCCACGCCCTTTGAAACAGTGCGGACTGCATCTACGTCCAGACCTGAGTCTGTCTCGTCTAAGATTGCCAGATTTGGCTTTAACATAAGCATCTGCAGGATCTCAGCCTTTTTCTTCTCACCGCCGGAAAAACCCACATTCAGATCTCGGTCTGCATAAGACGGATCCATCTGCAAAAGTTCCATTGCCTTTGCCAGCTCTTTTCTGAAATCCCAGAGACGGATGCGCTCTCCTCTTCTCTGCTCTAAAGCACTGCGGATAAAGGAACTTAATGACAGTCCCGGTACTTCCAGTGGGCTCTGGAAGGATAAGAACATGCCAGCTTTAGCTCTTTTATCTACCGGCTCCTCGTTGATCTTCTTTCCCTGAAACCAGATCTCACCATTTGTCAGCTGATATCTTGGATTTCCCATTAATGCATAGCCTAAAGTGGACTTACCTGCACCATTTGGTCCCATTAATACATGGGTCTCTCCTTTTCCAATCTTTAAGTCTACTCCATGAAGGATCTCTTTATCTTCTACATTTACAAATAACTGTTTTACATCCAGTAATTCCTTTGCCATGACCGTACTTCCTTTCTCATCATATTCTCCCATGATCAGGAGGACATTTTCATAAACCTACTCATGTAATTGGTTTATTTAGCACATTTATAATAGTATTATAAACCTAGTTTGTCAATAGGTATTAATTTTCATATCAGCTTGCTAAGTATATGCTTTCTGGTGTATACTATATGGTAATCTTCAAAGAGATAGAAAGATATGTGTCTAAAGAATTACTATAAATAACTATAATAACTATTTTGAATAAAGGAGAATTCGATAATGATCGTTTCTACAAAAGGCCGTTATGCCCTGCGGGTCATGGTAGAACTGGCCCAGCATCAGGGAGATGGCTATGTTCCTCTGAACGTGATCGCCGAACGGCAGGACATTTCTGAAAAATATCTGGAAAGTATATTAAAAGTACTGGTACAGGATAAACTTCTCACCGGACTCCGGGGCCGTGGCGGCGGCTACCGCCTGACAAAAGCACCGGAAGATTATACGCTGGGTGAAATACTCCGGCTCACTGAAGGTTCCCTGGCTCCCGTAGCCTGCACCGATGATGGCGAACACGACTGCCCCAGAAAAGGGATCTGCCCCTCCCATCCGGTATGGCAGAAACTGGACAATATGATCAATGAATTTTTTGACGGGATCACATTGGCGGATCTGATACAGACTGCGCCTCAATAGTCTCTCCCGTTTTCCTTCAACCATGCCCGTCTTGCCTTATAATCGGGCAGCACTTTTTCTACTTCTGCCCAGAAAAGGGGCGAATGGTTCATCTGTTTTCTGTGGGCCAGTTCGTGGACTACTACATAGTCTAAGATCTCCGGCGGCATGAGGATCAGTTTCCAGTGAAAGTTTAAGTTTCCTTCCCCGCTGCAGCTGCCCCAGCGTGTTTTTGCAGCGCGGATGCTGATGCGGCCGTAGGTGACACCCATGATCTTTGCATACCAGGCAGCTCGCTCTATGATCTTCTTTCTGGCAGCACGGCGGTAAAAGGCTTCTACTTCCGGATTTCCCTCATAATCTGGCTTTGGAGCCTCTGCCTTTTTGCGGCGGTGCTTCTCGATCAGGAACCATTTTTCCACGATCCATTCCTGACGGTCATTTACAAAATCCATCAGCACTTTTTTAGTGATCCCTTTTGGTGCGCGGATCAGCACCTTTCCATCTGCCTGCACTTCCAGCCCAATGGTCCGCCGTTTGGAATATACCACATCTACCGGGATCGTTCCCTCTTTTTCTCCCTGGCGCCAGCCAACTTCGATCCTGCTTACCACCTTATCACCTCATTCCTGTCCTGCAAACATAACATATCACAAAAATGCATATCCCTCTGCAAAATTTGATTTTTAAAAATACCCCCGGCACAAAATGAATATAATTTCTTTTTGTACTGAGGGTATAATCTTCCTTTTTCTGCCTGTCACCAGGCACATTTTCCGCTTACAGCCTACAACACATCTGAAAAATGCGGCCGCAGCTTCTTAAACATCTTAAGTCCCACTCCAAACACCAAAAGAGTGAAGACCCAGTAATAAATAGTCAATTTTGGTCTTTCCCAGAACCAGTTGCCTGTGATCATGCTGTCCTTATAACCGGTTACAATGTAATAAAATGGATTGATCTTAAATAATGGTTCGATCCATGGTAAGCGGTTGGTAAACATGGACTCATGATACATGATCGGAGCCATCCAGATACCAAACTGAAGGCAGATACCTACGATCTGGGACATATCCTTGAAAAATACATTCACAGAAGAAGTAAAATATCCCAATCCCAGTGCCAGCATGGAAGCCGCAAAGCTGTAGTAGATCACCTGGATCCAGGACAGCATAGGCATTCTTCCTGCCACCAGATACATGATCATCATAATGAGGACGAAAAATCCATGTACCAGCAGACAGGAGATCAGCTTGATCATAGGCAATATCTCTACTTTAAAGACTACCTTTTTCACCAGATAACTGTATTCCTGAAGACACCCCGTGATCCCGTTTAAGGCTTCTCCGAAGAAAAACCATGGAACAATACCCGGTACCAGCCAGATCACATAGCTGACTCCCGGAACAGGCGGCGGTGATTTAAAGCCGATACCAAAGATAACTGCATAGATCACAATGGTAACTACCGGCTGGATGAACATCCACACAATACCGAAATAGGAGCCTACAAAACGCTTGCGAAAATCTGCTTTTCCCAGATCCCATACCAGTTTTCTTTTTTTAATGATCTCTTTTAAAAGAGACAATGCATAATTCATAAATTCGTTTCCTTATACTTTTTTCCCGGCAGAACTGTCTTAGAACTTAAAAGTATCCTTTAAACCGCTCCACTTTTTGTCCTTATCGGAGATGATCAGCTCCATACCTGGTTCGATCGGCCAGTCAACACCGATCTCAGGATCGCTCCATAACAGACCGCCCTCATCGCCTGGATGATAGAAATCAGTACACTTATAAGCAAACTCAGCCTCATCAGATAATACTAAGAAGCCATGTGCAAAACCTTCCGGAATATAAAACTGCTTTTTATTCTCAGCAGATAAGGTTACACCAAACCACTTTCCATAGGTCTTGGAATCGGAACGCAGGTCTACTGCTACATCAAATACAGTTCCGCGGACAGCACGTACCAGCTTGCCCTGTGGATACTGCTTCTGGAAATGAAGTCCTCTTAAAACGCCCTTTACAGACATAGACTGGTTGTCCTGAACAAAAGTCATGTTCAGACCAGCTTCCTTAAAGTCATTCTGGTTGTAAGTTTCCATGAAGTAGCCCCTTTCGTCTTTGAATACAGTAGGCTCGATCACATAAAGTCCTTCAATATCACAGGTTGTTACTTTAATCTTTCCCATAATGTTTCTCCTTTATCTTCTTTATTTTTCTAATTTTGTGTTTCTATTTATCGATTATAAATTTTCCACATTCATCTGGAAATTTTACCACGTTATCAACAAGTCTGCAACTGTTTATCCCCTTGCCGGCAACATGTTCACCGCATGTTATCTGCTGTACAGGGTTAAAATCCTTACAATCTCAGGCACACCACTGCAAAAATACGCAGGATCACATACACATCTGCAGCCATCATAGTATACAGGACCAGCCGGTCATCTGTTCCTGTCCGCACTACCTTTTGATTTTTAAGGGTAAGCAGCAAAACAGGAAGCAGTGGAAGCATGTATCTTCCCTGGACTCCCTGGACCATGTTGGAGCTTTTGGGCGTCCATGCAAGAAGCATGGAAAACATCAGTGCTGCGAAGATCACCAGACAGATAAACCAGATCCAGAGCCGTTCTTTTATTTTCATAAAGATCTCTTCTCCCGGCTTTTTAAGGACCAGGATCACCAGGCATGCTGTAAGTAATAAAATGACCACATAAGGGGTATTTAACACTGCATCCCGGTTGCCTAAGGACTCTCCTAACATTCCCGAATACAGGCTTTCTCCCTGCCATGCAACTGTATTATAAAACAGCTGCAGTACACGGACCGGCTGGTGGAGCAATTCTGCAAAGGAATATCCCGCTTCTTCGGCCCAGGCAACATAGCTGTCACTTTCCTGTGTATACATGGCAACCGTCCTTAAATTTACCACTGCCATTGCTGCTAAAAAGCTTCCAAGAACAGCTGCTGCTGAGACCGTCCATTTTCCCCAGTTGCCAAACTTCTTTACCGGGATCAGCAGACAGAAGCCTGCAATGGCACCATATACCATTTTACAGGGACCCATAACTGCCATGACCACAGCCAGAGCGATCACATCTTTCACTTTCACTGTGTCCGCTTTATAGGCCAGATCCAGGCACACTGCTGTAAAATATCCTGTAAATGCCAGGATCACAACATCATAAGATAAAGAAGCCGCCAGATGAAGGCTCATTGGTAAAATGGACACGCCGAAAAATACATTTTTTCCAAAGGGAAGCCTTTTTATGGTCAACACACCAACTGCCGCAAAAAGCAGGAGATTCAAAAACCGGCCCAGATATAAAAGGGCAATGCTATTAAGCCCCAATATTCTTGCCAGAGTAAATCCCAGTGCCTGTGGCATATAAGCTAACGGCGTGGTACGCACAGAGGGCTGGCGGGAGACACGCAGACCAGCTGTTTTCACACTGCTGTCCATACCTATACTGTCTCCTGTACTTGTACTCTCCTTTGTGCTTTCACTGTCTGCAGACGGTTCCGCACTCTGTTCACTGACCGCTCTCCTATTATGGATCGCCACGTAAGTTTCTTCTTTTAAGGTCTGTCCCAGAATAATAGGTTTTCCTGCCTCAGTCTCCCCATTTTCCCCGTTCAAAGACTCTTGCTCACTTTTTTCCTTCCAGTCCCGAAATTCCTGGTTCACATCCTCGATCCAGTCATCTTCTGCCCGGATGTAAATATAACCGTCTTCATCCGTTCCCGGCAGTCCTAAGAAGCGGTTGGAAAGCTCATAGGCGCTGATATAGTGGCTGACTTCATCCGGTGCTGAAAGAGGCGCCAGGACCAGCATATACAAAATACCAAGGCACATGACCACTCCAAAGTACAGACCTGGAAGTTTCCAGCATTCTGTCTTTGAACCAGATTCTTTCCGTGAGACAAGTTCTTTCTTTAAAACCAGTGCATTCCCGCATCTACTGGAAACGCTGTCAAAAAATCCCCAGTTTTTTCCAAATATCAACACCCCAAAGCCGACCAATATCACCATACTCACGAAAAACAGGCCCCCATACCAGCCATAAAGCCAGTGGTGGCCTGTCTCTGTTACAGATGCCCGCACATCCAGCAAATGCCATATTCCCAGAAGAAACACGGCGAAAGGCCATAAAAGCCAGACAGGTAATTTCTTTTTCATCATTTCTTTCCCTTTTATCTTTTACTCACCTTTCCCGCAGGTTTCTAACGCAGCTTCCCGTTCTTCCAGCTCTGCCTCTTTTTCTTCCAGGAATTTCTGCTCCAGAGCCATTTTCTGGATCAGCTCCCTCTGCTTGCTCTCAAGCTGGGACAACTGGATGGTCATACCAAATGCCTTTACG
>ENA-OPSD01002619-OPSD01002619.1-human-gut-metagenome-genome-assembly--contig:-NODE-2619-length-10104-cov-44.215544_pt1 | contig 10104 bp, 4 predicted proteins | sample MGYA00241453_ERZ501898 | MGnify/ENA primary metagenome ERZ501898 (study PRJEB25962, sample SAMEA2042226) | human gut metagenome | biome: human gut; feature: human-associated habitat; material: faeces... | reverse complement strand
ATACCTCTTTCCTGCTCCTGCTCCATCCAGTCCATGGTAGCAGTACCTTCATGAGTATCACCGATTTTATAGTTAATACCAGTATAATAAAGAATACGCTCTGTCAGTGTTGTTTTACCAGCATCGATATGAGCCATGATTCCAATATTTCTGGTTCTCTCAAGTGGATATTCTCTTCCAGCCAAGGTTTTTTCCTCCTATATTTAGTGTCCTATGCACAACCGGACTCTGTTACAAATCCGGTCCGCTGCATGAATCAAAAGCAAAGCTGTAAGCTTCTTACAGAAACTAGAATCTGTAATGTGCGAATGCCTTGTTTGCCTCTGCCATCTTGTGCATATCTTCTTTTCTCTTAACAGATGCGCCTGTGTTGTTAGCTGCATCCATGATCTCGTTAGCTAATCTCTCAGCCTGAGTTTTCTCTCCTCTGGCACGTGAGAATGCTGTTAACCAACGAAGGCCTAAAGCCTGACGACGATCAGGGCGAACCTCGATTGGTACCTGATATGTGGCACCACCGATACGTCTTGCTTTTACTTCGAGAGCTGGCATTACATTGTTCATAGCCTCTTCGAATACTTCAAGAGCTGGTCTTCCTGTCTTCTCTTCTACTGTAGCAAATGCTCCGTATACAATCTTCTGAGCTACGCCTTTCTTACCGTCTAACATAATGCTGTTAACAAGCTTTGTAACTACTTTGCTGTTGTACATTGGATCTGCTAATACGTCTCTTTTCTGAGTATGTCCTTTACGTGGCACGTTACTTCCCTCCTTAATCATGATATTTGTGGATTAATTCATCGGTACTCACATGTGTCTCTCTAATGTGTTCGTGCGGAATTGTATTCATAAAGTGAAATCCTGCATCTGCAGGTCTAATCCCAACACTAACCTACTTTAGTTCTGTTTGTGATACACAATGTTGCTAAATTATTTAGCAGCTTTTGGTCTCTTTGCGCCGTACTTAGAGCGGGCCTGTTTTCTGTTTGCAACACCTGCAGTATCTAATGTACCACGGATGATATGGTAACGTGTACCTGGTAAATCCTTAACACGGCCACCACGAATCAGAACAACGCTATGCTCCTGTAAGTTGTGTCCCTCACCAGGAATGTATGAAGTTACTTCGATTCCGTTTGAAAGACGAACTCTGGCGATCTTTCTAAGAGCTGAGTTAGGCTTCTTAGGAGTAGCTGTCTTAACAGCTGTACATACACCACGCTTCTGTGGAGAAGAAGTGTTGATTGGCTTCTTCTGAAGAGAGTTAAAGCTTCTCTGAAGAGCTGGTGCTGTAGACTTCTTTACAGATGTCTGACGTCCTTTTCTTACTAACTGGTTAAATGTTGGCATTATTTTCACCTCCTGTTTTATTTTAAGCAGTGCAATCTTATGCACGCTAAAATATTATACAAATCCTTGTCTGTTTTGTCAAGACCAATTTTGTTTTCAATATAATACAAGAAAGAAGTCCGGTTTCCCGGACTTCTTTCTTTTTGGTTTGTAACAGCTTCTGTAGCTTAAGTACAAACATCAGTAATTATTCTTCATCAACTGATTCAGCATCTGTATCAATGACTCCGACTGCCTCTTCCTCTGCGAAATCCGCAAAATCATCATCATCAAAATCAAGTGTATCCTCATCGTTTACATCGCTGTCAAGCTTGATATTACGATAAATCTTCATACCTGTTCCTGCCGGGATGAGCTTACCGATGATTACGTTCTCCTTCATACCGATAAGCGGATCAACCTTGCCCTTGATTGCTGCCTCAGTAAGAACCTTTGTGGTCTCCTGGAATGAGGCTGCTGACAGGAATGAGTTGGTTGCAAGAGATGCCTTTGTGATTCCAAGTAATACCTGTGAGCCAACTGCAAGCTCCTTACCCTCTTCCTCAAGCTTCTCGTTGAGCTCTAAGAAGTCAAGGGCATCAACCATGCTGCCCGGAAGTAAATCTGAATCTCCCGGCTCCTCTACGCGGATCTTCTGTAAGCACTGACGAACTATAACCTCGACATGCTTATCGTTAATCTCAACACCCTGTAAACGGTAAACACGCTGTACCTCGCGGAGCATGTAATCCTGAACCGCACGAACGCCCTTAATCTTGAGAATATCGTGTGGATTTACAGAACCCTCTGTAAGCTCGTCGCCGGCCTCAAGCTCCTGTCCGTCTACAACCTTGATACGTGAGCCGTAAGGAATGAGGTAAGCCTTTGTCTCGCCTGTCTCGTTGTTTGTAACGATAACCTCACGCTTCTTCTTTGTATCCTTGATTGTGGCAATTCCGCCGAACTCTGTGATAATAGCGAGTCCCTTAGGCTTACGTGCCTCGAAAATCTCCTCTACTCGAGGAAGACCCTGTGTGATATCTCCACCGGCAACACCACCTGTATGGAATGTTCTCATGGTAAGCTGTGTACCAGGCTCACCGATTGACTGTGCTGCGATGATACCGATTGCTTCACCAACCTGTACTGCCTGACCTGTTGCAAGGTTTGAACCGTAACACTTAGCACATACTCCCATGTGTGAACGACAGGTAAGCACTGTACGAATCTTAACCTGTGTGATTGGATTACCATTCTCGTCAACACCCTCTGCCATAACCTTTGCTGCACGCTTTGGTGTAATCATATGGTTGGCCTTAACGATTACATTGCCATCCTTATCGCAGATTGTATTGCAAGAGAAACGACCTGTAATTCTCTCCTGAAGGCTCTCGATTTCCTCTCGACCCTCCATGAATGCCTTTACAACCATTCCCGGAATCTCACGTCCTGTGCCTGCACAGCAGTCTGTCTCACGAACGATCATATGCTGTGAAACATCTACGAGACGTCTTGTAAGGTATCCTGAATCGGCTGTACGAAGCGCTGTATCTGAAAGTCCCTTACGAGCTCCATGTGCTGACATGAAGTACTCGAGTACGTCAAGACCCTCACGGAAACATGACTTGATAGGAAGCTCGATTGTACGACCTGTTGTATCAGCCATGAGTCCTCGCATACCTGCAAGCTGTTTGATCTGCTTATCAGATCCACGGGCTCCGGAATCTGCCATCATGAAGATGTTGTTGTACTTATCAAGACCTGTAAGAAGTGCCTTTGTAAGAGCATCATCTGTATCCTTCCATGTCTCGATAACCTCTTTGTAACGCTCCTCATCAGTAATAAGTCCACGCTTGTACTGTCTTGTAATCTTATCTACAGTGTCCTGTGCATCAGCGATCATCTGTGGCTTCTGTGGTGGCACTGTCATATCTGAAATTGAAACTGTCATGGCAGCCTGGGTTGAATACTTGTATCCCATAGCCTTGACATTGTCAAGAACCTCTGCTGTTGTTGTAGCTCCGTGTGTGTTGATAACCTTCTCAAGGATCTGCTTGATCTGTTTCTTACCAACGTGGAACTCAACCTCAAACTTGAGTGCATTCTCAGCCTTTGATCTGTCTATAAAGCCAAGATCCTGTGGAATGTTCTCATTGAATATCAAAAGTCCTACTGTTGTCTCTGTAAAACCTGAAACCTCTGTGCCGTCAGCAAGCTTTACTGTACGATGTACAAAGATATTCTGGTGAAGAGTAATCTCCTTGTTCTCGTAAGCGAGCATTGCAAGATTAACACTTCCATAGTAACGGCCGAGAAGATCTATCGGTCTGCAAAGCACACGACGATTTCCGTCTGTGACATCCTCAAACCAGATGAGGTCATATAAGCCAAGCTCAGCCTTTCCTGTATTTTCATCAGGAGTTGTGAGCTTTCTAAGCTCATCAACATCATTGTATACAGTGTCTGATGACACCTGTGCAACCATCTTTGGATCATCCTTGTAATCAGCGAGCTTTCTCATTGTGAGGTAGTAAACTCCAAGGATCATATCCTGTGAAGGAACGGCTACAAGTCCACCATCAGAAGGCTTAAGCAGGTTGTTAGGTGACAGAAGCATGAATCTGCACTCAGCCTGTGCCTCAGCAGTCAGTGGAAGATGTACAGCCATCTGGTCTCCATCGAAGTCGGCGTTGAACGCTGTACATACGAGTGGATGAAGCTTGATTGCCTTACCCTCTACAAGGATTGGCTCGAAGGCCTGGATTCCAAGTCTGTGGAGTGTAGGAGCTCGGTTAAGCATAACCGGATGCTCTTTGATGACGTCCTCAAGGACATCCCATACCTCCGGCTGAAGTCTCTCAACCATCTTCTTTGCACTCTTTATGTTGTGTGCGGTTCCGTTAGCGGCAAGCTCCTTCATAACGAATGGCTTGAAAAGCTCGATAGCCATCTCCTTTGGAAGACCACACTGATAAATCTTAAGCTTTGGCTCTACACAGATAACTGAACGTCCCGAGTAGTCAACTCGCTTTCCGAGAAGGTTCTGACGGAAACGTCCTCCCTTTCCCTTGAGCATGTCTGAAAGAGACTTAAGAGCTCTGTTTCCGGGACCGGTAACAGGACGGCCACGACGGCCATTGTCGATAAGTGCATCGACAGCCTCCTGAAGCATACGTTTCTCGTTACGAACGATAATATCCGGAGCTCCAAGATCAAGAAGTCTTCTAAGACGGTTGTTACGGTTGATAATTCGTCTGTAAAGGTCGTTAAGATCACTTGTTGCAAAACGTCCTCCATCGAGCTGAACCATTGGACGAAGATCCGGCGGGATAACAGGAATAACTGTCATAATCATCCACTCAGGCTTGTTTCCTGACTCACGGAAAGCCTCTACAACCTCAAGTCTCTTGATGATACGTGCACGCTTCTGGCCTGTAGCATTCTCAAGCTCTGCCTTAAGCTCTGCCGAATCCTTCTCGAGATCGATTGCTGCTAAAAGCTCATGGATAGACTCAGCACCCATTCCTACACGGAATGCTGAGCGGCCATAAGTATCGCATGCCTCCTGGTACTCTGACTCGTTGAGAATCTGCTTGTATGCAAGCTTTGTCTCGCCCGGGTCAAGCACAATATATGAAGCAAAGTACAGTACTCTCTCAAGTACACGTGGAGATAAGTCAAGGATGAGTCCCATACGTGATGGGATACCCTTGAAATACCAGATATGAGATACAGGAGCAGCAAGCTCGATGTGTCCCATACGCTCTCTACGAACGCTTGACTTTGTGATTTCTACGCCACATCGGTCGCAGACAACACCCTTATAACGTATCTTCTTGTATTTACCACAATGACACTCCCAGTCCTTCGTTGGTCCGAAAATCTTCTCGCAGAAAAGACCGTCTTTTTCAGGCTTTAATGTTCTATAGTTAATAGTCTCAGGCTTTTTAACCTCGCCATGTGACCACTCTCTGATCTTTTCAGGAGATGCTAATCCAATCTGAATCGCATCAAACTGCATTGCCTGATTATTTTCTATATTATTTGTTTCTGGCATTTTGGCACTCCCTTCTAATTATTCTTCGTCATCAAGAACTTCATCAGCAAAAATATCGTCATCCGCTGTCTCAGGAGACTCTTCCTCTTCTATGTCAACAAGCTCTTCGTTGTCATCAAATTCTTTCTTTGAGAAACCATGCTCTGCGAATGACTCACTGTCCTCGAATGCATAGTCCTTATCGTTTCCGATAATTGAGTTGATATCTGTATTACCGTACTCACTTGTCTCGATAAGCTCAACCTCTTCTCTGTTCTCATCAAGTACCTTGACATCCAGACCAAGTGCCTGAAGCTCTTTGAGAAGTACCTTGAATGACTCTGGAATACCAGGCTCAGGGATATTCTCACCCTTGATGATAGCCTCGTAGGTCTTGACACGGCCAACAACATCATCGGACTTCATTGTAAGGATCTCCTGGAGTGTATATGCAGCACCATATGCCTCAAGAGCCCAAACCTCCATCTCTCCGAAACGCTGTCCACCGAACTGTGCCTTACCACCGAGTGGCTGCTGTGTAACTAATGAGTAAGGACCTGTTGAACGTGCATGGATCTTATCATCAACAAGGTGATGCAGCTTAAGGTAATGCATGTGTCCGATAGTTGTCTTTCCATCGAAGCACTCACCTGTTCTACCATCACGAAGCTGTACCTTTCCATCCTTTGAAATCGGAACGCCCTTCCATAAGCTTCTGTGAGCTCTGTTTGTTGAAAGGTATTCCATAACGTCCTCACGGAGTGTATCAACATATTTATCGTAGAAGATTTCAGCATCTGCGCTCCAGTATGGATGCTCAGCCTGTAAATCCTTTTCAAGCTCTTCCTTATCGAACGGAAGATTTACGTAATCATTTGCAAGCTCAAGTGTATCCTCGATATCTACCTCGTTTGCTCCATCAAATACAGGAGTTGAGATATTGAAGCCAAGTGCCTTTGCAGCGAGACTCAGGTGAATCTCAAGGACCTGACCGATGTTCATTCGTGAAGGAACACCGAGTGGGTTAAGTACGATATCCAGTGGACGTCCGTTTGGAAGGAATGGCATATCCTCAACAGGAAGCACACGGGAAACGACACCCTTGTTACCGTGACGTCCGGCCATCTTATCACCGACAGAAATCTTTCTCTTCTGTGCAATGTAGATACGTACTGACTGGTTTACTCCCGGAGAAAGCTCATCGCCGTTCTCTCTTGTAAATACCTTGGCATCAACAATGATACCGTAAGCACCATGAGGTACCTTAAGTGATGTATCACGAACCTCTCTTGCCTTCTCACCGAAGATGGCACGAAGAAGTCTCTCCTCTGCTGTAAGCTCTGTCTCACCCTTTGGTGTAACCTTTCCTACAAGGATATCACCGGCACGAACCTCTGCACCTACACGGATGATACCTCTCTCATCAAGGTCCTTGAGTGCGTCGTCGCCGACACCAGGGACATCACGTGTAATCTCCTCAGGTCCGAGCTTTGTATCACGTGACTCTACTTCATATTCCTCGATATGAACTGATGTATACACATCATACTCTACGAGACGCTCTGAAAGAAGAACGGCATCCTCGTAGTTGTATCCTTCCCATGTCATGAATCCGATAAGCGGGTTCTTTCCAAGAGCAAGCTCTCCCTGACTTGTTGAAGGACCGTCTGCGATAACATCGCCTGCCTTAACCTTGTCACCCTTAAATACGATAGGTCTCTGGTTGTAGCAGTTTGACTGGTTAGAACGAGAGAACTTTGTAAGAATATACTCTCTCTTGTTTCCGTCAGTCTCTTTTATGATAATGCGGTTTGACTCTGAAGATAATACCTCTCCGTCTGCCTTTGCAACTACGCAGACACCTGAGTCAACTGCGGCCTTTGTCTCAATACCTGTACCAACTACAGGAGCCTCTGTGGTCAGAAGCGGAACGGCCTGACGCTGCATGTTTGATCCCATGAGGGCACGTGTAGGGTCATCGTTCTGCAAGAATGGAATCAGCGCTGTAGCTACTGAGAATACCATCTTTGGAGACACATCCATATAATCAAATGCTGACTTATCGTACTCCTGAGTTTCCTCTCTGTAACGACCCGAAACTGAGTTACGTACGAAATGTCCTTCGGCATCAAGCTTCTCATTAGCCTGTGCTACGTGGTAGTTGTCCTCCTCGTCGGCTGTCATGTATACAACCTCTTCTGTGACTACCGGGTTCTTAGGATCAGTCTTGTCAATCTTACGGTATGGAGCCTCTACGAAGCCATACTCATTGATTCTCGCATAGCATGCAAGTGAGTTGATAAGACCGATGTTTGGTCCCTCAGGAGTCTCTACAGGACACATACGGCCGTAGTGAGTGTAATGTACATCTCGAACCTCGAATCCGGCACGGTCTCTTGAAAGACCACCAGGTCCAAGTGCTGATAAACGTCTCTTGTGAGTAAGCTCTCCAAGAGGGTTGTTCTGATCCATGAACTGTGAAAGCTGTGAAGAACCGAAGAATTCTTTAACAGCGGCAGTTACAGGCTTTATATTGATAAGTGACTGAGGTGAAATTCCCTCTAAGTCCTGTGTAGTCATTCTTTCACGAACAACACGCTCCAGTCTTGAGAGACCGATACGGTACTGGTTCTGTAACAGCTCTCCAACCGCACGGATACGTCTGTTTCCAAGATGATCGATATCGTCATCTGTTCCTGCGCCCCACTCTAAGTGCATATTGTAGTTGATAGTTGCGAAGATATCCTCTTTAGTAATATGCTTTGGAATAAGGTCAGATATATCTCTCTTTATTGCCTCGATTCTGTCCTCAAGAGAATCATACTCCTCGAGAATCTGAGCGAGTACCGGATAGTAAACAAGCTCAGTAACACCGATAGACTTAGGATCCTCAAGCTCAGGAATCCAGCTTCTGATGTCAACCATCATAGAAGAAAGAATCTTGACATTTCTTGTCTCTGTCTGAATCCATAAAGCAGGAACGGCAGCGTTCTGGATCTGTGTAGCAAGCGCACGGTCAACAACAGTACCTGCCTCAGCGATAACCTCACCTGTAGAAGGATCAACTACGTCCTCAGCTAAAACCTGTCCACTGATACGGTTCTTTAAAGCAAGCTTCTTATTAAACTTATAACGTCCTACCTTGGCAAGGTCATATCTTCTAGGATCGAAGAACATTGCTGTGATAAGGCTCTCTGCACTCTCAACTGAAAGTGGCTCGCCCGGACGAATCTTCTTATATAACTCTAATAAACCAGCCTCATAGCTTCCCTGTGGCTCACGCTCTGTGATTGCAGGGTCCTTGCTGAATGATGCCTGGATCTTTGGCTCATCTCCGAACATATCGAGAATAGCCTGGTTTGTACCTACTCCAAGTGCACGTAAAAGTACTGTGATAGGTACCTTACGTGTTCTGTCTACTCTTACATAAAAAACGTCGTTAGAGTCTGTCTCATACTCAAGCCATGCACCACGGTTTGGAATAACAGTACAAGAATACAGGGTCTTTCCGAGCTTATCATGAGCAATTCCGTAATAAATACCAGGAGAACGAACTAACTGACTGACAATAACTCGCTCTGCACCGTTGATTACGAATGTACCGGTCTCTGTCATTAAAGGCAGATCACCCATGAAAATTTCATGCTCATTAATCTCATCTGTCTCTTTGTTGTGAAGTCTGACTTTAACCTTTAAAGGAGCTGCGTATGTTGCATCTCTTTCCTTGCACTCAGGAATTGTATACTTTACATCATCTTCGCATAATGTAAAATCTACAAAATCAAGACTAAGCTTTCCGCTGTAATCTGTGATTGGAGAGATATCCGCAAAAGCTTCCTTGAGACCTTCGTCTAAGAACCACTGATAAGAATCCTTCTGGACCTCAATCAGATTTGGCATCTGCAGAACCTCTTTTTGTCTTGAGTAACTCATACGCATGCTTTTTCCGGATGTGACCGGACGTATTCTGTTTTTCTCCATTGACGTTTCACCTCTCGTTTTTATTTTAATCTAGCAAGTATCTAGATAATGATTCAAAAACCACCCCAGTTACTATATCTTGTGGTTTTTCTCTTGTGCACATATTTGCGAATGCATTTTAGTGTAATTTACCTATTGACAAATTTGCATCATTTAAAAAATTGCATAAAAATGCCACTGCACCACAATAGTGCAACGTATACTATACAACAAATTACTGACAATTGCAAGTACTTTTTTTATTTTTTCATTCGCCGTCGGATAGGCTACGAGCGGAGGTCCCAAAAATGCTCAGGCATTTTCGGGACGCGCTCCGACTGTCGCGCAATAAAAACATAAAAAAGAGCCAAGGTGCAAATAGAATTTGCCCTTGGCTCTTTTTTATGTTTTTACTCCGCTCGTAGCCTATCCGACTATTTAAGAGTAACCTTAGCACCCTCTGCCTCAAGTTTAGCCTTAGCATCCTCTGCTGAAGCCTTGTCAAGCTGCTCTTTGATAACCTTTGGTGCGCCATCAACAGCGTCCTTAGCCTCTTTAAGTCCAAGACCTGTGATCTCACGAACAACCTTGATAACCTTAACCTTGTTTGGTCCAACTTCTGTGAGCTCTACGTCGAACTCAGTCTTCTCCTCAGCTGCTGCTCCGTCAGCTCCTGCTGCTGCAACTACAACACCTGCTGCTGCAGAAACACCGAACTCTTCTTCACAAGCTTTTACTAAATCATTTAACTCTAATACGCTTAACTCTTTGATAGCATC
>ENA-OPSD01002617-OPSD01002617.1-human-gut-metagenome-genome-assembly--contig:-NODE-2617-length-10110-cov-2.810542_pt1 | contig 10110 bp, 7 predicted proteins | sample MGYA00241453_ERZ501898 | MGnify/ENA primary metagenome ERZ501898 (study PRJEB25962, sample SAMEA2042226) | human gut metagenome | biome: human gut; feature: human-associated habitat; material: faeces... | reverse complement strand
CTTAAAAGTCCCTGTCTGTCATCCATCTGAACTACCAGTGTAATCGTTTTTCCCTTTGTGTTATCATAGAAAGGAAAAATATCGTCCTTATATTTATAAAAAGAACTGCGGCTGATCCCTACCCGGTCTGCAGCTTCCTGCACAGTAATGGCTCTTACTGTTTCCAGAAGTTTCTTTGCCTCTACGACTTTTAAAAGTACTTCCGGCACTGCCTTTTGTTTTACAACAAAATACTTACTTTTGTCCTCCATGAACCCTTTTCTTCCTTCCTGTCCATGTCCGTATCGCGAACACATCTGTATTCATGAGGAAGATATTAACATACTTTTATGGGAATTGCAACCACTTTCTTATGTTAAATTAAGAACAAAGTATACAATATTTCAGATCCATCTATAACACATAAAAAAGACTGCTGTAAAATAGCTTTTCGTCTTACAGCAGTCTTTGTAAATTTATTATGCGTATGCTTATTGATCGTCTGACATGGCATTTTTATTCGGACAGCCAAGACTCATCCAGCGCAGATAAGCACTGATAAAGTTGTCAATAGAGCCATCTAAAACAGCATCTACATTTCCGCTTTCTTCCCCTGTACGATGGTCTTTTACCATAGTATAAGGCTGAAGGACATAAGAGCGGATCTGGCTTCCCCAGCCATTGTCCTTTACGTCACCACGGATACCGGCTGCCTTTGCTGCCTGTTCCTCCTGGCGGAGCATATACAGCTTTGCCTTTAACATCTGCATTGCCTTGTCCTTATTCTGGAACTGGGAACGCTCATTCTGGCAGGTAACAACGATACCTGTAGGATAATGGGTAATACGGATCGCAGAAGAGGTCTTATTGATATGCTGTCCACCGGCACCACTGGAACGGTAGGTATCAATACGGATATCGTCCGGATTGATCTCAATATCAATGTCTTCTTTAATATCCGGCATCACATCACAGGACACGAAAGAAGTCTGTCTCTTGCCTGCTGCATTAAACGGGGAAATGCGTACCAGACGGTGTACACCGTGCTCGGAACGGAGATAGCCATAGGCATTTTCCCCGCTGATCTGAATGGTAACAGATTTGATACCTGCTTCATCACCGTCCAGATAGTCAAGGACTTCTACCTTAAAGCCCTTTTTCTCAGCCCAACGGCAGTACATACGGTACAGCATGCTGCACCAGTCACAGGACTCTGTTCCGCCTGCACCTGCATTCAGACGTAAAATGGCATCATAGCCATCGTATTCGCCGGAAAGCAGAAGCTTCATACGCATCTTTTCCAGGGTCTCTGAAAAATGATCTAACATTTCCTGAATCTCAGGGATCAGAGAAGCATCATTTTCCTCATAACCCATCTGGATCATGGTCTGGATGTCTTCATATTCCTGCTCCAGTTCACGGAAAGTATCAACTTCGTCTTTTAAGTGTTTTGCTTCCCGCACCAGTTTGGTAGAGCGCTCCGGATTATCCCAAAATCCCGGCTCTTCCATGGATTTATCTAATTCGTCGATTCGTCTGACCTTATTATCCAGGTCAAAGTGAATCCCTCACTTCCACTAATGGTTTGTCATACGTTGATAACGTATATTTAAAATTGTCTAACTCAACCACAGCTTCACCCGCTTTCTTATTATAAATTTTTAATTATTTTGCAAAAATCCCCCTGCATGGTTTACTGCCACGCAGGAAGATTTTTCAATTCGTTCATATAGGACTTATTTAATACGTCCGCAGCACTGTTTATATTTCTTTCCGGAACCACATGGGCATGGATCGTTTGGATAGATCTTCTGCTCATCACGTTTCTTTGGAGCGATCGGAGTTGCATCCTTATTGGTACCTGTAACCTTGGCAGCAGACTCTCTCTCGATCTTCTGCTCTACACGGATGTGGAACAGGATACGTACAGTTTCTTCCTGGATCGCAGCCATCATAGCCTCGTACAGCTCATAGCCCTGCATCTTGTACTCAACAACCGGATCTCTCTGGCCATATGCCTGTAAGCCAATTCCTTCACGGAGAGCATCCATATCATCCAGATGTGACATCCACTTGTTGTCAATAACCTTCAGAAGAACCACACGCTCGATCTCACGGATCTGCTCTGGCTCAGGGAATTCAGCTTCCTTTGTCTCATACAGCTTGATGGCAGCTTCCTTTAAGGTGTGCTTTAATTCGTTCTTCTTCATGGACTTCTTCTGCTCATCTGTCAGTACAACAGACTTTAATGGAATGATCGGCAGAAGGAGATTGTTTAACTCAGTGAGATCCCATTTCTCTGCTGTATCTTCATCAGAAACAGACATATCTACTGCATTCTCTACAATGTCAGTGATCATCTTCAGAACCAGATCACGCATGTTATCCCCATCCAGAACCTTGCGGCGCTCTTTGTAGATAACTTCACGCTGCTCATTGTTTACTTCGTCAAATTTAAGCAGCTGCTCACGGATACCGTAGTTATTGCCCTCGATCTTCATCTGAGCCTTCTCAATAGCATTGGAAAGCATCTTATGCTCGATCTGCTCACCTTCCGGTACGCCCATTGCCTCAAACATATGCATCAGACGCTCAGAACCGAACAGTCTTAACAGGTCATCTTCCAGGGACAGGTAAAATCTGGACTCACCTGGGTCTCCCTGACGTCCGGAACGTCCACGCAGCTGGTTGTCAATACGACGGGACTCATGACGCTCTGTACCAATGATCTTTAAGCCGCCTAAATCCTTTGACTCCTGATCCAGCTTAATATCGGTACCACGGCCTGCCATGTTGGTAGCGATGGTAACGGAACCATGGATACCGGCATCTGCAACGATCTCAGCCTCTAATTCATGGAACTTTGCATTCAGGACTTTATGAGGAATGCCCTTCTTGGTCAGCATCTTGCTGAGAAGTTCGGAAGTCTCAATGGTGATGGTACCAACCAGAACCGGCTGTCCCTTCTCATGTGCCTTTACAACTTCTTCAACAACTGCATTATATTTTTCTTTCTTGGTCTTATAAACAGCGTCATCTAAGTCCTTACGGATAACAGGACGGTTGGTTGGGATCACGATAACGTCCATTCCATAGATGTTACGGAATTCCTTCTCTTCTGTAAGAGCGGTACCGGTCATACCTGCCTTCTTTGCGAACTTATTGAAGAAGTTCTGGAAAGTAATGGTAGCCAGTGTACGGCTTTCACGACGTACATTTACATGCTCTTTTGCTTCGATTGCCTGATGCAGACCATCAGAATAACGGCGGCCTGGCATAATACGTCCTGTAAATTCATCAACGATCAGGACTTCGTCATCTTTTACTACATAGTCCTTATCGCGGAACATCAGGTTGTTGGCACGAAGTGCAAGGATGATATTGTGCTGGATCTCCAGATTTTCCGGATCAGCCAGGTTATCAATGTGGAAGTATTCCTCTACCTTCTTGACGCCCTGTTCAGTCAGGTTGACTACTTTATCTTTTTCGTCTACTACGAAGTCACCGGTCTCTTCGATCTCTTCACCCATGATGGCATCGATCTTGGAGAATTCCTTGGAAACAGTACCACGCTCTAACTGACGTGCTAAAACGTCACATACTTCATACAGCTTGGTAGACTTGCCGCTCTGTCCGGAAATGATCAGAGGTGTTCTTGCCTCATCAATAAGAACAGAGTCAACCTCATCGATGATACAGTAATCCAGATCACGCAGAACCAGCTGTTCTTTGTAAATGGACATGTTATCACGCAGGTAGTCGAAACCAAGTTCATTGTTTGTTACATAGGTAATGTCGCAGGCATATGCTTCTTTTCTCTGAGCACTGTTCATGTCGTTTAATACAACACCTACAGTCAGACCCAGGAAACGATGTACCTGTCCCATCCACTCAGCATCTCGTTTTGCCAGGTAATCGTTGACAGTAACGATCTGTACGCCTTTTCCCTTTAATGCATTCAGGTAAGCCGGACAGGTAGATACCAGGGTTTTACCTTCACCTGTACGCATCTCTGCGATACGGCCCTGATGGAGTACGATACCACCGATCAGCTGTACCGGGAAATGCTCCATATTCAGTGTTCTTCTTGCCGCCTCACGGACAGTAGCAAATGCCTCTGGCAGAATATCATCCAGAGTTGCTCCGTCAGCCAGCTTTGCTTTCAGGATACGGGTCTGATCGCGCAGCTCTTCATCTGACTTGGCAATCATTTCGGGGCGCAGGTTTTCGATCTTCGCCAAAATCGGGCGGATCATCTTCAATTCCCTTTCACTGTGAGTCCCGAACAGTTTCTCAATTACGTTCATGGTAAGTTCTCCTAACTTCTTCCTTATATAAATGAAAATTCTTTTCAACCTGCATCTGTGCCGCAAATGCAGCCAGTACGCTTATGATACAATCTAATACATTGTATCACTTGACGTAAATTAATTCAACGACTTCATAAAAAGTTTACATTTCCTCACTTATTATGGTAAACCAGACATCTTGCACAAAAAGTATGTTCGATTTTGTGCACATCCACATTGTCCACACTTATCCACAAAGTTTTCCCCCAAAGTTATCCACATCGATTTTTATCGGTTTTTCTGCATTTTCTAGTTATACACCGACTTATCCACATTATCCACATATTTTACCCTGTTCTTTTTTACACCCCTTTACATTTGTCCTTTCTTTCTTTTTTGTATATATCTCATAAATCTGCTGTTTTTCATCAAAATATGCACAGTTACTATTGACATTTTTTCATGTACACTATTAATAATTCAATAGCCATTTGCACCCTACATATACTTTTTTTATAAAAAATTAAGATAAATTATTAGTCAATTTGAGATTTTATGTTGTAATTTTATAATAAACATGATATAATGTGCATATCTCAGAAAAAGGAGTTGATGATTATGCGTTATACCATAACAGGACGAAATATTGAGGTAACTCCAGGTTTGAAAGCAGCCGTTGAAAAGAAGATCGGAAAGCTGGAACATTTTTTCACTCCTGACACCGAAGTGATCGTAGCGCTCAGCGCTCAGAAAGACCAACAGAAAATCGAGGTGACCATTCCAGTTAAAGGCAACACCATCCGTGCTGAAGAAAGCAGCACCGATATGTATGTATCCATTGATCTGGTAGAAGAGATCATTGAACGCCAGATCCGCAGATATAAAAAGAAACTCATCGACAAGAAGCAGGCAGCTATCGCATTCTCCCAGGCATTTATTGAGGATGAAGAAGATACCGCTTACGAAGATGATATTCAGATCGTAAAAACCAAGAAATTCGCTATGAAGCCAGTAAATCCTGAGGAAGCTTGCCTTCAGATGGAAATGTTAGGACATAATTTCTTCGTATTCCTGAACTCCGAAACTGAGCAGGTAAATGTAGTGTACAAGCGTAAAAATGGTACTTATGGACTGATCGAACCTGAATTCTAAAAACTTTTAAAACTTCATAAAAACAAACAGGGGAGCCAAAACCGGCTCCCCCATTTTTATGTGCATTATGATGCATATTTAATTTTGATTATGTACTTTTACGTTTCAACAGGATCAGTCAAAAAATGTAACTGCCTTGCAAGGTGTTCTGTAATTAGACGGTGCATAGCAGATACCGGTAGCAGGTGTACTGGAGTGGATGATCTTTCCATTTCCTACATAAATACCTACATGATTGATATAGCTGCCGCTGGCATAGAATAAAAGGTCTCCTGGTTTTACTTCACTGACCGGGATTGCCTTTCCTCTTGCTGCCTGGTCTCTGGAACTGCGTCCTGTACTGATACCGAAATGAGAGAATACACTCATAACAAAGCCGGAACAGTCAGCGCCCTTTGTCAGACTGGTGCCGCCGTATACATAAGGATTTCCTAAGAACTGCTGTGCATAGGCGATCAGTGCAGTTCTGGAAGCTGTCTCTACAGCAGAACTTTCTGTCTTCTTGGAAGAGCTTGTCTCTTTCTTTGCTCCAGGTCCCTCTGACTTGGTTTCTGTCTTTGTTTCTGCTACTGTTTCCGCCTTTGTCTCAGCTTTCGTTTCTGCCTTTGTTTCTGCTTTTGTCTCCTGTTTAACAGTTGGAGCAGCTACTGTCACATCCTCTGCCTTTTCCGGATTGGCTGCAATCACTTTTATGGCTGCCTCTGTTTCTTTTGTCTTTTCCTTCTTGGTCTCTTCCTTTGGAGCAGCTGTTGTTTCTTTCTTTGCAGCCGTTGTCTCAGCCTTGGTTTCCGCTTTCGTCTCTGCTTTGGTTTCTGCTGCCTTGCTCTCCGCTTTCTTTGCAGCTTCTAACTCTTTCATTGCCTTGTCAGCTTCTTCTTTACGCTTGGCTTCGTCTTCTTCTTTGGCTTTTTCTTCCTCTACAGAAACAGCTTTGTTAAATTCTACACTGGTTTTCATGTAGTCTTTAAATACATAACCTTCCAGGTCTGTATCCACAGCTACTTTTAAGAAATCACCTTCCTGTCCCACAACAGAATACTGGGCGCCTTCTGATAAAAGTGTCAGTGTCTTGCTGGTCAGATCCGGGCTTTCTCTTAAACGAAGGCTGGTGGTATCTACCACTGTTCCATAGGTCTTTCCTACTTCTTTTGCCTTTGTTTCTGCTTTCTGGCCTGTAACAAAATATTCGGATTTAATATAGCCGGTTACAGAGCCGGACTGGATCTTGTACCATTTTCCGCCTTCGCCGTCTACTGTATCTAAGATCGTTGCTGCACAGTCATTGTAGATCTTTCCTGTTATGGAACTGGAGGTATTTGCCTCTGTACGGATATTTACAGATCCGCTTACTTTAGATACTGCAATATTATCATAGGCAGAAGAAGCTGCCTTTGTCTGTGAAACAGCTGCTGCCTTTACTTCTGTAGAAGCCGCTGCTTTTGTCTCTGTTTTTGCTCCGGATGAGGTCTGGGCTTTTGTTTCTGCCTTTGCAGTTGCTGCGGCCTTTGTCTCTGTTGCAGTCTTTGTTTCACTGCTTTTTTTCGTTTCTGTTGCCTCCAACTGATTGTAAGATGACGCCAGCTTCTTTTCCGGCTGTGCATTTCCGGCATAATAATTATTTAACGCTACGGAAATTCCCGCAAGAGAGGAACCGGTTTCCAGATTTGTGGACGCAAAAGCCGGTGTCACACCTGCAAGGCTGCACATTCCGCTGATGATCAGTAATTTTTTCCATGTGTTCATCGGTACTCTTATCCTCTCTTTAAGTCTGACAGATACTGCTCTGCGCTGGTCACTGCATTGGCACCGTCTGCCGCTGCTGTAACGATCTGCCGCAATTTTTTTGTTCTCACATCGCCTGCTGCATAAATACCAGGTACAGAAGTAATTCCCGCTTCTCCTGCTTTGATATAACCCTGTTCCATATCCACAACGCCTTCAAAAGCAGCTGTTTCCGGCTGTATTCCTACAGCAATAAATACGCCCTGAAGAGAAATTTCTTTCTTTTCACCTGTAACATGATCCTGGAGCAATAAACTTTCTACTGCTCCATCACCTTTTATAGCCTCTGCCTCTGTATTCCAGAGTATTACCACATTCCCTTTTGAGAAAAGCTGATTTTGAAGACTTTTTGCTGCACGGAGTTTTCCCCGTCTGTGGATCAGATAGACTTTACTGCACATACGTGAAAGGAAAATGGCATCTTCCACTGCTACATCACCGCCGCCGATCACTGCAACGGTCCTGTTCCTGAAAAATGCACCATCACAGGTAGCACAGTAAGAAACACCGGCTCCTGTCAGTTCTTTTTCACCAGGAATGCCTAACTTTTTATGAACGGCTCCTGTTGCAAGGATCAGTGTCCTTGCCTCATAGTTTTCATTCATTCCAATGACCTGTTTTAAGTTTTCCAGGCCTTTATCTTCTATTTTTAAAACTGTATCTTCTTTAAATTGCGCACCCAGATGATCTGCATGTTCCCGCAGCTTCATTCCCAGTTCGTAACCGCTGATCCCAGGATATCCGGGATAATTATCCACTTCATAGGTATTTAATATCTGTCCGCCGCTTACCGTAGATCGTTCGATTATCAGAGTGTCCAGGCAGGCTCTCTGGGCATACACAGCTGCTGCAAGCCCCGCCGGTCCTGAACCGATTATGATCAGATCATAGATATGTGATGTCATTTTTATTGTTTCCTGTCTATTTTTTCATTATCTCTTAATATATTGTAACCAATTCGTAATTATTATAGCATAGATTTTACTATTGTTGCACTTCAAATTCTTACAATTATCTTTACAGATCAACCAGATATATGCCAACCTCTCCATTCTGTGCTAAAATAGAAAGAGCAAATACTGCGTCACTGATCGTGGAACACGCGAACAGAAACAGTACTGTACACATGCAGAAAGGAACGTGAGCTTATGTCAAGAAAAACTGTACTTGTGACCGGCGCTTCCCGTGGTATCGGAAAAGCCATTGCCATTAAATTTGCCCGGAAAGGCTATAATGTAGTCATCAGCTGCATCCGCAATGAAGACCGCCTGATGCAGACAAAAAAAGAAATTGAGAATTATCAGGTACCTTGTCTTGCCTATATGGGAGATATGGGAGATATGGATTGCTGCAAAGAACTGTTCGCAAAGATAAAGAAACAGTTTGGAGGTATAGATGTACTGGTAAATAATGCCGGTGTTTCCTACATCGGACTGCTTCAGGATATGAGCAGTGAAGACTGGGATAAAATTCTCCATATGAATTTAACTTCTGTTTTTAACTGCTGCAAATTGGCGATCCCTTATATGGTACACCAAAAACAGGGAAAGATCATCAATATTTCCTCTGTATGGGGTGTTGCAGGAGCTTCCTGTGAAGCAGCTTACTCTGCAACCAAAGGCGGCATCAACGCTCTGACCCGTGCTCTTGCCAAAGAACTGGGCCCAAGCAACATCCAGGTCAATGCTATTGCCTGCGGTGCCATTGACACAGAAATGAACCAGTGGATGGAAGAAGACGAACTGATCGCACTGGTAGATGAGATACCGGCAGGACGCCTTGGTAAAGCAGAAGAAGTAGCTGATCTGGCTTATCATCTTGGTTATAAAGAATCCTATCTTACAGGACAGATCATTGGGCTTGATGGGGGGTGGATCTAAAACATTCTCTCACCCCCTCCCAGCACAGCAAGAGGTATTTCTGCAACATAATAAAAACGGAACAGGCGCCTATACAGGTTTCTGTTCCATTTAATCCTGCATCCTCTGCTTTAAAAATGACTACCGGATTGGCACAGTCAATAAGAGTTACAGGCAGTTTTCCATATCCAGGCACATCTAAAATATCCTGTTTATTGCCAGTTGGAAACAGCTTTCCTGTAAGACCGCCACCGGGATTTTCAAAACAGCTGTCCCGGCAGCTTCTGCTTTTCTTTTACCGGGAAGGTGGCTTCAAACCGTTCAAATCCGTCCGGGTCTTTCTCACAGACAAAATACCCCTCAGGGTCTTTGTAAGTGCCGGAGACGCCGTCCAGAAATCCGGGGGTCAGTTCTCTGATGAGAAAATAGTCCGCATCCGGGTCGTCGGCATAGCACACGCCCTTGGTTTTGGCCGGAACAAAGCCAGACTTGCCGTAAAAGTCAATATTGCCGGTAATGGCAAGTGCCCCTGCACCCATTTCCTTAGCTTTTTCCATGGAATAGTCGAGAAGCTGCTTTCCGTAGCCCTGCCGCTTGTATGCGGGTGCAACGCCAATGGGGCCGAAGGTCATGATCGGCACCTTTCGTCCATCGTCACAGTCGATCTCCGACCGTACATAGATGATCTGCCCGATCATCTCACCGCCCAGTTCCATCACAAAATCCAGATCCGGCACAAATGCCGGGTCATCCCTATAACAATGCAGCACATAGTGCTCCATACAGCCAGGCTGATAAACATTCCAGAATGACTCGCGGGTCAGGTTTTCGACGGCTCTGTAATCGTCTTTTGTTTCCAGACGAATGATAATATTCTTTTCTGACATAACTTTTCTCCTTTCAAAAATAGGACGCAGCACATGATCGGCTTTGCGATCAGCGCTGCGTCTTGGCACCGCACCACGGGCATAAAACCCAGCGTTTTTCTTCTTCGCCATCTTTCATGTTGTTCTCCCCTTCTTTCTGTAATCAGACTCAACCTTGGCAAT
>ENA-OPSD01002606-OPSD01002606.1-human-gut-metagenome-genome-assembly--contig:-NODE-2606-length-10145-cov-2.816452_pt1 | contig 10145 bp, 11 predicted proteins | sample MGYA00241453_ERZ501898 | MGnify/ENA primary metagenome ERZ501898 (study PRJEB25962, sample SAMEA2042226) | human gut metagenome | biome: human gut; feature: human-associated habitat; material: faeces... | reverse complement strand
GGCTAACAGACTCCAAAAAGAGGCCATGGATACGATGAATAAAGCAGAGGAGGATGCCGCTGCCCAGATTGAAGCCATAAAAAAAGAAACCACTGCTCAAATTGAAAAAGTAATGAGTGAAAAAGAGCATGCATGCCGTGAGCGTGATGATGCCCGCACGATTGCCAATGAAAAAACTGCCAGCAATGATCTTCTTCTCAAAAAAATGACTGGTATGGAAGCCGATCTGGAAAAATACAAGGATTTACAGGAGCAGTACAAAGAGCTCCAGGACAAATTTTCAGCCCTACAGTCTCAGTTAAATGAAAGCAAATTGCGTGCGGAAATTGATAAAGAGCGCGCCGTCATGGATAAAGAGCGTGAAATGCAGGAGCGTATCAGAGAAGCGGATAGAGAAAATGCAAAGCTGCAGGCAAAAATTGAACAACTGTCACCTGCAGAAGCCTCGCCAAAGTAAATATTTTTAAGGAGCCATTCATGAAAAAATCATTAGATCGTTTCCTAATAGCACAGCAGAATTACTATCATGACGCTTATGAGGAATTAAAGGTAGGTAAAAAGAGAAGCCATTGGATGTGGTTCATATTCCCCCAGATTCGTGGTCTCGGATACAGTAATATGGCGATATACTATGCCATTGAAAGTCGTGAGGAAGCTGAAAACTATATTACGGATCCAACCCTCGGCCATAATCTGATTGAAATATCCACTGTCCTGCTGGAAATTAAAGACAACGATGCAAAGAAAGTAATGGGTGAACCAGATGATAGAAAGCTCCAGTCCTGTATGACCCTATTTGATACTGTAGATCCGGAAATTGATGTATTTGAAAAAGTACTCAAAAAATTTTTCGGTGGAGAAAGAGATAATAGAACCCTGGAAATTCTGCAGAGTTGTGATCATAGGAATGAATAACTGAGTCAATCAACATATAAAAGCACATTTTCATTCTTGCATAAGCAAAGGCTACCGCCTAACAAATACCAGGACGGCAGCCTTTGCGATTATTCCTAGAAGCCCACTTTTTATCATTTATTGAATTTTCTTTTCTCAATGTAATAACACAAACTTATTAGGTAACCAACCACTCCAAAGGAGAAACACTTCATTATTCCGTATGGGAGTCGTCTCAAAAGATACGTCGGAATTTCAGATAATCTGAAAAAGGTGAAATGCCCCGTCATAAATATCATAAATAGATATAGCAACATTCCACATAGAAATCCCTTAGCTGCACTCTTCAATTTCTTATTACAAGAAATCATCTTAACTGCCTCCCTTCAAATTTGAAGTTGCTGAGGTTTCAGTTAAGTTCATTTCCTTCAGCATCAATAAAAACGTACTCCGATGGGACAGATGAACAATAGAACACATACGGATAGGCATCTTTTTCTATCATTTCTTCATGTGTACCTGCTTCATCCGTAATTTTTACAGAAACACAATTTGGATTGTTCACAATAAAGGCATACCCACGATTCCAGTTCAAAACAGCAATATCCATGAAAGGAGACATCGGTTTGTATGTCCGAACATAAGCATATTCTGCTTCTCCTTTGATTTCTACTTCCATAGGAAGGTAGTAATGCGTCTGATATTGATTGCCAGAAATAAACCAAACGAGTGCCGTATCATCTACGGTACACATACCTCCATACTGCATATCAATCGTATCCGCATCGGAAACTGGAATTTCTTCTCTGGCTTTTTTCTATCAGTTCATCCGTACCTTTATATGTCTTTGTACAGCCTGAAATAGAAAAACATAATATGCAAGTCAGTAAAATGCATGTGATTCTTTTCATAAAAAACACCTCTGCAACTCCCTATTTTACATTCCTAAGCCGACAGAATTCTCACGTTCTCCCTCCGGTAACACCTGCAGCGCATCCTGCACAGTACTGAACACACGCTCATTCAGCCAGCCTCCCTGTTTTCTGTTCTGGGCCGCAGATATCACTGGGTACTGCCAGATGGTCTTTTGATGGGTGTAATTGAGCCAGGAATCAATCCACCAGTCACTTTCCTTTGCCTTGATTTCGTAAGCCACGTATCCGCGGCAGTTTTCCCCGCGATGTGGCATGGAAAATTCTGCAAAAATGCTGGCATACTGCTGGCTTCCGTAAAATGGAAAATTCTGGTTGGTATCGTATGCTTCATTTTGTAAAGACGCATACTCTGCGGTGTAAGAAGTCCCATCCTTATCGTAAAGGACCTGACCGGTAAGTTTCCCCTGGGAGGTCCAGCCCCCGTTCAGTTCCTGATATGCCGGATTGATCTGTACTGCTTCTGTCCCGCGAAAGCCCGGATTTCCATTCCATAAGAAATGATGGATCACCTTCCACTGGCCTTCCTGTTCCAGTTCTACTGCCAAGCCGTCAAGCTGCAACTGCCCATCCCTGCCCCGCAGCGAATCATCGCTTTGATTCAGCAGAACCTGTCTGGCATTTTTGCACGCAAAAATATCTTCTTTCTTTAAGTCATGCAAGATATCTTCCGGAAAACCAAGGGATAACAGATGTGCTTTGGTTTCTTCACATGCCGGATCCTGGGTTTCATTTGCAGTTGTCCACTCCATATGATAAGCACCAAAACATGTATAGCCGACGAACAGACCTGCCGCAGTCAGAATTGCTGCTCCCGCTGCGTATCTTCCATCTGAAATCCGCACCGGATGCTCTTCCAGTACATATTCGGCCTGTTCCAGTTTTTCTGCTATATTCTTTAACTCCACAAGGATTCCAATATATGCGGCAACGATCGCCAGGCCAAGAATCCAGCCCTCATATTCCCGAACCGCAAGCACGGTCACCACCACATACCAGATGATGATATGGAGCAGGACCTCATTTTTTATTTCCGCCTTACGCTTTTCCAGTTCCTCACGCATACCAAGGAAGAGACAAACCATCAGAAAAACCGGCAAAATTCCGCCACAGAAAACAATCACTTTCCATACATATGAAACATAAATTTTCTCCCGTTCGAGCACACTTCCAATCACAATGTTCACGATGGTAATCACAACTTTGAGCGCGGCGCCTGCGTATCCGGCTTTCAGCCAGCGGTTTTCCAGTCTCAGTTTTCGGAATCCCGTAAACAGCAAAAGGGCACCAAGGAAGGGAAGAATCTGATTGAGAAAGAGAAAATTCAATGTAATCCCAAAGAGACCCATTCCAATCAGAATCTTCTCATATGTCTGTTTCCAGAAACTCTCTTCCATGTAATCGCCCCTTTTTCAAATTATTTGTTATAAATATGGTAGCACAAAAGTGAACCTTTATCTTTAATTCTCCATTACAAAACTATTAATTATAACAAACGATAACCAGATATTCATACAGCGATAAACGGGCATTCATAGGAATATTGACTTTTCGATGAAAATATAATAAAATGTAGGCAGCTAAGAAATGTGATGATTTCCCATGCGGCAAAACGAAAACCCCAGAGGGTGCCTCCTCTGGGGTTTTCTTGTTCATTACGGCGAACCGACCGTTTAGGCTGTTGCTGCCTATTTATCTCTGTCCAGCCATTTGCATATGTAGTAGCTAACTACACCTGCTAAAACAGAGACAAGAAATGTGACGAGAATTTCTTCCATGAAACTCACCTCCTTTCTGCTGGAGGTTCGGCAGCCTTTTTAGCATAGCACATTTCTTCCCATTAATCTACATAAGTTGTCATACCATCATCTGATAATCCTTGATTTGCCCCAAATCCAATGGTAAAATACTCATAGATTCTTTCATTTCAACAACATTTGTCTCTGACAAAGCGCACGCCATTTTATGACCGAATGAGTGGGGGAATTCTGGAAAAATAAACAGAATAATATGTACGTTGGAGGAACTTCCTTTGGGAGGTTCCTTTTTTCGTGCCCAAAAGGAGGACTTAGCCTATGAAACTTACAATCAGGGATCTTATCCGGCTTCGCCACTGCGAAAGCCACTACCGTCTCGGAAAGCTGGGATTATATGCTGCATCAAAACGTACCCAGTTTTTTTATCAAAAGAAGGACTCTTTAATTTTAGCATTATCCAAAGGGCCTACTTCATTTTCAGAAGCACTCGAAAAAGCATTTCTGGAATACAGCAGAGACTGGTTCCTTAATAACCGCCAGTATGAAACCTGCCGGGATCAGGACCTTGCCAGGTGGCATCGCTTTGCTGACTGGTTCTTTGAGCAGGGTTATCAGATTTTGAAGACCAGGCTCTGCTCAGCGATTTCAGTCAATACAAGCTGCAACCACGTAGCGGTGTCTGAATTATCTGCACAAGCAGATCTGGTTCTTAAAAAGGGGGAGCATGTCTATGCTTTAAGTATTTTCCCGAATGAACCACAGTATTCTGTGAGAGCCAGGAAGCAAGAGACCCAGGCATATTACAGCCTGGAACTGTTATCACAATACCTGATCAGCGCTCCAGCCTATGGACAGGAAACGATTTCCATGATCTGCTACTTAAAATCCAAAGAGGATAAGGCTGATTTTCTGGCCTCACAGTATACGGAAGGGAAATGCTATCTTCAAATGGGATACGGCGGGATAGCGGAGGCCACCCAGGCTCTCCTGAGCACGATCCAGCTTTCCGTACCTCAAAAATGTGAATACTGCCGCTATACAGATGTATGCCATCAGCAGAATACTTCCGCATTGGCACCGGAAAAACAACCAGAAGAAACTTCCATCCCTGTTCCAGCGGAAACAGTCGATTTAGAGAAAGGACTGACACCGGAGCAGCGGAGAGTTGTTGAACACATGGATGGCCCTATGGCAGTCATCGCGGTACCTGGTGCCGGCAAGACTCACTGTCTGATTGCACGTATGGTACGAATGATCAAAAACGGGATTTTGCCGGAACAAATTCTTTTTGTCACCTTCACCAAAAAGGCCGCTGGCGAAATTCTGGAACGTGCCAGACGGGTGCTCGGTGAAGAAAGTGCATTGCCGGCCATCTTTACCTTCCACAGCCTTGGCTACACGATTCTTCGCAAACATGAGGACTTCATAGGAAAATCCTTAAAAATTGCAGAGAAGGTAGACTACTATCGTCTGATTTTGCAGATCATTGATGAAATCTCTCCATTGTCCGGCATTGACTATGACGGACTCACCGGTGATTTCGGCCTGCTGAGCAGGATTTACAACGCTGTACTTTCCATTGAGAAAGACGGACTGGAAGAGTGGAAAAAACATGCGGATTTTCCTGATCCGGATGGTTTAGGGTGCCTTTATCAGAAACTGAAGGAACGAATGAAAGAAGAGGGGTATATCTGCTTTGATGAACAGATCCAGCTTACCAACCAACTGTTTAGCGAATATCCAGATGTATTAAAAAGCTATCAGCAGCGTTTTCGCTATGTAATGATTGATGAATTCCAGGATATCTCGTCAGATCAGGTCGATCTGGTATACGCCATCGCATCCCATGGAAATATTGTGGTTGTGGGAGACGATGATCAGAGTATTTATTCCTGGCGCGGAGGAAGCAACTATTACCTGCTTCATTTTCAGGAGATGTGGAGCAACAGTAAAATCGTGATTCTTCCAGATAATTTCCGGTCGGTAGACCACATTTTGGAAGCTGCAAATGCGCTGATTGCCAATAATACGAATCGGTATCGCAAATCTCTGCGTTCCCATCACCGCGCTACGGTTCGGCCGATTTATCGGAAAAATGTTCTGGTAGATACCATCCGGGATCTGGTTGCATCCGCAGAACGCTCTGGTTATAAACCTGGAGATATTGCCATCATTGCGCGCAAAAATAAAGCGCTGGAAAAGATCAAAAAAAGTTTAGATGGTTTTTACCTTGCAACTTCACCCAAAACATTACTCATAAAGGATGAGGTATTTATTGCCATTCGTGACACATTTTCTCTCTACGTGACCAATTTTCATGATCCACTGGCGCTTTACAGACAGCTGAAACGTAATGGATATGAACTGGACATTCCTGTCGAGCGAGACCACATGTTGGAAAGCTTCTTAAAATATTTCAATCTTCCAGAACCAGATTTATATGATCCGGATCTGCTTGAAATATATGAAGCATCCGGCAGTCCCGGTATCGCACTTGCCAGGACACTTTCTTCCTGTAAAAAACTTCTGTATGCCCAGGATCTGTCCGATGCCGTTCGGTCCATTTACCAGTTTCTCTGGCAGAAGAAGGAACATCCGGCAGTAGAAGAGTTGTGCTCCCGCATCGAAATGCGGGCTATCAATACGGCTTCCGAATTTCTTAACCATATGAATGCCATGATCGAATTTTCTGATACAGCAGAGGTTGAATATCCCGCAAGCCCCGATACGATTACCCTTCTTACTGCTCATAAATCAAAAGGGAAAGAATTTCCCACCGTAATAATTTATGGAGTAGAAGAGTTTGAAGAATCAGAAGAGGGCCGGAACCTACTGTATGTTTCCATGACCCGGGCCAAACGAAACCTCTTTCTTTTGCAGGGTAGTTTTTCCGATGCCCCACTGTATCCGGAGTTTAAAAACTATGTCGATTGACCGCTGCCGCGGCATCTTGTTCACGCACAGATATTGTGTTAAGATGGGGTATGGAAATAGTGGGGGGGAGAATTACATAGCTCCCGGTCACCATAGAACCCTTGATCGAAAAAAATACTATATGGCATATACGGAAAGTAAAAATAACCAGGAGGAAAAGGATTATGAAATTTGAGTGGATTGAAGAAGGGGACGGCCGTTACCGTGTCCAGTTTTTTGACATGGATGAAAAGAAGGTATTCGACATTAAGATTACCGACTATAGTGATCCGTACTGGCAGCAATCAGACCTGGAACGGAAGATTCGTCGCGAATGCTGCTATGACGTTATCTTCTATGCCGGACACCGCAAGAGCTACTCTGACAACCCGAATTACGAAACGGAATACGGTTTTCAGGGTAAATCAGAACATGACATAATATATATCCGGGAACTGTGCAAAAATTTTATAGCAGATTCCTATGTTTTTGATTACGAAAAAGCATTGCGCGGCCTTCAAAAGAGGAAGGCAATGTCAGATTGGTTTCTGGCCAGTGGTTATACCGGAGATTATGAAGGAAAGCAGGAATATAAAAGATCTATTGTAGTTGACGAGCTTGACTAAAAAGCTTACTAAATTGGTTGCCACATCGTCATCTTGTTCACGCGCAGATATTATGTTAATATGGAGTATAGAAATAGCTCGGAAAGGAGGATTTCGCGATGAGCGAAAAAGAAGAGATCATATTCATGCAGACCCGATTGGTACGTTTAGCATCAAAGGAATGGCATCTTCCTGTGGATGAGATTTTTAACATCTTCGGAAAAGCAGATGTACTTGGCTATATCGAAAAATGTTATGGGATTTTTCACTGCGAAGGAGATGATGCTGTATTAGAAGACATCACGGAATTTCTTCAAAGAAAGGGGATCCAAATTAGTGCTTGATTTTACAGATGGGCTTATCCTTTACCATGGCAGCTATTGTGAGGTAAAGAAGCCTTTATTGGAAAGATGCGCCAGACGAAAAGACTTTGGACCACCTCCAAGGACCAGGCTATTCGTTTTCTCAAGACTTCCATTGCTAAAGCATTCGCAAATGGAAGCATTAAAGAGAATCAGGATTATGGCTATCTTTCCATCTTTCAGTTAAGACCTTCACCAGAATTATCCACATATGCATTTGATGATGCAAATGTGGAATGGCTGCACTGTGTTGCGGCTCATCGAAAAAGACTTTTGTTTCTGGATGTTGAAGATACTATGGCAAAATATGATATTATTGCTGGGAAAGTTGCGGATGACGCGACAAATGCAACGCTGGCTGCATACCTAGTCGGCGCCTTTGGAATAGCCGGAAGCAAAGAAGCTGATGATTTTTGTATTAAACAGCTACTTCCGAATAAGTTAAAGGATCAGTATTGTTTTAAAACAACTGCAGCGCTTGATTGCCTGCATTTTGTGGAAAGCGAGAAAATATGGCTGAAGAAATGATTTCAAAAGAGCGAATAGACTATACGATTGACCTTCTTATTACCATGGCCGTCGAAGAAATTGCAGAAGATACAGGAAAAAGTCCAAAGGAAATATTGCCGGAATTTTATTCTTCCAAAACCGGCAAGGCACTTTACGATGAGCAGACCCGATTATGGTGCAATGGCCCATCCTATATTGCCGAATTATACATGGACGAACTCTCCAAAAGAAAGATTTGAGAAAAAGCTGTTTCTAACGTATTATGCGTTTGAAACAGCTTTTCTGATTAACAGACCTCCCGGCACTAAGGCTCCTTCTTTTCTGTCCATTCTTAGCTCCTTCTTTTCTGTCCATTCTTGGCGTTGCGCTCACCTTTGATCTATGTTAAACTATCCTTGATAAAATTTATTTCAAACACAATAGACTCTGTCTTCGTTTCAAGCACATTGCTTATTAAAAGGGGATGAGTCTGCACAGATGCGGACCAAATTAGAGGAATTCTAATTTGGTCTTTTTTTGTGCATTCACAACAAAGAGAGGAGGAACCTATGGCTATTTTACAACTGCCGTACAATTTGTCTGCGCTATTCAATTTCAATGAACCAGACACAAATGAGGGGGCGATGGAATCTTCGGATGAAGATTTTTTCGACCTTTTTGATTTTCTGCCAGAAAATACGGTGACTACCAATTATCTGGCCAAAGGAGAGGACCGGATCCAGTCACTGCTCCGGATCAAAACCCGCCGGACTTATTCCATGAATGACTTTTTCAAATTATTTTCCAGAGACCAATTCTGGAAAAAGAGCAACAGCCGAAAAGATTTCACGGAATATCTGATCAAGACCTACTGGAAAAAGGTGATCGATCCTTTTGTAAATACCCTTTACAAAGATTTTCTGGCCGGTCAGATCACGGAACAGGAGATTTCTGAAAAACTGCAGGAGATTCTGGGATTTAGCATTTCTCTATCGCAATGCCATGATGAGCAGGTAACGAGGCTGGTTGGAGCAACCGGTATGCCAACGGACTGTATTTTTCAAATGACTGTATTTGAAAATGAATACTTTCTGGTCTTCGGAAAACTAAAGCCCAGAAACCGGAACCGCAAAATCTATTTGAAAGACGATAAGAGAAAATGTATCTTATGGGATTCCTATTATCTTGCAACACTGGCAGTCATAGAACGTATCCGGATTGAATACAAGCGCTACATCCATTCCATTGAGTCTAAAGACCATGACCTGGTCTATATGTCCATTCTGGATGAAATTGCCCGTAGATACCAGGCTTTTGGGAAAATGTGTACCGTATATGCTTATGAAAAAGAGCAGGTTTTGTATCCAGAAGTCATGCAATTTTTTGACAAGCTGGAAATTCCTGTAAAGGAGCGAATAGCCGGCCAACAAGCGCACGGAATTATATTTCAATTTTCACTCCTGCAGCAGATCCTGCCGATCTTAAATCAGTATTCTATCAGCACAGTGGATTTTCTATGTAATGATAATATTCCAGAGGGATATCTCATCATTATAAAAGCCCTGATGGAACAGCACAAAATGCAGGAAGCGGATGAGCGCTATCATCGAAATAACACAGAGGTAGCCAATGCATTTATAACCAAAAAGAATATTCCGCCAAAGCATCAGGATTACATGAAAGAGAGCCGTTTCTTAACAGTTTACCGCTATATAGAGGTAGACGAAGACTGTGATCTTGACAAAATGCAGGAACTGGAAAAAGAATTTCTTGCTCTTGGGGATATTTTGGGAAAGCATCCCTATGATGCTTCCATTCGTTTCCGCAAGCTTGGCCGACACCATGCTTCCGGCCTTTATTCCCCGGCCTACCAGTGCGTATGCATTGATGTCCGCTCCCCTAGCAGCTACGTCCACGAATTTCTGCACATGTACGATCACTTTCATGGAATGCTGAGTGAAGGCTATGATTTCAAAGAAATCCGGCTTCAGTATGAGGCCTGCCTGCAGGAATATCTTTCGGATTGTGAAGATCCGGATTTAAAAGCACGGCTGAATGGAAACAGCAAATACAACCTGGATTACTATTTGGTCCCAACGGAAGTGTTTGCCCGCTGCGGGGAACTGTATTTTACGCGTTTTCGTGGTGTAGATAATTCTCTTCTGAAATTTGAAAGAGGATTTGACTATCCGG
>ENA-OPSD01002604-OPSD01002604.1-human-gut-metagenome-genome-assembly--contig:-NODE-2604-length-10176-cov-4.604387_pt1 | contig 10176 bp, 10 predicted proteins | sample MGYA00241453_ERZ501898 | MGnify/ENA primary metagenome ERZ501898 (study PRJEB25962, sample SAMEA2042226) | human gut metagenome | biome: human gut; feature: human-associated habitat; material: faeces... | reverse complement strand
CCTTCCGGTGTCTCCACCGTCACCTGTATATTACTCGGAATGACAAATACATCCGATCTCTTAAATCCATAGCTTCTGCACATGCGGTAAAAGCTGTCTTCCAGTCGGAAATTCTCTGCACCACTTTGAAGCATCGCTTCTCCGATGTCCAGGATTCCCTGTACAATCTTGTTATAATCCATCTTTTTTACCCCTTGTTCTCTTCATAAAATTTCCATTTTCTAAATCCAACATTTGAATCATATCATGGATTTTCTATAAGTCAACATAATTATTGTAAAATGTAATAACAGTTTGTAATACCAGTCTTAGAAGCTCTTATGCCTTTTCTTCTACGAATTTTCTGTTGTATTCCAGGATTTCTTCTATCATGGTCATTTCTCCTTTTGTATTTGAACTATATTTTACACCCGTAATCTGAAAAGCAGGAAAGATTTTTCTTATAATTTATTAAGAAAACTTTCCCGCATTATCTTTTTATTATATGATAATTCTAATATTTTATTGGCTATGCTGCCTATGCTATATGTTACACTAGAAGCAGCATATCATCCACACGAAATCACCTCTATACATACAGAAAGGAAACATTATGTCTGATTACTATATTTCACAGATTTCACACTCTGATAAAACTGCAATTCAGGGTGTCACCGCTCTTCTTCAGGCTGAGGAAATCCGCCTGGATACCAACCTTGATTATACGTGCGGCATGTACGATGATGAGATGAATATCATCGCCACCGGAAGCTGCTTCGGCAATACACTGCGCTGTCTTGCCGTAGGCTCTGACCATCAGGGCGAAGGACTTATGAACCAGATCATCTCACATCTGATCGAAGTACAATTTAACCGCGGAAATACACACCTGTTCCTCTATACGAAATGTTCTTCGGCCAAATTCTTCGGTGATCTCGGATTCTATGAAATAGCAAGAATTGACGGACAGATCGTGTTCATGGAAAACAGACGGACAGGGTTTAAAAATTATCTGAAGAAACTGAAAGATTCTTCTGCCCTGCAACTTCAGACTCTTACAGAAAGCACATCTGCTACAAACCGTAAGGTTGCCGCCCTGGTCATGAACGCCAATCCGTTCACTCTCGGTCATCAGTATCTAGTAGAAAAAGCAGCCTGCGAAAATGACCTGCTGCATCTTTTCATCGTAAGCGAAGATGCAAGCCTTGTTCCGTTCAAGGTTCGAAAACAGCTCGTAATGGAAGGGACCGCACATCTTGATAACATCTGCTATCACGACAGCGGCCCGTACATCATCAGTAATGCAACCTTCCCGAGCTATTTCCAGAAAGATGAAAATGCAGTCATCGAAAGCCATGCTATGCTGGATCTGACCGTCTTCACCGAAATCGCACGGACACTCGGCATCAACCGCCGCTACGTCGGCGAAGAACCAACCAGTCTGGTTACTGGAATCTATAATAATATCATGTCAGAAAAACTACCGGGAAACGGCATTGAATGCGTGATCGTTCCAAGAAAAACTGATGGTGAAAAAGCCATCAGCGCTTCTACTGTACGGCAGGCGATTAAGGATAATGATATGAATACATTGAAGAAACTCGTGCCGGAAAGTACGCAGCGGTATTTTGAAAGTGAAGGGGCAAAGGATGTGATTGCACGGATAAGAAATGAGGAGAATGTGATACATTATTAATTGCTTCATTGCACTATTTTTTGCTTCATTGTGGCCTCTCAGTTCACGAGAAAGACCGGGTAACCGCAGCCTGATGCATTAAACCCCCAAAACACGGAGAGAAGGGACCGGCCCATCCAGACCGATCCCTTTTTGCAGAACCAATACCCTTAAGTCCTGCAATGGTAAAACTTTATGAGGAATAACAATATAATTGATAATGTCTATAATTTGATCACACCCAGGATCAGTCCAGATATCAGACAGATAATGCTGACACCCCATATCCAGAAGAAACTAATGTTCCCGCTATTGCAGGTCTTTTGATCTCCATGTTTGTATCCTCCTCTTTCATTTATCTTGTGACTTTGTTTATCTCTTTATGGGTTTATCATAGTCTTGGAATCTTACAGGAGAGAGTGGGGTTTTCTTAATATTTATTAAGGTACGGAAAAGACTGCAGCCATGTAACAGCTGCAGCCTTTGTTTTTATATATAATCAAATATTCTTTTTCTGGAAAATTTACTGGTAAAATCTTATAATGATTACAAAGAATATACTATGTAAACTCAATTTAAATATATACTTTTGATACGAGAGGAATTCTTTCAATATGAACGGAATAAACGTAACTATCACAGATATGATGAACTGCCGCGACCGACGCGTAAGCATCCAGAACGAACTGATCAGTAAATATGATAAACCAGTCCTGTCTTTTTGCATGAACATCCCGGGTCCGGTAAAAACCAACGAACAGATCCGAAAAGCTTTTGATTCCGGAAAAGCAGAATTATTAAAAGCTCTTTCTGCTCACAATATAACAATCCTTCACACCGAAGAATTCCACGAACCTTCCGGTGATGAACTGATCATGGCATTGGATGCACCCGCCGAAGATATCAAGACACTTGCTACTGAAATTGAAGAAAGCCATCCTCTCGGACGGCTCTTTGATATGGATGTCATTGGAACTGACGGTATGAAGTTATCCCGCGGCACCTACCGTAAATGCATCATCTGCGGATGCCAGGCACAGGAATGTGCGCGGTCACGGAAGCATTCCGTGGAGGAATTGCAGGCAAAGATTGAGGAATTATTAAATCGGTTTTCTACTTAATTCACTAAGCCAGATCCCCGGACCGTAACCGTTGTGATACCAGAAGTGTATAGAAGCACCGGAAAATTAAAACTTTTACTATAACTTTCCGGTTACACACAAAGGTTACGGTTCTCCATTTAATTATTATGGCATGCGAAAACATAGGACCTTGTAAGTTTATTCCGATCGGTGACAGCCGACATGATAAATTAAATAGCAACTCACTCCCGGTTCTTATTATACACAAACATCCAAAGTGCCATCGCACATATGATCACATACCCCAACACGCTATACCTATCCGGCACCTGCCCGAACAGAAAGAATCCGAGGATCGTCGAAAAAATAATCTGCGAATAATCATAAATGGATATCTCTTTCGCAGGTGCATGATAATAAGCCGCCGTAATTCCGAACTGTCCGCCTGCAGCCGCAAGTCCCGCACCTAGAAGCGTTAAGATCTGCAAGCCGCTCATCGGATGGAAATCCAGAAGCAGATATGGCAGTGTAACCACACACGAGAATCCCGAGAAGAAGATTACAACCGAAGAACCTTTCTGGCCTCTCTGCCCCAGGATACGCACCATCGCATAAGCAATACCTGCGCAGATTCCACCGCACAGTCCGATCAGTGACGGTACCAGTGCCATATTCGTAAATGTCGGTTTGATTACAAATAAGCTTCCGATAAATGCACCCGCAACCGCCAGTGCCTGTGCCGGACTCATCTTTTCTTTCAGCAATAAAAACGAAAAGATAATTACAAAAAACGGCGACATCTTATTCAGCATCGATGCATCCGACAGCACCAGATGATCCACCGCATAGAAATTACACAAGATTCCCACCGTACCGAATGTCGCACGCAGAATCATATATTTCAGATTTCCTTTTTCGATTTTGAATCCATCCTTGCTTCTTATGATCATGATCAGCGCAATAAAAAAAGCTACCAGATTTCTGAAAAAACTCTTCTGTACCGAAGGCAGATCACCGGATAACCTTACGAACGCATTCATAAATGCAAATGATAACGCCGATAATGTAATAAAAAATATTCCTTTGTATCTGGAATTCATAAACTTACACTTCCTTATGATTTATTTCTTTATATCTTACGTTATGTCATTTATCTTACCACGAAAACTTTTGCATGTGAACACATCCGACTGTTGGACTTGATTTTGTGCAACTAATACACTTCTTTCACATTGTCGCATTCCCCCATAAAAGCTTCCCTCTGTTGATAGAATTTCAACTACAGATATGCTAAAATATTTTTGAATAATGAAAGGAGAAATGCAACATGAGACCCCTTGAGACATTTATCGAACAACGCAAAGAACGCTTCGTCAGAAACAGTCTGATGTCTGACGAATTTCTGGATTTTGTTAATAAAAATATGAAACCAATAGAGAAACAGATGTCCTATTATCAATGTGCCATCATGGAAGTAGAGACAAAATTCAAAGTATTAAACGAACAGTATTCCCTGGAATATGACCGCAATCCGATTGAGGATATCAAGTCCCGCGTCAAATCCATGGAAAGCCTGATCAAAAAGATCCGGAAAAAAGACATACCTCTCACCCTTTCTTCTATTGAAGAAAATATCCATGATATTGCCGGTGTCCGTGTCATCTGTTCTTTTCCGGATGATATCTATATGCTTGCGGACTGCCTACTTTCCCAGGACGACATCACACTTCTTGAGAAGAAAGACTACATCAAGAATCCAAAACCGGGCGGATACCGCAGTCTTCATCTGATCGTCAGTGTACCAATCTTTTTACAGGACGGAAAACGTAACATGACTGTAGAAGTACAGCTTCGTACGATTGCGATGGATTTCTGGGCAAGTCTGGAACATAAACTGCGTTACAAGAAAGATATCCCGGCTGACAAAGCAAAATATCTGGAGGATGAAATGCTTGCGTGCGCACAGATCAGTGCCGACCTGGATATGCGTATGCAGAATGTCCGTGATGTGATTGCTGAGAATACAACACCAGATGAGCGGCCTTTATTATTAAAAGAATTGTCATAAAAAGACATATTGAAAACTACACTAAAAAAGCACTGTGAAATCCGGTAATATTTCACAGTGCTTTGCCACTACGATATTCTAAAGTGCCCGACAATATCCGTTCTCTCCTGCAGGATATCTTCTTCATAATTCTTCTGATACGGATCATTATGATGAATCACATATGGTACACCTTCCGCATTCCGTCTGTCAGAAATCACCCCGATATGATTCTTGAACACTACAATATCGCCGCCCTGCCATTGTTCAATGTCATTTACATCCGTGGTCAGGCTGATCGCTGTATGTTCAAAATATATTTTCAGGTTCTTTACTCTTCGGAAATCAATATTTTTATCCGGCTCATCGATATCATAATCCTTCGAATTCTTTCTGATATCTTTGTCTACCAGTTCCCGCAGGTCATATCCGCTTTTCTTAAGCGCATATCCGACAACATCTGTACAGACACCATATCTGTCATCCGGATAACCGGTCTGATAATATCTGCTCTTGTAAATCGGCCGCTTCTTCACGTAAACCAATGCATTCGTCAAAATATCGGTCTGATCATCCGTACCGTCACCATCTTTATCCACACTGCTATGATACGGTGTGATCTCTGTGCCGTTGTATTCATTCTTTGGCCGGTCTGTCTGCGTCAGTCCTACCACATCACGTTCTGCCAAAAATCCACCAAGGGTCAGCCAGATGATAATAGCGATTGGAACTAAGATTCGGAATTTCATCTTTCTTGTCTTATGATGAAATACAATCATTCCTGCAAACGCACCAAATGCACCGCCGACAAACGCAATCCCTATCAGCACTGCCTCTTTGATCCTCCACTGATGATGCATTGCTTTCGCTTTATCCGTTCCATATAAAATAAATGCAACAATATTTACTACAACGAGATAATAGGATATCGGTGTCGCCGCCGTAAGTAATTTTGCCATCTTCCGCTCCCCTCCTTCGCATCTCCATTGTATCTTACCTTTGCTTAGCTTTCAATCAGAAAACGGATATAATTGTAAACTTCTGAGAAATCAATCTCACATTGTCCACCCCATATATATACTGGTACTTTAGAATCAAAGCCATAGATCACTGGATAATTTTCTTCATCAAAAATATATACGAATACACGTCTTCCTTCTATATCTACCATCCAATATTCTTTTACTCCTGCATTCGCATATTTCTGAAGCTTTATAACCATATCTCTTCTTCTCGTAGACTTTGATAATACTTCTAATATAAAATCCGGCGCACCATATATCCGATTCTTATATAGCTTGTCCCGGTCACATACAATCATCACATCCGGCTCCACGATCGTCTTATTATCACAGTCAAGCTGTACATCCAACGGAGCTATTAATGGTATGCAATTTCCTTTATTTTTGGAAATAAATTCAAGAAACCTTGCGTAAATATATCCTCCCACCATCTGATGTAATGTTTCCGGTGACGCCATATCATAGAGCACACCATCAATCAGTTCTGCTCTTTGCTCATCTGGAAGAGCGTAATAATCTTCTACCGTATACTCTCCTTGCCGCTTCACTGTATATGCTGCACTTGCATCCTTTACAACAGATGCATAATACCGTTCCCGTTCCATCGGCAAAAAAATTTTTTCCAAAGCTTTCAATGTATCATAACGAGGTGAAGTTGTCGCACCTCCAAAAATCTTCTGCACGGTTCCAAGTGGTACCCCGGAAAGCTCCGCAATCTGTTCATTGGTGTATCCTTTTTCCTTTTTCTTTTCTTTCATTTCTTGAATATTCATGGCGCACACTCCTTTATAACAAGCCTGGTTATACACCTTTTTTAGAAGTAATACTTATTTCTTAGTATATATACTATCATATATTCCATTTATATTCAATCATTTTCAATCCATTTTAAATCCATTTTAAATCCATTTCATCAATCCACATCCAATATCCGGAAATGATTCCGCTTCACTTCGATCAGCCCGTCCTTCTGCATTTTCCCCAGTTCATTCGACATTGCCGACCGGTCTACTCCCAGATAATCTGCAAGCTGCTGCCTGTTATACGGAATATCGAACTCTTCCTTTTCACGCTCCATTGCCTGATAAGACAGATAAGACAATAGTCTGCCACGGATCGTCTTCGATGAAGTGTGAAAGATGCGTCTGGACAGATTCAGGTTCTTCTGCGCCGATATCGCAAGCAGGTTCTGCACCAGATTCTGATGAAACTCACACGCATTCGGACACACTTTTAAGATCTTTCTCACATCCAGAAATAACACTTCGCAGTCAGACATCGCAATTACATTGACCATCAGCTTCTCATCCAGTGCACAGGCATACGTCTCTGCGAAAATCTGACCTTCTTTTACATAATCCAGGACACTTCTGTTTCCCCAGATATCATCGTTTTCAATCAGGGCATTTCCTTTTAACATAACACCGATCGATGAGACAATATCCCCCGCATGAAAGATGATCTCATCTTTCTGGTATTTCTTCTTCTTCGCACTTAAGCAATTCAGCATAGAAGATACTTCTTCTTCCGTTGCCCCTGCGAAGATCTCTGTCTTTGTTAATGCTTTTAAATTCACGCTTTCCATTGTTGTTTCCTCTCTACATCACCGTCTGATACAGAAGCACCATAAGCGGCATCGTTATGATTGATAACAATGTCGTCATAACATTGATCGCACTGGCATATTTCGAATCATTTCCATACACCTGACACATCTGCGTGATCGTTGAAGCAGACGGTGTGATCACCGCAAGGAATACGATCAACAGTAATTTTTTTCCATCCGGATGTATGTTCACAAGCCCGCTTATTTTTAAAATTGCCAATGATATCACCGGTATCACGACCAGTCTCAGAAATGAAATAAAATACACTTTTACATTTTCAAATATATTCCTAAGATTCATCTCTGCGATCAGCATTCCCGTTACGATCATACTCGCCGGACCGATCATACTGCCCACAGAACTCAATGCCTGATCTACGATTTCCGGCAGTCTGATCTTTGTAAAGAATAATACAACTCCTGCAAATACCGAAATCATATTTACATTAAAGACAATCTTTTTCCAGTCCCACTTTCCTTCCCGGCTGATCGTATTCTTGCCATGTGTCCACAGAAATACCAGTTGGACACTCATGAACACACAACCATATAATACCCATTCTTTTCCCAGAATAAAAGTCACCAGCGGTACGATCAAATTACCCGAATTTGAATAATAGATGGATGTCGTCTCTACTTCATTTAGTTTCAATACCTTTCCAACACCCCACACTGCTGCCAGTAATATAACCTGTAATAATACCGACGCTGCAAATACCAGCAAAAGTTCCTTCACCTTTTCACTCGTATAATCCACCTGAAATGCATTGATGATCACACACGGGATAACAAGATATAATACAATTTTAGAAATGACTTTGCTGTCTTCTCCCTTTAACAATCCTGTCTTTACAATAATATATCCCATCAGGATCATAAGAAACAGTTCTGTGATCTGTTCCATTAAAAGTATACTGATTTCCATAATAATCTCTCTTTCCTTTTACAGTCCTACCGAAAATCATATACACTTTCCTGATGATTGTCAATCTCACAAAAACCTGACATCCTTCTATTAATCATACTTATATTGACATGTTATTTATCATTCATATATTGATTCCTTCTATCTATAAGGCTATAATAGTGTTTATAAAAATATAAAACAGGCTGTATAAAATACAGGGAGGAACTTAAGATGAAATACAAGAATATTATTTTTGATTTTGGAAATGTAATCGGAAAATTTAAAGGAGACTATATCCTGGGGAAATTTGCTTCTACACCGGAAGATTATGATATTCTTGCTGATGCCATCTTTAAAAACTGGGTAGCTTTAGATGCCGGAACTATTGACTATGACCAGAATGCTGAAGATACGATTGCAGGCCTTCCGGACCATCTGAAAGATACTGCCCGTGATTTCTTCGAGAACTGGTTCCAGTATGTCGACCCGCTTCCGGAGACATGGAAATTCATCAAAGAATTAAAAGCCCGCGGGGTTCCGATCTACCTGCTTTCCAATGCCTCCACCCGTTTTGCGGAACGCGCACTGGAAGATCATCCGATCCTGAAAGAATTCGACGGCATCGTGTTCTCTGCTCCGCTTAAAATGGCAAAACCGGGGCACGATATCTATTATCATCTGTTCAATGAATTTAACCTTCTGCCGAGAGAATGCTTCTTTATCGATGACACGGTGGAAAATGTCATTGCAAGTAAAGAACTTGGAATGGAGAGCATCTTGTTTACGGGAGATATTGAGGCCGTTAAAAGGGCAATTGAGTTTTAATCAATTGCCCTTTTTTTATAAACGCTTCCCTGGTCACAATCATATGAATGATATATGGAATCAGAATAACCGGGCTTCTCAATTCCGTTACAGATATGCTTTACCATTGCCGCAACCATATTGACGGCTGTCGACACCGCACCGGGAATGATCAGAACTGAAATGAGAGGTGTCATAAATCCACTTCCGGATGTTATGTAAAAAAATACTTGATTTTTAGCTTTTCGTTTGGTATAATTCATATTCGGACAAAAAAATAAGATGATTTTGGTTTAATTGGAAACGACACAAGTGTATGCTTGATTAACGAACAACACAAGTGTCTTTTTTGTACCCATTTTTAAATATTTACATAAAAAGGAGAACAAAAATTATGCCAAAAACTTTATTTCAAAATGTTATTTTTACACTGATGATGTCTTTTCTGATGGTTTACGTCATGATCTGCTACAATATTTGCCTGAATGTGGGAGGAATGAGCAACGAAGTATTCCTGATGGCTTTCGGCGAACTGAAAATCATGTGGCCGGTTGCCTTCGTTCTGGAATTTGCTTTCGTTGACAAACTTGCACATATGCTTGCCTTCCGTATCGTTACACCACAGGACAGACCAATCTTCATCACTCTTGCAATCTCTTCCATGATCGTATGCATCATGTGTCCTTGCATGAGTCTTGTTGCAACGATTCTGTTCAAGAACGCAGGAAGTAATGTGATTGCTACCTGGTGTCAGACAACATTCATGAACTTCCCAGTTGCTTTCTTCTGGCAGATCTTCTACTGCGGACCATTCATCCGTCTGATCTTCAGAAAGATGTTTCCTGAGAAAGAAAACGTTGCCGCTTCCGCTGTAACCGAATAATTGATACAAAAAAACCGAGCCTGTTTCTATACAGTGCCCGGTTTTTCTTTCTTCTTATTCTGTTCTTCCTGTCTATACAAAAAGCAATGCTATATTCAGCCCTGTTACAATCACAGCAATCACCAGAAGCAAAAAATTCAAACGTCTGCTGTTCACATATTTTCCCATTAC
>ENA-OPSD01002586-OPSD01002586.1-human-gut-metagenome-genome-assembly--contig:-NODE-2586-length-10247-cov-1.877060_pt1 | contig 10247 bp, 5 predicted proteins | sample MGYA00241453_ERZ501898 | MGnify/ENA primary metagenome ERZ501898 (study PRJEB25962, sample SAMEA2042226) | human gut metagenome | biome: human gut; feature: human-associated habitat; material: faeces... | reverse complement strand
ACCCGTGGTTATTATGGTGCACGTAAGAACGTTTGGACCGTAGCGAAGAATACATGGGAAAAAGGTTTGACTTATGCTTTCCGCGACCGTCGTAACAAGAAACGCAATTTCCGTGCTTTGTGGATTCAGCGTATCAACGCTGCCGCTCGTATGGAAGGTTTGTCTTACTCTCGCCTAATGGGTGCTTTGCACGCTGCCGGTATCGAGATCAACCGTAAGGTTTTGGCAGACTTGGCCGTTAACCATCCGGAAGCATTCAAGGCTATCGTAGCTAAAGTAAAATAAGATTTTTGCTATATAGTTAATAAAGAGCCTCCCCGAAAAGGAGGCTCTTTTTTTGTTGTTTTTGTTTGGTTATGTCGATACGATTACATATCTTTGTAACAAGAAAAAGATAAACAGGGAATGAGTTAAGCCGCACTTGTTCGATTGGGAAACTCATCAGTTTATTTTAATTCCGAGACATAGCTCTTGTCGCCAATGGCGGGCCGCGCCCTTCGGGGTATGCTTAGCACGGCGGATTACAAAGATGGCAAAGCACTCAAATCCTGTCATACGGAGTTTGTTCATATCTACGGTGCGGCTTTCTTTACATAGGAGGATATGTCAGAACAGGCATATCCTCTTTTTTTGTGCCCCGTCAAGCATAGTTTTAGACGGTGTAACGCTATGGGTTAGGGGAGCTAAAGCATCGCTTTTTGTTTGAAATAGGAGCTTGTCTGTTTTTTCTTCGTATATTTACCCTCCAAGAATTAAACACACTAAACTAAATATTTATGTTACTGCCAAAACAGTCTCGCAATTATGTAACCGGGCTGGCTGCCGCTTGCTCGTTGCTATTGATTGCCTGCTCTCCGGAGGAAGTCCGGCAGGTCAATCTTATTCCCAAACCGGAACAGATGACAATGACCGGAGGAACTTTCACGGTCGATAGTCTCGCGTTATTTGGCGGGCAATCTTCCCGGAATATCAAAACAGTGATCGATGAAGCCTGGTCCGGTAACCCGGAAGGTTATCAGTTGGATGTGACGCCGGGAGGAATCGACCTGCGTGCCGGTTCGCCGGACGGTCTGTTCTATGGGATGCAGACGTTACGCCAACTCTATGCCGGAGGAGAGGTCCCATGTGTTTCGATCCGGGATAATCCTCGTTTTGGGTATCGGGGATTGCATCTGGATGTATCCCGTCATTTCTTCTCCAAAGAGGAAGTGATGAAATTGTTGGATGTGATGTCTTTTTACAAGTTGAACACCTTGCATATGCACCTGACGGATGCCGGAGGATGGCGTATCGAGATAGACAAATATCCGAAACTGACTTCTGAAACGGCCTTCCGCACCGAATCTGATTGGCGGAAGTGGTGGGACGGCCGCGACCGTAAGTATCTGCCGGAAGGGACGCCGGGCGCTTACGGCGGTTACTATACGAAGGAGGACATCCGGGAGATCGTGAAACATGCGGCTTCCAAACATATAAACATAATACCGGAGATCGAATTTCCGGGGCATTCGGAAGAGGTCCTGATGGCCTATCCCGAACTGAGCTGTTCGGGAAAGCCTTACCAGAACGGCGATTTTTGTATCGGTAACGAGCTGTCGTTTACATTCATGGAAGACGTATTGGCGGAGGTGATCGATCTTTTCCCGTCCGAATATATCCATGTCGGTGGCGATGAAGCCGGGAAGTCCGCCTGGAAGAAATGTCCGAAATGCCAGGCTTTGATGAAGGAAAAAGGAATGAAGAACGTGGACGAGCTTCAGAGTTACATGATTCACAGGGCTGAGGAGTTTCTGAATTCGAAAGATCGCAAGCTGATCGGCTGGGATGAGATCCTGGAAGGCGGTCTGGCTCCCGAAGCAACCGTCATGTCATGGCGGGGAGAAGACGGTGGAATCAAATCGGCACGGATGGGACATGATGTTGTGATGACGCCCGGCAACTACATGTATTTGGATTTCTATCAGGCCGATCCGAAGACACAGCCGTATGCCATCGGCGGTTATACGCCGATCAAGCGGGCGTACAGTTATAATCCAGTGCCTGTGGATTCGTTGACTGCCGAGGAAAGTAAGCATATCCTAGGGGTACAGGCGAATACATGGACGGAGTATATCAAGGATGAGAAGCATCTGGAGTATATGATGTTCCCTCGTGCCTTAGCGGTCGCCGAGATCGGATGGACTCCGCAAGAGGATCGTAGTTGGGAGGATTTTAAGCCTCGTATGAACGCGAATATCCCGGTTCTGCAACGGATGGGTATCAATACGTTCACGCTCTCGGACGAGATCGAGACCACGATGGAGGTAGATACCTTGCGGCGAGAGATCAAGGTCATGTTGGATGCGGAGAAATATCCGGCGGAGATACGTTACACGACAGACGGCTCTATTCCCGCCGCCTCTTCCCGGGTCTATAACGGCCCGATCGTGGTGAAAGACTCCGCTGATATCAAGGCCGCTATCTTCCGTGACGGGCAGCTTCAAGGAACGCCTACCGAGAAGAAGGTGGATTATCACCGGGGTATCAATAAGCCTATACATTATAATAGTAAGCTGTATAGCGGTTATATGGCGGGTGGCATGAACGCCTTGCTGGACGGCTACAGGGGAGGCTTGACTTATCTGGACGGTCGTTGGCAGGGTTATTTGAATGACTTGGATTGCGTGGTGGACATGGGCGAGGTGACGGATATCCATAAGGTATCGTCCCGCTTTATGCAATTGATCGGCCCAGGCGTGTACCAACCGGGAGAGGTGGAGTTGCTGACATCGGAAGACGGGGAGAGCTATATCTCGCAGGGAGTTATCCCTACTACGATATCCAATACGGATAAAGACCTGTCTTTTCAGGAATATACGTTTAACGGCGATTGGAAAGCCCGTTATATCCGTATCAAGGCAAAAGAGGCAAATAAGGGTTTCATCTTCACGGATGAGATCGTGATCTGGTAAGTATGAATCAATTAATTATCAACTAAAATACATTTATCAAATGAAGAAACAGTTAATGACCTTCCTGTTGTGTGGCAGTCTGTTCGCTACGGCGCAGCAACCGGTAGATTATGTGAACCCCTTCATCGGTACGAGCAATTACGGTACGACGAATCCCGGTGCGGTTTGTCCGCAGGGTATGATGAGCGTGGTTCCTTTCAATGTCATGGGGTCGGAGAAGAATCGTTTTGACAAGGATAGTCAATGGTGGTCTACTCCTTACTCGGCAGACAATAAATTCTTTACGGGATTCGCCCACGGTAGCTTGAGCGGCGTGGGATGCCCGGAGCTGGGAGGTTTGCTATTGATGCCGACGACGGGCGAGTTGAACGTGGACTATAAGGTTTACGGCAGTGAGTACAAGGACGAGGTGGCTCACCCCGGTTATTATAGCAATACCTTGACCAAGTATAATATCAAGGCGGAGGCTACTGCCAGCATGCGTACGGGCTTGAGCCGTTTTACCTTCCCGAAAGGGGAGAGCCATATCCTCTTGAACCTAGGCGAGGGCTTGACGAACGAGACCGGCGCCACGGTACGTATCGTGAATGATACGGAGATCGAGGGGAGTAAGCTTTTAGGTACGTTCTGCTATAATCCACAGGCCGTATTCCCGGTTTACTTCGTGATGAAGGTAAACAAGGCTCCGAAGAAGATGGGTTATTGGAAGAAACAACGTGAGATGAAGGGGGTAGAGGCCGAATGGGATATCTACTCCGGCAAGTATAAGTTATATACCAGTTATACCCGTGAGATGAGCGGAGACGATGTCGGCGTATGGTTCGATTACGATACGGACGAGGGCGAGGCTATCGAGGTGAAGATGGGTATCTCGTACGTGAGCATCGAGAACGCCCGCCTGAACATGAATACGGAGCAGCCCGGCTTCGATTTCGACAAGGTCCGTACGGCGGCTAGTACGATGTGGAACAAGGATCTTTCCAAGGTACAAGTGGAAGGGGGTACGAAAGACGAGAAAACGATATTCTATACCGGTATGTATCATTTGCTGATCCATCCGAATATCCTGCAAGACGTGAACGGCGAGTACCCGATGATGGAGAGCCTGAAAGTAGGCCATACCACCGGAAACCGTTATACGGTCTTCTCCTTGTGGGATACGTACCGCAACGTAAGTACCTTGATGACCTTGCTCTATCCGGAGCGTCAATTGGATATTATCCGTACGATGCTGGATATGTATCGGGAAAACGGTTGGTTACCGAAATGGGAGCTTTACGGACGTGAGACCTTTACGATGGAAGGCGATCCCTCGATCCCGTATATCGTAGACGCATGGATGCGCGGCTTGCGTGACTTTGATGAGCAAACCGCTTATGAGGCGATGCGCAAAGGCGCTACTACCCCGGGAGAGTTCAACCTGCTTCGTCCGGACGCGAACGATTATTTCAGCAAGGGCTATGTTCCTTTGCGTGAGCAATACGATAACTCCGTATCTCATGCGCTGGAATATTATATCGCCGACTGGAACTTGGCTAATTTCGCTCAAGCCTTGGGTAAGAAAGAGGATGCCAAGTTATTCCGTGACCGTTCTTTAGGTTACAAACATTATTATAGCAAGGAGTTCGGAACGCTGCGTCCTATCTTGCCGGACGGCACTTTCTACTCTCCGTTCGATCCGAAACAAGGCGAGAACTTCGAGCCTAGTCCCGGTTTCCATGAAGGCAACGCATGGAATTATACGTTTTATGTTCCTCACGATATCAAGGGACTGGCCAAATTGATGGGAGGCGATAAGAAATTTGTCGATCATTTGCAGAAGGTATTCGATGACGGCAATTATGATCCCGCCAACGAGCCGGATATCGCTTATCCTTATTTGTTTAGTTATTTCAAGGGAGAGGCTTGGCGTACTCAGAAGTTGGTCCGTCAGTTGTTGAAGGATTGCTATCATAACGCCCCGAACGGTGTCCCGGGTAACGAGGATACAGGCACTATGTCCGCTTGGGCTATTTTCTCCATGATGGGCTTCTATCCGGCTTGTCCGGGCGACGTGAACTATGTATTGACTTCCCCGACTTTCGATAAGGTTACGATCCAGCTCGACAAGAAATTCTATCCTAAAGGCGAATTGGTAATCGAGTCTAAGCATAGTAATCCGGAAGCGATCTACATCAAGGACGTTTTCGCCGGCGATAAAAAGCTAAAGGGCTACACCATCTCGCAAGAGGACTTGGTAAATGCCGGAACCTTGCGTTATATCCTCGAGGATACGCATAAGTAAGCCAAGATAAAGATATACCGAATTTGATATTTACCGGACGCAGATGACACCGACAAGCACGGGTGATCTGCGTCCGGTTTATTTTTTGATATCCTAAAACCATTTGATCTTCCTGAATATAAAAAAGGCCGTAGCGGATAGCAAGATCGAGAGCAAGATGATAACCACGAAACCATGCGGCATATCCTCCATGTAGATCGGGACGTTCATCCCGTAGAAGCTAGCGATTAATGTCGGAACCATTAAGATAATGGAAAGTGATGTCATACGTTTCATGATCGTGTTTACGTTGTTGGAGATGATAGAGGCGAAAGCGTCCATCGTACCCGTAAGAATATCGCTATAGATATTTACCGTGTTATGGGCCTGTTTCAACTCGATCTCCACGTCCTCCACTAAATCCTTGTCGATATATTGCGGCTCTTGGAAAATATTCTGGAGCTTGGCCAGCATCACCTCATTCCCGCGGATGGAGGTGTTGAAGAATACCATGCTCTTCTCCAGCTTCATCAACGCTAGCAGATCCTCGTTGCGGATGCTTTTCTCCAACGCCTTTTCCGCCTCGGTGACGGCGTAATTGATTTGTTTCAGGTATTTAAGGAACCATACGGCCGATGAGTGGATCAGCCGGAGGATCAACTCATACTTGTTTTTAATCTGGAGTTCCTTCCGTTGGGTATAACGGATGAAATCGGGGATCAAGTCCGTCTTATGGTAACATACGCTTACGATGATCTCATTGTTCGTGATGATACCGATCGGCACCGTATTGAACGGGATGTCATGATCTTGGTTCTGCAACGGGATACGTAAGATGGTAAGCAACCAATTCCCCTCGTACTCGATACGGGGACGCTCGTCCGTATCGGCTATATCGCTCAAGAATGATTCGGGTACGTTAAATCGATCCATCAAGAATTGAAGATCTTCGGGAGTCGGGCACTCTACGTTTACCCAACTGTTAGGAAGCCATTGGTTCTTCTCCACATAACCGGCCTCACAATAAAGAAATTGTCTCATTATTGCCTCCTTTCGTGTTTAATCCGAGCAGAGGATCAATGAAACCCTCCGCCTCGTTAGTTCATACTCTGTTCTGTTTCTAGCGGGATACTGTCGTCCATAATTTGAAAATTACTTTTTACGGGTGCAAAGATAATACTTTTTTACGTAAGTAAAGTTATGTCGCTGTATGCTGACAGCAATATTGTTGCCAGTTTACGTTAGCATAGGCTTACTTCTCTGAGAGTATTGCGATACTTCTGGTAATAGTACTGGAGTACTTTCATGGAAGTACCCGAGTACTGTCTAAGAAGTACTCCAATACTTCTTAGGCAGTACTGGCCGTCTATTCAATCCCGCATTTCCCCTCTTCGTTGAAGTAGAAGAAGAGCCCGGTATCTATGCTGGCCGGACCATGGATACGGCTTACGGCGGGTTCCCATGCGGGCATCAACCGGAGTACCCGTAAGGCTTCATCGCGGAACTCACCGTAGGTTTTCCCCGTATCGCGAGGATACAGTATATTCTCGGGTAGGCTTACGGGATTCTGTAACATACCTAAGGAATCGATCGTGAAGGAGTAGAAGAGTCGTACCTTCGTGCCCGTACCTTTATAAGATTCGGGATAACGCAGGTTTTGTTCGAAGAAACGGATCATGGCTTCTCTTCCTCCCTTGAACTCGGCCATGGGGCGAGGCTCGTGGAGCCGGCTGGCGAAGCGTGTGTATTCCTCATAATCTTCCGGGTTATCGGATAGGTAGAACGTGGCGGCCAAAGGATAATGGACGATGCCGGCGCCCTGTCCGGTGATGACGGTCTTGCGCACCCGGTACAATCCCGGAGGGTTTTCCTTGAGCTCAGGCAGTAAGGTGGCCGAGAAATCGTCTCTTGTCTCGTTTGGAAAGATCGGATAGCCGATATCAACAAAAAAGTTGGGTTGCGGGACCCCTTTCCATGCCTTCCCGTCGAAATGCTCGATGAAATAACTTTCGCCTCCCATCCCTTCTAGGCCGGTATGGTTGGTGATGGCGATCTCGATCCGTTCGATGTTGGTTGGGTAGACATTCGGGCTTACTCGCATGGAGAAGTGGGTGGTGTCCTCGCAAAGAGATTCCTCGGGCGACCGGTCGTAAGGGCCTCCGCTGATCCGGATGAGGGGCGAGTCGAATACATACGTCTTAAATGCTTTTACATACGGAGCTTCCACTATGATAAGCTGTAGGAAGACGGAGTCGTCCGTGTTCCAGAGGGAGGCCATGTTTCTGCGGATCTTCCGTAGATGCGGGGGAAGGGTATCGTATTCCTTGCCGAAGAACAATTCTATGCTGTCCCGTATCTGCTTGGCGGTCCATCCTTCCGTGGAAACTGAAGATGCGGCATGGGTATCAGTCGGTAACGGTAGGGTATCTTGCCGTGCTATGGATTGGGAGTCGGCTGAGTAGTCGCTACTGTTTTCCCCTTTCTTTTGTTTGGTATGGCAGGCGCCCATGATAACTAATCCGATAAAATACGCTTTCATGATTCGACAGGTTTTAATTCCTAAATATAAAGAATCTTTTTCAGAAATGGGTAAAAGATATTACCTTTGACTCCCCAAATAGAAAGAATGATGGCAGAAGGAACAAGAAATACAGGAAGAGGAAGGAAAAAGCCTGTGGAGATGCTCCCCGATATGGGGCGTCTTCAGCCACAGGCCCGTGAGTTGGAGGAGGCTGTGTTGGGTGCGTTGATGCTGGAGAAAGACGCGTACTCGATCGTCAGCGAGATCTTGAAGCCGGAGTGTTTCTATGAGAAAGCGCATGAGAAGATTTATGCCGCTATCGTAGACTTGGCGTTGAGCCAGCGTCCCGTGGATATGCTTACCGTAACGGAGCAATTGAAGAAACGGGGAGAATTGGAGGATGTAGGCGGACCGTTCTATATCTCTCAACTTACCAGCAAGGTGGCCAGTAGCGCCCATATCGAGTATCACGCCCGGATCATTGCCCAGAAATATCTGGCGAGGGAGTTGATCTCTTTCACGGCGATGATCCAAGGAAAGGCATTTGATGAGACGCTCGATGTAGAGGACTTGATGCAAGAGGCGGAGGGTAAGTTGTTCGAGATCTCTCAACGTAACGTAAAGAAGGATGTCACCCAGATCAACCCCGTCATCAAGGACGCTATGGAGATGTTGCAAAAGGCGGCTCTCCAGAAGGAAGGTCTGAGCGGATTGCGTACGGGCTTCGAGGGGTTGGATAAGATGACTTCCGGTTGGCAGAATTCAGACCTTATCATTATCGCTGCCCGTCCGGCCATGGGTAAGACGGCCTTCGTCCTTTCCATGGCGAAGAATATGGCGGTGAATTTCAATACGCCTGTCGCCCTGTTCTCGCTCGAGATGAGTAACGTGCAGTTGGTAAACCGTCTGATCGTGAATGTCTGCGAGATACCGGGCGAGAAGATCAAGAGCGGACGCTTGGAGAGCTACGAGTGGGAGCAGCTGGACTTTAAGATCAAGGAGCTTTACGATGCCCCGATCTTCGTGGACGATACCCCGAGCTTGTCCGTCTTCGAGCTGCGAACGAAAGCCCGTCGTCTGGTGCGCGAGCATGGCATTAAATGTATCATTATCGACTACCTTCAGTTGATGAACGCTAGCGGTATGAACTTCGGTAGCCGTGAGCAGGAGGTGAGTACGATCTCCCGCTCGTTGAAGGGATTGGCGAAGGAATTGAATATCCCGATTATCGCCTTGTCGCAGTTGAACCGTGGTGTGGAAGCTCGTCAAGGCGTGGAAGGTAAGCGTCCGCAGCTAGCCGACTTGCGTGAGTCCGGAGCTATCGAGCAGGATGCCGATATGGTATGTTTCATCCACCGTCCCGAATATTATAAGATTACGGAAGACGAGCGGGGAAATTCCCTGATCGGCCTCGCCGAGATTATTATCGCCAAGCATCGTAACGGTGCAGTGGGGGATGTCCGGCTGCGCTTTAAGAGCGAGTTCGCCAAGTTTATGAACGTAGAGGAAGATATAGCGGTAAGGGAATTCTCCTCGACCATGAACGGTGGAGACCCGATGCCCCCGATCCCATCGGCGGGAGCTGACTTCTTGAGTCAAGGTAGCAGTAACGAGGTTCCGTTCTAATATAGCATGAATGAGCGAAAGAGGCGAAAACGTTTGCGGTAGATTTTTCGCCTCTTCTTTTCTGTTTCGTTGGCGAATCCGATTCGAAACTTCTATCTTTGTGATTGAAAACAAATTACTGAATCAGCCATGACGAGACACTTAGTTCCGGTATCTATATACCTGTCGCTGTTGCTTAGCTGCAACTCACCGAAAGAATACAAATCCTTTGATGAATACCCTTCCTATGAGGGAGACGATCTGGAGTTGTTCTATTCCCCCACGAAATCCGTGTTCACCCTTTGGGCCCCGACGGCGGAAGAAGTCCGCTTGAATCTTTACGCCTCCGGTGAGGGAGGGGAGCCTATCCGCCAGTTGCCGATGAAATCCTCGGACAAGGGTACGTGGCGTATCTCCGTGAGCGAGGATCTGAAAGGTTCCTTCTATACCTTCCAGATCCGTATCGGCGATAAATGGCTGGATGAGACTCCCGGTATCTGGGCGAAAGCCGTCGGGGTGAATGGAAACCGTGCGGCCGTGATCGATTGGGCGGCTACCGATCCGGAGGGCTGGGAGGCGGATAAATCTCCCGAGTTGAAAAGCTTCTCCGATATTATCATCTACGAGATGCATCATCGGGATTTCTCGATCGCCGCGAACTCCGGCGTGACGCATAAAGGTAAGTTTCTCGCCTTGGCGGAGGAGGGCACGAAAGGGCCGGGCGGCGTGGCTACCGGCGTGGATCATCTGAAGGAGTTGGGCGTTACCCATGTCCATATCCTTCCTTCTTATGATTATGGCTCGGTGGACGAGACTCGCTTGCAAGATAATGTGTACAATTGGGGGTATGATCCCAAGAACTATAACGCCCCCGAGGGGAGCTATTCCACCGATCCTTACAATCCCG
>ENA-OPSD01002572-OPSD01002572.1-human-gut-metagenome-genome-assembly--contig:-NODE-2572-length-10327-cov-4.032224_pt1 | contig 10327 bp, 10 predicted proteins | sample MGYA00241453_ERZ501898 | MGnify/ENA primary metagenome ERZ501898 (study PRJEB25962, sample SAMEA2042226) | human gut metagenome | biome: human gut; feature: human-associated habitat; material: faeces... | reverse complement strand
TATATCGAAATAATGTTGATAATTTGCGAATAACAGCATATAATCCCATCTTTGACAGTCAAATTTATCAAAACACCGCTGAAAGCCTTATTCTACCTGGTTTTTTCAGCGGTGCAGTTTCGTTTTACTATATAGTCTTTTTTCTGAATCAGATATAGATGATAGATTTTTATGATTTTTCTCGAGATTGTTTACTAAGTTTTTGGATTTCTTTCATTTTCCTTTTGGTAAGAAATTCATAATCCGTTTCGAATCCGGCTACTTCATGTAATGCATCCGTCAGTTTAGTAGATTCATAAATCGGTATGAATCCCTGCCCCTGCACATCTGCAAATTCATAGTCTCTTAATGTCGGCAATAACTCTTCACATGTATGTTTCCGCTCGAGCTTTTTTTCAAGCAGACGATAAATGAACAGCGCTAGAAAATAGATCAGGAAATGTGCTCGGATCCGGTCGTTTCGCTGGACAAAAACAGGACAGGCAGAAAAAGAACATATATTCGATAAGACTATAGACATATAGAGCAATATATGATAAAATATAATCAGTCGAAATAATAAGAAAGGCTGATTTTCATGAAAAAATTGGATAGTAATGCACATTCGGTGTTTTTGTTATATTACCATTTGATTCTGGTGATAAAATACCGAAAAAAGGTTTTGAATGATCCGATTTCAAATCGGGCAAAAGAAATATTTGAGTATATTGCTCCGAACTATCACATTACCCTGGAAGAATGGAATCATGATCAGGACCATGTTCACATCATGTTCCGTGCGCATCCAAAATCGGAACTGAGTAAGTTCATCAATGCGTATAAAAGCGCAAGCAGCCGCCTGATTAAAAAGGAGTACCCGGAAGTCCGGCAAAAGCTATGGAAAGAAACATTCTGGAGCCAGAGTTTTTGCCTGCTGAGTGCTGGCGGAGCCCCAATTGAGGTCATCCGTCAGTACATTGAAACACAGGGAGAGGGTAAAAGTGAACACCGTGTACCGTTTTCGGATTTATCCGAATAAATCACAAAGGGAATTATTTGCAAAGACATTTGGTTGTGTTCGTTTTGTTTATAACCGGATGCTTGCGGAGAAAAAAGCTTACTATGAGAAAACGGGAAAGAACTTAAGCGTGACACCGGCCAGATATAAATCCGAGTTTCCGTGGTTGAAGGAAGTAGACAGTCTGGCCCTGTGCAATGCGCAGTTGCATTTGCAGACTGCATATAAAAATTTCTTTCGTGATGACTCAGTTGGTTTTCCGAAATTCAAATCAAAAAAGAAACCTGTGAGAAGTTATACAACTAATTGTGTGAATGAAAACATCGCCTTACAGAATGGAAGGTTAAAACTTCCAAAAGCTGGCTGGGTCCATATCAGACAGCATCGGAAGATTGAGGAAGGTTACCAGTTGAAAGGTGCAACCATCACTCAGGAAGCAGATGAACGATACTATGTTGCTTTGTTATATTCCTGCGAGGAACCGGTGAACGAAATCAGGAAAGCAGAATCCGTGATTGGTCTTGATTTTTCCATGAAGGAATTATATGTGGATTCCAATGGAAATCATGCAGCATATCCTCATTTTTTCTCAAAAGCCCAGAAGAAGCTGGCAAGGGAGCAGCGTAAACTGAGCCACTGTGAACTAGGAAGTAACCGTTATAAAAAGCAAAAGAAGAAAGTGGCACGGATCCATACCCATATCGCACATCAGCGAAAGGATTTTTTGCATAAGGAGTCGAGGAAGATAGCCAATTCCTATGATATCGTGTGCATGGAAGATCTGAATATGAAAGAAATAAGCCAGGATATGTGTTTTGGAAAGAGTGTTCATGACAATAGCTGTGGAATGTTTACTGATTTTCTGACATATAAAATGGAACGTGCAGGTAAGAAACTGATCCGCATTGATCGCTGGTATCCCAGTTCCAAAACCTGCAGCTGCTGTGGAAACATAAAAGAAGATCTGCAGCTGAGTGATCGCATTTATGAGTGTGCATGCGGAAATCGAATGGACCGGGATCAAAACGCAGCAATCAATATATGCAGGGAAGGTATTCGAATATCTGGAATGATGCCGGATATAGAAAAGAAAATTTCCTGATCTTTGCAATAAAAATTCCAATAATATCATTCTAATAAAACTGTGGGACACACGGGGATAGCTCGCTTATGCTTTGCCCTATAGGGCAATCGAACGAAAAACTCACACTTCAAGTGTTGGCTAAGTGGTGGGAGAGTATGTAACCCCTATCATTTTGTGCATATTCTGTCTCATAAAAGATATGGAGTTTTCCCACGCATTTTTGTATAGTAGTTACAACGTATTGAAAAGGCAGGATGACAAAGATTATTATATGAAAAGGGGATTAAAATGGAAGAGAAGACATACCTGAAATGGCATAACAAAGTGGGATACGGAAGCGGTGATATTGCAGGAAACGTAGTTTATGCGTTCCTGTCATCTTTTGTCATGATTTACCTGACAAATACAATTGGCTTAAATTCAGGAATCGTTGGCACATTAATTGCAGTATCCAAATTATTTGATGGTATAACGGATATTTTTTTTGGAACCATGATCGACCGGACAAAGAGCAAAATGGGTAAGGCAAGACCCTGGATGTTTTATGGTTTCTTTGGCTGTGCTATCACGCTCTACGGAGTTTTTGCGATCCCTACTAATATGGGTAAAACTGCGCAGTATGCCTGGTTCTTTATTTGTTATACTCTGTTAAACGCAGTATTCTATACGGCAAATAACATCGCATATGCAGCACTGACTTCTCTGGTAACAAAGAACAGTAAAGAGTGCAGATGGGTTCTTTCCGTTTCATGTTTTCCTTTGGTACAAACCTTGCAATTCAGTCTATTACTGTAGGAGCAGTTGAGCTTCTTGGTAACGGTGCAGCAGCATGGAGAATCATTGCGCTCATTTACTGTGTGATCGGTATCATCACCAATACGCTTGCTGTATTTTCCGTAAAAGAACTTCCGGAAGAAGAATTGAAATCTAATGGTTCTATGGGGATTGAGGATGATAAGCTTTCTTTCAAGCAGACTGTAAAGCTGCTGTTTGAGAACAAGTATTTTTCCATGATTTGTGTGATCTACATTCTGCAGCAGCTTCGTGCAGCAATGGTTAATGTGGGAATTTTCTTTATGACCTATGTTCTTTTAAATAAGAATTTATTTGGTGTGTTCTCCTGGGCTAACAATATCCCTCTGATCATTGCTCTGGCGATCACACCAATGCTGGTAGCAAAGGCAAATGGAATGTACAAGCTGAACAAATACAGCTATGTATTTGCAAGTTTCTCCCGTCTGCTGGTAGTGTTTGCAGGTTATATGGGAAGTATTCCGCTGATGCTATTATTTATCGCAATGACCTCTTTAGGTGAAGGCCCTTGGCAGGGTGATATGAGTGCAGTTATTGCACAGTGTTCCGAATACACCTATTTAAAGAGCGGAAAACGTATTGATGGTTCCATGTTCTCATGCACTTCCATGGGTATAAAACTTGGCGGCGGTATCGGTATTGCTCTTTCCGGATGGCTGCTTGACATCAGTGGATATATCAATATGGACAACGCGGTTCAGCCGGCCAGCTGTATCAAAATGATGTATTTTATGTACCTCTGGCTGCCATTTATCTTTGATATCATCATTACGGTTATCCTTTCTTTCTTGAATGTGGAGGGTGCAAACCGCGAATTAATTGAAAATATGCAGGAATCATAAGTCAATAGCCTCTAAAGTTTTCTTTAGGGGCTTATTTTAGAAAAGGAGAAGATAGAACATGAACGCAGATATGAAATGGTTGGATAATCCGGAAGTATTCCGGGTAAATCAGCTGGAAGCGCACAGCGATCATACTTATTATGAAAGCTATGAAGCACTGGAAAAGAAGGAAAATGCACTGATCCAGTCTTTAAATGGACAGTGGGAATTTGCTTTCAGCAAGAATGTTAAGAGCAGACCGGAAAACTTCTATGAAGAGGATTTTGATGCGAAAAACTTTGATAAGATCATGGTGCCGGGCCATATTGAACTGGCTGGATATGATAAGATCCGCTACATCAATACCATGTACCCATGGGAGGGAAAAGAATACCGCAGAGGCGCCTACAGCATGGAGAGCACCGGAGACGGAGCCGGAATGTTCAGCGAAGCTGAGTATAATCCGGTAGGTTCCTATATCAAACGCTTTGATCTGGATCCGGAGCTGTGTTCCAAGAGAGTCCGTATCTGCTTTGAAGGCGTGGAAGAGGCAATGTATCTGTGGCTGAACGGTCAGTTCGTAGGATATGCAGAGGATAGCTTTACTCCTTCCGAGTTTGATCTGACACCATTCATCCGGGAAAAGGGCAATGTACTGGCGGTACAGGTGCATAAGATGAGTACGGCAGCATTCCTGGAAGATCAGGATTTCTTCCGCTTTTTTGGAATTTTCAGAAACGTTACACTGCGTGCGGTTCCTAAGATCCATCTGGAGGATGTGTGGTTCCGCCCGGAATTGTATAAGGATAATGCGAGCGGCAAATTATCCGTAAATCTGAAAGTATCCGCACCAGAGAACCGGAAGATCAATGCCCGGTTTGTGTTAAAGGATCAGGAAGGCAGTGTTGTGCTGGAAAAATCTGCTGTCCTGCAGGAGAAAAACGGAATCTACACTGAAGAAATTCAGACAGATGATGCGCAGGTAAAAGCCTGGGACAACCATCACCCGTATCTCTACCATGCATATGTGGAGCTGACGGATGAAAGCGGAAATCTGGCTGAAGTAGTACCGTATGACATCGGCTTTAGACGGATCGATGTGATCGACAAGGTGATCCATTTAAATGGGAAACGCCTGGTCCTGACCGGTGTGAACCGTCACGAGTGGAGTCCTAAAACAGGCCGCTGCATCAGTATGAACGAAATGAAGTCCGATATTGAATGCATCTTAAGAAATAATATCAATGCCGTGCGCACCTGCCATTATCCGGATCAGATCCCGTGGTATTATATGTGCGACGCAGCAGGAATCTATATGATGGCTGAAAACAACTTAGAAAGCCACGGAACCTTCCAGAAGCTTGGTGCGATCGAACCTTCCTGCAACGTGCCGGGATCAATCCCGCAGTGGAAAGAGGCTGTGGTAGACAGAGCCAGAAGCAACTTTGAAACGTTAAAAAACCATACCGCCATTTTATTCTGGTCCCTGGGAAATGAGTCCTATGCTGGGGATGATATCGAGGCCATGAACACCTATTATAAAGAGAAACAAGACGGCCGCCTGATCCATTATGAAAGCTCCTTCTATAACAGAGCTTATGAAGACACAATTTCCGATGTGGAAAGCCGTATGTATGCAAAGCCGTATGAGATCGAAGAATATTTGGACAATGATCCGAAGAAGCCTTACCTCTTATGTGAGTTCATGCATGACATGGGAAACTCCATGGGTGGACTTGGCACCTACATGCACCTGATTGATAAATATGACATGTACCATGGTGGATTTATCTGGGACTTTATTGATCAAGCACTTTATGTAAAGGATGAAGTTACGGGGAAAGAAGTGCTCCGCTATGGTGGAGACTTTGATGACAGACCTTCCGATTATGAATTTTCAGGAGATGGAATTGTATTTGCAAACCGTGTGGAGAAGCCGGCTATGCAGGAAGTGAGGTATTATTATGGCTTATACAGATAATGGAAAATTGAGAGTGGTCTATGGTGATTATGTGCTTGGTGTACACGGAAAAGGGTTCGACTATACGTTCTCTTATGCTCAGGGCGGTCTGGAGTCTATTGTAAAAAACGGCTATGAATGGCTGTACCGTTGCCCGAAGCCGACCTTCTGGAGAGCACTGACAGATAACGACCGGGGAAGCAAATTCCATATTAAAAGCGGCAGCTGGATGGCAGCAGATACGTTTATCGACTGTCAGAATGTCGAAGTCATCATGGATGGTGAAATGCAGAAGCAGTATGCTCCGGACAATAATATCTATGAGGGCGATGTATCTGCAGATGAGATCATTGTAAAATTCACCTATAAGACCATCAGCAATCCTTCCGCGACGGTTCTGGTAAGCTATACTGTGACCGGAAACGGAAAAATCAGGGTGGATGTAGAATACCACGGAGTAAAGGGTCTCCCGGAGCTTCCTGTGTTTGGCATGAGATTCATTATGCCGACACTTGCAGACAGCTACATGTATGAGGGCTTATCCGGAGAAACCTATCCGGACCGGAAAGCAGGCGCTGTAAAAGGGGTATATCAGGTGAGTGATTTAAGCCTTACCCCATACCTTGTTCCGCAGGATTGTGGAATGCATATGGATACGGACTGGCTGGAGGTTACGAGATATACGAGTCTTGATAACAGCAGAAGGGATTATTCTTTGCAGATCTTAAAAATTGAAAAAACAGACGAGCCGTTTGCTTTTTCCTGCCTGCCATATACAGCAGAAGAGATTGAAAACGCAACACACTATGAAGAACTGCCGCTGGCAAGAAGGACTGTTCTGTGCGTTTGTGGCGCAGTAAGAGGTGTTGGTGGAATTGACAGCTGGGGAAGTGACGTGGAGGAAGCATACCGCATCAATGCAGAAAATGTTATTTCCTATTCCTTTGCCATCTGCTAAGCCTCCGCGCAACCGGAAAAATAACCATCGTGTGAAACGAAATGGAAACATCTGTGTATTGTATGGGGAATGAAAAATGAATCTGGAAGAACGTATAAAAGCAGGCATGCTGTTTTATGAATCCGGGCATGTAGATCCGGTCAATCAGGAGATAGAAGAACGCCTGGAAAATGAGCGGAAAGACTGCAAAGAATTGATGTTTGATTATAATCACTGCAGACCGGGAGATCAGGATCGGCAGCTAAAAATTTTAAAGGAACTGCTTGGTTCTTGTGGGAATCATGTGTATATCGAAGATGGGCTCCATATGTCTTACGGGAAGCATGTATATTTAGGTGATTATTTCTATGCAAATTTTAATCTGACAATCATTGATGATGGAGAGGTACACATTGGAGACCTGACAATGATCGGCCCCAATGTGACCATCTGCACAACTGGGCATCCGGTCGATCCACACTACAGGGAAATGGCAGCGCATTATTCCCTACCGATCTACATTGGTAAAAATGTGTGGATCGGCAGTAATGCTGCCATTTTGCCGGGTGTTTCCATTGGCGATAATACCGTGATCGGGGCCGGCAGTGTGGTAACAAGGGATATTCCGGCCAATGTAGTAGCAGTAGGAAATCCCTGCAGGATTTTAAGAGAAATCAGTGATCGGGATAAAGAGTATTATTTCCGGGATATGAAAGTAGATTTCCCGTATGCATCAGAAAAGAAAATGGATTAAGACAGAACCAGAAATGGCTTTCGGAAAGCAAAAGGTGGATGGATTATGAGAACGAACAAGATCATTGAGGCAATCCATGAAGGACGGTTGGATGAACGATTAACTGAGATTTTGAATTATATTAATACTAATTATCTTACAGTAACATTAGATGAGTTAGAAGAACAGTTCCATCTTTCAAAGCCTTATTTGTCAAAATATATAAAGGAAAAATCCGGAAAAACTTTCGGTGAATTAGTTAAGAATGTTCGTATGAAGAAAGCAAGAACTTTATTAAAGGGTGGCAATATGACAGTTGAATCTATTGCTGAAAAGGTTGGATATCAAAATGTGGAACATTTTACAAGATTATTTAAAAAGAAATATGGAATGACACCTGTTCAATTCCGTAATGAAGAAAAATAATCGGTGTAATGTTATTGATGATATACCATCGTATATCGGTGTTTAAAGTGTATTGAGAGCGATGTATTATCGTATAAAAATATTTTAAAGAATATTTTGAATTTTAATGTAATTATATATTAAATGTGATAAAATGGTGTCAGGGTAATAAAACGGACACCATTTTTTCAATTTAAGGAGGATAAAAAGATGAAAACAATTAAAACTAAGGTAGTAGCTATTATGCTTGTTTTAGCATTAGCATTAACAGGGTGTGTCACACAGAAGTCAACAGTAGTTATTAACAGCGACGGAAGTGCTAGGATGACTACAAACATTAAAGTTGACAAACAGGCAGCTATTCAGGCCTACATTAAGATGATGAAGTCACAGGGACAGACTGTATCAGAAGCTGAAGTAACAGCTTTGATTACATTAATGCTACCAAAATTAAAAGATGAAGGTATAGATGTAAAAACTGTTACTGAGAATGGAAAAGATTATTATGTAATTGACTATTCACAGAATATTAAAAAGGGTGATTTACAGAAAGAATTTGGAGTAGAGGGATTTGATACATATGTTACTACAGATACATTCTATATGAACGGTGACATAATGAAATTATTAGATGCAGAAGATGTGGACATTTTTGCTGCATACAAGGAAATGGGAGTTGAACTTAAGGAAGAAGATATTCAGACAAGCATAACAGTACAGTTCCCTAATGCTATCGTAAGCACTAACGGAGTTAAGGAGGCTTCAAATCCAAATGCAGCAACATTTAGCATTCCTTTAACAGGAAAGGTTAATATGTTTGCTACAACTAAGGCTGGTGTTACAGAAGCTTCAGTTAAGGCTACAATTAAGAAACTTAACACAGTAAAATCTACAAAGATTAAATCTTTAAAGGCTAACAAAGTTAAGAAGAATGCTAAGAAAGCTACAGTTACATTAAAGTTCAAGAAAGTAAAAGGCATTAAGAAATATGAAGTTGAATATTCATTAAAGAAGAACTTTAAGAAGAGCACAGTAAAAACTGCAAAGAAGACTACATACACAATTAAGAACCTTAAGAAAGGTAAAAAGTACTATGTAAGAGTTAGAGCTACAAAGACTAACTATGCAGGAAATGCTATTTATAGTAAATGGGTTAAAAAGTCAGTTAAAACTAAGAAATAAACTGTTTTTATGAATTTTGTTTTATTACGTAAGGAACCACGCCGGAAGGTGTGGTTCTTTTACTATCAGAAAATATTATCTATTGACATATATGTTGTTTAATGTTATAACTGTCAAGAAAAATAATATTTCTCTTATTAAGAGTTGGCGGAGATACAAGGATCTGTGATGCCACGGCAACCCCCGATTATGATGGAAGGTGCCCACCGGAGCAATGCAATATTGATCAATAAGAGGATTTGAATACCTTGATTTCAAGTCCGCTGTAAAACAGTGGACTTAATTTTTGCTTGTAGTTAACAATAGATTATTCATAATTTTTACGAGTTTAAATATTAGTTCGTAAATTGCAAATGCGAAAGCTTATTTTCAGAGAGGAGAAAAAATGGAGAAGAGATTATTTACTTCAGAATCAGTAACAGAAGGACATCCGGATAAAATCTGTGATCAGATTTCAGATGCGATTTTAGATGAACTTATGAGACAGGATCCAATGAGCCGTGTAGCTTGTGAAACAGCTATTACAACAGGTCTTGTACTTGTAATGGGTGAAATTACAACAAAGGGATATGTTGATATTCAGAAAGTTGTAAGGGAAACAATTAGAGAGATTGGTTATGACAGAGCTAAATATGGTTTTGACTGCGATACATGCGGTGTTATTACAGCTCTTGATGAACAGTCAGCAGATATTGCTTTAGGTGTTGATAAGGCATTAGAAGCAAAAGAAAATAAAATGACAGATGAAGAAATCGATGCTATAGGTGCAGGCGATCAGGGTATGATGTTTGGTTATGCAACTAACGAAACAGAAGAATATATGCCTTACCCTATTTCATTGGCTCATAAGCTTGCAAGAAAGCTTACAGAAGTTAGAAAGAATGGTACATTAAAATATTTAAGACCAGATGGAAAGAGCCAGGTAACAGTAGAATATGATGAAAATGGCAAGCCTGCAAGACTTGATGCTGTTGTTCTTTCAACACAGCATGATCCTGAAGTATCACAGGAACAGATTCATGAAGATATTAAGAAGTATGTATTTGACACTGTATTGCCACAGGATATGATTGACGAAAATACTAAGTTCTTCGTTAACCCAACAGGACGTTTTGTAATCGGAGGACCTCACGGAGACAGCGGTCTTACAGGACGTAAGATTATTGTTGATACTTATGGTGGATATGCCCGTCACGGCGGTGGAGCTTTCTCAGGAAAAGACTGTACAAAGGTTGACCGTTCAGCAGCTTATGCAGCAAGATATGTTGCAAAGAATATAGTAGCAGCCGGTTTAGCTGACAAGTGTGAAATCCAGTTATCATATGCAATCGGTGTTGCACATCCAACATCAGTAATGGTAGACACATTTGGAACAGGAAAACTTAGCGATGAAAA
>ENA-OPSD01002571-OPSD01002571.1-human-gut-metagenome-genome-assembly--contig:-NODE-2571-length-10329-cov-2.647752_pt1 | contig 10329 bp, 8 predicted proteins | sample MGYA00241453_ERZ501898 | MGnify/ENA primary metagenome ERZ501898 (study PRJEB25962, sample SAMEA2042226) | human gut metagenome | biome: human gut; feature: human-associated habitat; material: faeces... | reverse complement strand
ACCTGGGAGGGGCTCGAACCCTCGACCCAATGATTAAGAGTCATTTGCTCTACCAACTGAGCTACCAAGTCATTCATGCTATCGTTGTTTCTCGATTGCGGGTGCAAAGATAAGAGTTTAATTTTTCTTCGCAAACTTTTTCCGCGTTTTTTACACAAAATTTTAATCAAATTCAAATATATCAGACGGTGTAGTCCGTTTCAGAGCATGCAGGGAAACATCCTTTCCAACCCGTACCCCTTCTTGAAACAGGCGGAAATCGACTGTCTTATAAGCAAGTTCGGGATGGTTATTGTCACGGCTCAGGTGACACAACCAGATATCTTTTAATTTGGGATCATAATGAGTTGCGAGGAATTCGGCAGCTTCACGGTTGCTCAAATGTCCGGTCGGGCTGGCTACGCGTTCCTTCAGAAAAGCAGGATACGTGCCGAATTGCAACATCTCCTCGTCATAATTGGCTTCTATGATCAGGTGGTTCGCCATGCCCATGTATTTACTTACCGTTTCGGTAATATGGCCGACATCCGTTGCCAACGTAAACTTATGATCTCCATATTCGATATAATAACCCACATTATCGGTACTATCATGCGGGACTTCGAAAGCAGTAATGCGGAAATCGCGGATCATAAAAGGCACTTCCTTTTCTATCACCTTACGCGAACTGACAAGCGTTTCCTCCACGTAGCGACTCTTGCTGATTCCTCGGTGGACGGCCTCTGTCGTATAAACAGGAATACAATGTTTCTCTCCCAGACAACCTACAGTCTTGATATGATCGGCATGATCGTGCGTGATCAGGACTGCAACAATTTTGGAGAAATCGATCGCTTTATCTTTCAACACCTTCTTTATGGTACGAATACCGATACCTGCATCAATCAACACGCCGAATTCGGGCGTTCCCAGATAATAGCAGTTTCCACTGCTTCCACTTGCTAAACTCAGAAATGATAGTTTCATTTTAATTTCCAATTCAGTCCTTAAGAGGAATTACGGGCGAAATGAGTCGGGGATCGTCACCTCCCCGATCAGCGAACAGTTCATGTGGTCCTTCACCTCTTCCGGCGTCAAGCCGTGGCCGAAAAGGAACATGAGCTTGGTAACAGCACTTTCGGTCGTACTGTCGAAACCGCTTATCACTCCCGCTTCCAACAATTTATGACCAGTCTCATACCGATGCATTTCTACACTTCCGGCACTACACTGGGTTACATTTACAATCACAATTCCCCGGCTCACCGCTTCTTTCAACATCGTCAGGAACCAATCGTAGCACGGTGCATTACCGCTTCCGAACGTTTCCATCACGACTCCCTTCAGTCCCGGTATGTTCAGGATGCTTTCCACCACCTGGGGAGAAATCCCCGGAAAAAGTTTCAGCACCGCAATATTCCGGTCCAAGAGATAATGCGGCTTCAACGGCTTTCTCGAAACAGGATGGTAAACCTGCCCGGTGTCATACTTTATATAGATACCGGCATGTGCCAGCGGCGGATAATTGTATGAACGGAAAGCATTGAAGTTGTCCGCATTGATCTTACTCGTACGGTTACCCCTCAACAAGTCATTTTCGAAAAAGATACAGACCTCCGGCACAACCGGGACACCGTTTTCCTTGGCTGCGGCGATCTCGATGGCGGTGATCAAGTTTTCTTTCCCGTCGGTCCGCAACATACCAATCGGCAATTGCGAACCGGTAAAGATGACCGGTTTACTTAAGTTTTCCAGCATAAAACTCAAAGCAGATGCCGTGAAAGACATCGTGTCCGTACCATGAAGCACGACAAAGCCGTCGTACAACTGGTAATTGTCTGCAATAATCTTTACGATCTTCATCCATGACTCCGGCCCCATCTCCGATGAATCCATAGCCGGATCAAACTGAATGGTCGAAACCGCATACCCCAACTTCTTCAGTTCCGGCATATTATCCTTCAAATGTTGGAAATTGAACGATTCCAACACGCCGGTTTCGGGATTTTCGATCATACCGATCGTTCCGCCGGTATAGATGAGCAGGATCGAGGCTTTCTCACTTTGAATGTTTACACTTGCTGTCATATCGCAAAGTTAATAATTTTATTCTTCTCCTTTTAATACAGGGACGCTTATATGATATTTTACTGCCACTATCCGTGAAACGAATATTCCGGTAGCAGCAATAAGCTGCGTCAGTGACGGCCCGATACCCATCTGTAAGCAAGCGTAATAAATAATGCCTCCGAACACGCATGCCAGCGCATAAATATCTTTTCGGAAAATCAGCGGAACCTCGTTAATCAGGATATCGCGGATCATACCGCCGAAAGCCCCCGTAATCGTCCCCATCACAATGGCCACCCACATCGGGAATCCGAATGTCAGCGCCTTCTCGATACCGACCACGCCGAACAGTCCCAGCCCTATCGCATCGAAAATAAAGAAAGTATTGTTCAAGCTAATCACATATTTCCTGAATATGATAACGAAGAGCAACGCCAGAGCCGATATGATGAGATAAGAGGCTTGTTCCATCCAAAAAGGGGTGGCATTGAGCAGGATATCGCGGATCGTACCGCCTCCTACCGCCGTAACCACACCGACAACATAGGCCCCGAACCAGTCAAATTGTTTGGCAGAAGCCAAACGGATGCCGCTAATCGCAAAAGCGAATGTCCCGGTGTAATCGCAAAACGTAATAAAGTCTATCATTTTGATTTTTTCTGCAAAAATAAGTATTTCCTCGCAATGTTGCGGTTTTCTATAAAGATGACCTGATAATTATTTAAACCAAACGAACATCCGGTTGTTAATTATATATAAGTTTGCATTCAAAAAGGTGCTGATGACTATCTAATTAAGGGAAAAATGAAGAAATTTATACTAACCGGACTCATTTGTCTGTTTTCGTTCCCCTGGATACGGGGACAAGAATATATACCTCAAATTACACATCGTCATTATACAAGTGACTCAACCCTACTCCAACCCCGCCGCCCTTGGAAAGCGGCACTCGAAACATTCGGACTCAATATGCTCGTCTGGAGCTTCGACCGATATATCGTAAAAGAGGATTGGGCTTATATCAACGGGCATACGATCAAAAGCAATTTCAAAAAAGGCCCGGTATGGGACACCGACCAGTTCACAACAAACCTTTTCTCCCACCCTTATCACGGTTCACTCTATTTCAACGCAGCTCGCAGCAACGGTATGAACTTCTGGCAATCCGCCCCGTTTGCAGCCGGCGGCAGTCTGATGTGGGAGTTCTTTATGGAGAATGAACCGCCTTCGATCAACGACATGCTGGCGACAACGTTCGGAGGAATCGAATTGGGTGAAATCACCTATCGGCTGTCCGACCTGTTCATAGACAACCGTTCGTCGGGAGCCGAACGTGTGGGGCGCGATGTATTGGCAGGCATTTTGTCGCCGGTCCGCGCCTTCAACCGTATCATTTCAGGAGAAGCCTGGCGACACAGTTCTTCAAAAGGACGAACCTACTCTTCCGTTCCCGTCAATTTTATCGTCACGATGGGACCTCGTTTCCTCGCAGAACAAGAAGGTTCGAAACGGGGAACGACCAGTCTGAACATTAATTTCCGCATCGACTACGGGAATCCTTTCAACGATGATTTTTATTCTCCCTATGAATGGTTCCGCTTCAACTTCGGAATGGATTTGTTCTCTGCCCAGCCGGTGGTCAGCCAGGTCAATGCCATCGGAGCCTTATGGGGAAAAACTGTTTGGACGAAAGGGCCGCGTTCCCTTTCCGCCGGATTATTCCAACATTTCGACTTCTATAACTCGGAGCTCCGCGACGGAAGCGACCTGACCGTTCCTCCTTACCGCATCGCAGCACCGGCAGCAGGAGGAGGAGGCCTTATCTATTACAAGCAGGCCACATCGGGAGACAAGACGGATATTTACGCCGAACTGTATGCAAACGGCGTCGCTTTGGGAGCCAGCCTTTCGGATTATATGCTGCTTGGCGAACGGGATTATAACTTAGGAAGCGGCTACAGCACCAAGGCCGGTGCAGGCATCATCTACAACAGACGATTGGCTTTCCTGCTCAACATGGAAAACTATCATATCTTTACCTGGAAAGGATATGATCCGGAGATCGACTGGTCACAGGCAGATCCCGGAACCCTGAACATTCAAGGCGATGCAGGAAACGCGCGCCTGACCATCTTCTCGATGAAACTGGCTTATTTATTAATGGACAAGTGGAACATCACCCTGACAAACCGCTATTTCTCACGACGGACGAACTACCGGTATTACCCCCGGGTAGATTATTCCACTTACGACCTGATGCTCGGGCTAGGGATACGGATTTAATTCTTACGCTCCAACTCGTTCAGATTTTCCATTTTCTTGCGTTGCAGAAACTCGTAGATACCTTCGAGATGTTCCGTCACTTTCTTGTTTCCGAATTCATAAACTTTGGTCACAAGACCGTCCAGGAAGTCTCGGTCATGCGAAACGACGATCAGCGTCCCGTCAAAGTCCATCAAGGCTTGTTTCAGGATATCTTTCGTCTTCATATCCAGATGGTTCGTCGGCTCGTCAAGAATCAGCAGATTGACGGGTTCCAGCAATAGTTTAATCATTGCCAAGCGGGTACGTTCGCCACCGGAGAGCACCTTTACCTTTTTTGCAGAATTCTCGCCCCCGAACATGAAAGCCCCCAACAAATCCTTTATTTTGTTGCGGATATCCCCTTTTGCGACATCGTCTATCGTTTGGAACACTGTCAGGTTTTCATCCAAAAGGGAAGCCTGGTTCTGCGCAAAATAGCCGATCATCACGTTATGCCCGATCGTCAACGTGCCGTCATGCTCGAGTTCTTTCATGATACATTTTACCAGCGTAGATTTACCTTCGCCATTCTTTCCGACAAAAGCGATCTTGTCACCCCGCTCGATCGTCAGATTGGCATTACGGAAAACAGTATGGTCTCCATACGATTTAGACACATTCTCGATCGTCACCGGATAAGAACCCGAACGGGGCGAAGGCGGGAACTTCAGGCGCAGAGCGGAAGTGTCTTCTTCATCGACTTCCAGTATTTCCAGCTTTTCAAGCATCTTCACGCGGCTCTGCACTTGCAAAGTTTTGGAATAAGTGCCTTTGAAACGCTCGATAAAGTCCTTCGTTTCAGCAATAAACTTCTGTTGCTCGTCGTATGCCTTCTGTTGCTGCTCGCGGCGTTCCTTGCGCAGCTGCAGATATTGGCTGTAATTGACTTTATAGTCATAGATACGCCCCATCGTAACTTCGATCGTGCGAGTCGTGATATGATCCACAAAAGCCCGATCGTGACTGATCACTACGACCGCTTGCCCGTTATCGATCAGAAAATCTTCCAACCACTGGATGGACTCGATATCGAGGTGGTTGGTCGGCTCGTCCAGCAAAAGCACATCCGGTTTCTTCAGCAACAGTTTTGCCAATTCGATACGCATACGCCAACCACCGCTGAACTCGCTTGTCTGACGGTTAAAGTCTTCACGGGTGAAACCAAGCCCTAACAGAGTCTTCTCTATATCGGCGTCATAATTAATTTCCTCTATGGAATAGAATTTCTCGCTCAATGTCGATACGCGTTCGATCAGTTCCATATAGCTATCCGATTCATAATCGGTGCGTGTCTCCAATTCTTTGTTGAGAGCAGCGATCTCCGCTTCCATCTCGTGCAGATGAACGAAAGCCTGAGCAGTCTCTTCAAACACCGTACGGCCATCTTCCGTCATCAAATGCTGCGGAAGATATGCGATAACGGTATCTTTCGGAGCAGATACTTTCCCACGAGTCGGTTCACGCACACCCGCCAATATCTTCAGCAAGGTAGATTTACCCGCCCCGTTCTTTCCCATCAAGGCAATCCGGTCCTTCTCGTTAATGACAAAAGATATATCCGAAAATAATGCGCTACCGCCAAACTCTACTGTTAGTCCGTCTACTGAAATCATATAATATATAAATGTATTGCTTTTATAAAACGAGCGGCAAAGGTAAGAAATAAATAGGTACGATAATAATTGAATTAGAAGCGGTAGCAGTTTCGTTTTAAACGAATACCTTTTTTAAAAGAATAACAACAAATCCTTTTACCCAAAAACGTCAGTCCAAATCTTTCTCATGCAACCAAGCGGAAAGCAAATCTGCCACTTCAATATTATTCAAATCCGAGAAAGGGAAATGTGTGTTACCGTGCAATCCGGCTTCCGGCAGATGGACAACCGTGACATTTCCCCCCAGTTCGTTCAACATTTGTGCCCATTTGCGCATCAGATATAAACGCCGCGTCCACTCGTATAACTCTGGTTGTTCGTCCGTTTCCGGCAGATTGTCTCCGTAATATACGACAATCGGTATTTTAGTGTACTCCATAAAATCAGACATAGGGACTTCAACCCCTTCCGTTTTCCTGGATAGTGTCAGAATCTTTCCCTCCTCCGGAACTTGTCCTTCGGGAAAAGGGACTCCCCCACCCGGTTCATAGGATACGATTCCCTTGATATTCTTTGTCTTCAACAACGTTCTCCATCCGACAGGACCACCTTGAGAATGCGTGACGAAAACTGCTGGCCCTATCTTGTCGAACAAAGCTGCGTATGCATCAGAATAGACTTCAAAATCAACAGACCCGACAGTCGGTGTCATCTGCCGGAAATACTGATCGAGAGCATCTTTGTCACGACTGAACTGCACCCCGTCGAAAAAATCAGGCCAAATACCGAGACGAAAACGGTTGAACCAGATCTCTTCATCAAAAACGGGCGACAAAGTAACTGTCTCCGTTCCCCTCCCGGCATTCCCCCGACGAGGCTGATCGACAAGATACGTGGAGAATCCCCGACGCAAAAAGATATTCTGGAATCCCTCGCGCCCGTCAGGTGTCGTCTCCCACGTTTTGGAGAATTGTCCTACTCCGTGAGCAAAAACGAGTGGATATTTTTGTGCATCAACCGGCTTCTGATAAAACACGTATGCATGGTCGCCATGATAAGTACGTCCCAATGAATCGGTCAGTACCGTACCGCCAACGGCAAAACTGCCCTGTTCGACAATCTTCAATACTGAACTACGGGAACATGCAGCCAACAAAAGCAACACACTCAAACCTAATGCAATCAGATTTTTCATTCCTATACTTGTAATTATTTCTGAACTTTAGATTCCTGCAAAGCATCATAACGACTGCCGATAACCGGAATGGCAGCAACAGCCTCCTCCAATTCTCTCATTTCGCTCTCCGTGAAACGAATTTCTGCCGCCCGCAGATTTTCTTCCAAATGGGAAAGTTTTGTCGTTCCGGGAATCGGTACGATAAACGGCTTCTTATTCATCAGCCATGCCAAGGCAACTTGAGCCGGAGTGATTCCTCTCGTTCTACCAAACACGTTAAGTACTTCCACGATACGCATATTGGCACGAATAGCATCGGGTTGAAAACGCGGTAAAGTCTGACGATTGTCATTCGCCGCTTCGAATCGCGTATATTCATTGATCATGCCACCCAAGAATCCCCGGTTGAGAGGACTGTACGGAACAAAGCCGATACCCAGCTCCTCACAGACCGGCAATACATTCTCTTCTACATTGCGGTGCATAAAATGGTATTCACTTTGTATGGCCGTAACAGGGCAGACCGCATGCGCACGGCGAATTGTTTCGGCATTCACTTCGCAAAGTCCGAAATGCAATACCTTTCCTTCCCGAATCAGTTCTTTGACAGTATCAGCAACTACTTCGACAGATGTATTCGGGTCAATACGGTGCTGATAAAAGATACCAAGCGTTTCGACACCAAGATTGCGTAAAGAATTTTCACAAACCCGGCGGATATTGGCCGGAGTACTATCCTCCTCCGTCTTGATCTGCACGCCATTTACAAATTTATGCCCGAATTTAGAGGAAACGAACACACGCCCCTCATAACCTTTCAAAGCCTCCCCCACTAGTTTCTCGTTCTTATGATAGCCATAGCTTTCAGCAGTATCGAAAAGTGTTACGCCACGTTCTATCGCTTCACGTATCAAGGCAATCGCCTGCTCTTTACCTGGATGCTGACTGCGATGATGGTTCAATCCCATGCAACCGAATCCCATCGCCGAAACGTTCATGGCAGCAGTGCCACTACCCAGTGTCCGCCGATTATGAACAGCAGCCATACCTGCAAGACCAGTATACGGTCTCCCGGATATATTCATTACTGCCGGTTCCGAGCCTACCGCCTTCCCGGTTGTCGAAGCCACACAAAATGTAGAACCAGCCAATACCGCCTGCCTCAAAAAACGACGACGGTTCATACCATGTTCATTGTTCCATTCTTTTTCCATTTCCTGTTGCATTTTTTACATATTCTGTTTTCTGTTGCAAAAATAGAAAGGAACATTCACACGGTCCGTACCAAAACTACGGATAGAAATACCAATTTCATCGATCGGTTAATAAACCTATCGTTTCAGCATCCTATTTCTGTCAAAAAAAGTAACTTTGTATCCACAAGGAGAATAGCTTATGAGTGAAATAATGAAAATTGACACAGTTCGGCAATACAATGACTATTTCGGAGTAGAGACTTTACATCCCTCAGTCAGCGTCATCGAAGGATGTAAGGCAAAGCCATTACGGTATTGCCGGAAGTTATACAACCTATATGCCATCTTATTGAAAGATACAGATTGCGGACAGCTGAAATATGGGCAAAGCTGTTACGACTACCGGCAAGGCACAATGCTTTTTCTGGCACCCGGACAAATAATGGGGTCTGAAGACGACGGAAGGCTACATCAACCAGAAGGCTGGGTATTGGCTTTCCATCCTGAATTTTTGCAAAAGACACCATTAGCTCGTCTGATAAAAGAATATTCTTATTTTTCCTATAATGCAAACGAAGCATTGCATCTTTCGGAACAAGAACGCAAAATCGTCCTCGAATGTATGGAAAAGATACGGACAGAATTACAACACCCCATCGACAAACACAGCAAATCACTGATAACGGATAATATCAAACTGCTCCTCGATTACTGTATTCGTTTTTATGACCGACAATTCATTACACGCGAAAATGTAAATCATGATATCCTGACGCGTTTCGAAAGTCTTTTGGATGATTATTTCGCCTCGAATGCACCAGCAGAAAGCGGTATGCCATCGGTACAATATTGCGCCGACAAACTTTGTCTGTCGGCCAATTACCTGGGAGACTTGTTAAGAAAAGAAACCGGGATATCAGCCTTAAAACATATTCAACAGAAAACATTGGATATAGCCAGGGAACGAATGTCCGATACTTCGAAATCCATCGGTGAGATATCTTATGAACTGGGATTTCCTTATCCCCAGCATTTCAGCCGTTGGTTCAAGAGAATGACAGGATATACTCCCAACGGGTACAGGATGGCAAACTAACTGACTGAACCTTGCCATCCCACCCAGTCAAAAAGAGAGATTTATTTCACGACTTCCGGACGTATCAAACCACCACCGATCGAAACACGATCCTTCCCAGTCAGAGACATATCAATAATATAAGAGTTTCGCTGGTTCACTTCCGTCTGACTTTTATGGGCATGGAAAATATAGCGGTATCTGCCCGCCTTGTCCAAAAAGGGTGCACCATGACCGGTTCCGACAAGTTCTTCCACTTTATGCAAAAGCGGATTTTTCTCGCTTTTCCTCCATGGACCGAAAGGAGAATCCGAGGTTGCATAACCTACGGCATAATCCTGACTTCTGAAGTCATTTGCGGAGTAGAACATATAATAAAGCCCGCCCTGCTTGACAATAGAAGGCCCTTCAACCACCTTTCCGAACACCAGCTCCCACGGTTCGGTAGCTTCAACACATTGCGTCAATGTTTCTTCTTTGATCTCTTTCAGATTATCTTTCAGCTCCGCACACCAAATCACATTACCGTTTGTAAAGCGAACAAAATAAAGATAGGCTTTCCCGTCCTCATCGAAAAAGACGGATGTATCGATTCCTTTTTCTTCTCGAATCGGCTTCTTTTCATCTTGCACAAATGGGCCCAAAGGAGAATCGGACGTGGCAACACAGACATGTTCCTCTACCGAATAGAACATATAAAACTTCTTATCCTCCTCCACATAGTAGACCTCCGGCGCCCAAAACCATTTATCCCCGTAAGAATCTTCTTTACTCAGTGCCAGGCGCGGAGAACGCTCCCACGATTTCATGTCTTTAGAACTGTACACCTCGAAACCGTCCGCACGGGATGTTCCATAGGCATAATAGGTATCATTGTAAAACAGGATATAAGGATCGGCAATCGGCAACACATCCGAAACCAGTTCTTTCCCT
>ENA-OPSD01002567-OPSD01002567.1-human-gut-metagenome-genome-assembly--contig:-NODE-2567-length-10350-cov-3.805634_pt1 | contig 10350 bp, 9 predicted proteins | sample MGYA00241453_ERZ501898 | MGnify/ENA primary metagenome ERZ501898 (study PRJEB25962, sample SAMEA2042226) | human gut metagenome | biome: human gut; feature: human-associated habitat; material: faeces... | reverse complement strand
TAAAATAGCCCCGTCCCAAATTGACTACTCACGTTGACGCCTCAAGCGGAAGTTGCATCCCAGAATCTACGCTCAGAATGGGATGCATTTTCCGGATAGGTTGTTGGCGGAAAGTCCATCCCGGAATCGCCCCCCAGAACGGGACGTGCTTTCCGCCAGTCGCCCCGTCCTCCTCAACTCCAAAACCCATGCGCTCTCCATCTCAAAACTGGGTAGAAGAAGGCCAAAACGAAACAGTAGGAGGTCAACATGACGGCAGAAGATAAGGCAAAGAACGCCGGCAAGGTCGCGCTCGTCTTGGAGGGCGGCAGTTTTCGCGGGCAGTTTACCGCGGGCGTGCTCGACATCCTCATGGAGGCTGGCGTCGAGATTCCGGCTGTCTACGGTGTATCGGCCGGCGCCCTCAACGGCGTGAACTACAAGTCGCACCAGATCGGCCGTGCCAACCGCATCAACCTGGCTTTCTGCAACGACAACCGCTTCATGGGCGCCGCATCGTTTGCCTCCACGGGTTCCATCGTGGGTTACGACTTCATCTTCAACGATGTCCAGGACCGCTTGGATCCCTTTGACAACGAGGCATTCGACGCGAGCCCCATCGAGATGTACGCCGTCGCGACGGACATGCTCTTTGGAACCGCTGCATACCTGCCGGTCAAAAGCGCCGTGCTCGACCTCGATGCCGTGCGCGCCTCGACGTCGCTGCCGCTGGTGACGCCGCCGGTCGAGATCGACGGGCACAAATACGTCGACGGCGGCGTAGCCGATTCGGTCCCCATCGAGCACGTGCTGGAGGAGGCCGGCTTCGATCGCGCGGTTGTCATTGTCACGCAGGACCGCTCGTACGAGAAAAAGCCCTACGAGTTTATGCCTGCCGCACGCGCCCGCTATGCCGACTACCCCTATCTGCTCGAGGCTATCGAGACGCGCCACGACCGCTATAACATCCAGCGCATGCATCTGTGGAAGTATGAGCGCGAGGGCCGCGCGCTGGTCGTTGCCCCGCAAAAGCCTGTCGAGGTCGGTCACGTCGAGCACGATCCGGCAAAGCTTCTCGACCTGTATATTCAGGGTCGCCAGGAGGCAAAGCATCTGCTGAGTGATATCGAGGCATTTGTCGAGCGCTAGCGTCGCGACATCATTACCGATGGACGACATGTGCAGAAAGTCTGGTCAGAGCCAAAATACCTGTTGACTCGGGCGACGAGCGGGGTAATATGGACGGGTTACTTGCAGAGCCCCGTGAATCTCTGTAACAACACGTACTGTACATGGAGGAGTCTAAGTGATTTCGAAATCGACTCACTACGCCAAGCAGGGCGAGGTCCAGCGCAACTGGGTTCTCGTCGACGCCGATGGTGCTGTCCTGGGCCGTCTTGCCACCCAGATCGCAATGATTCTGCGCGGTAAGAACAAGCCCCAGTTCACGCCCAACAGCGACTGCGGCGACTTCGTTGTCGTCATCAACGCCGATAAGGTCCAGCTTACCGGTAACAAGGCCGACACGAAGACCTATTATCGCCACAGCGGCTACAACGGCGGCCTCAAGGCTGAGAGCTTCCACCAGGCTATGGAGAAGCACCCGGAGAAGGTCATCGAGCGCGCCGTTCGCGGCATGCTGCCCAAGACCACCCTCGGCCGTGCCCAGATGACCAAGCTTAAGGTCTACGCTGGTGCCGAGCATCCGCATGCTGCCCAGAACCCCACGAAGATTGAGCTGGAGGCTTAAAGATGGCTGAGAACACCGTTGTCTACCAGGGTACCGGCCGTCGTAAGAACGCCGTCGCCCGCGTCCGTCTCGTCCCCGGCACCGGCAAGGTGACTATCAACAAGCGTGACGCCGAGCAGTATTTCGGCCGTCATCAGCTCGTTGAGAACGCCCTTGCTCCCTTCAAGGTGACCGATACCGCCGGTCAGTTCGACGTTATCGCTCTGTGCGATGGCGGCGGCATCTCCGGTCAGTCCGGCGCTCTGCGCCTGGGCATCGCTCGCGCTCTTCTGAACGCTGGCGACTACCGTGCTGACCTCAAGAAGGCCGGTTTCCTTACGCGCGATGCTCGCGTGGTCGAGCGCAAGAAGTACGGCCTCAAGAAGGCCCGCCGCGCTCCCCAGTTCTCCAAGCGCTAAGGTTTTATCTCCTTACGAGATACAATGTACAAGCGGGGCCTGCCGATTGCTCGGCGGGTCCCGCTTTTCTTTATCGACTAGGGTGGGCGAGTGCGTTTTGCCCACTTGGGAAGGAGCGATCCTATGCCCCAGAACATCTTTGGCACCGACGGCGTCCGTGGCGTCGCCAACGCCGACCTCTCGTGCGACCTCGCGTTTCGCCTTGGCCGTGCGGCGACCAAGTTCCTTGGTCCGGACATTTGCGTTGGCCGCGACACGCGTCTTTCGGGCACCATGCTCGAGAGCGCTCTGACCGCTGGCATTATGGCCGAGGGCGGTCGCCCGCACTGCTGCGGCGTTATCCCTACGCCGGCCGTGGCGCTGCTCACCGTCCAAAACGAGCTCGACGGCGGCATCGTCATCTCCGCTTCGCACAATCCGCCGGAGTTTAACGGCATCAAGTTCTTTAGCCGCAAGGGCATGAAGCTTCCCGATGCCGTTGAAGAAGAGATCAGCGCCTGGGTCATGTCCGAGGAGGCCATGGCTGCCGACACGCTGCCGACCGGCGCCGGTGTGGGCCACATCATCAAGATGAAGGACGCTCGCAAGGCATACGTCGACCACGCTATCAGTACCCTCGACGGCCTTAAGCTCGACGGCCTGGTCGTTGCCGTTGACTGCGGTCACGGTGCTTCCTGCCAGACCACGCCTGCCGCGCTTCAGCGTCTGGGCGCTACGGTCCACGCCATCAATACCGACTACTGTGGCACCGACATCAATGTCGAGTGCGGCTCCACTCATCTTGAGCCCCTGCGCGAGCTCGTGCTGCGCACCCACGCCGACATCGGCCTGGCCCACGACGGTGACGCCGATCGCGTGCTGTTCGTGGACAGCGAGGGCAACGAGATCGATGGTGATTACATCCTGGCCATCTGCGGCTCTGACCTCGCCGCTCGCGGCAAGCTCGCCAACTCCGAGATCGTCTCGACCGTTATGTGCAACTTGGGCTTTTCCATCGCTATGAAGGAACAGGGCTTTGAGATGGTGCAGACCGCCGTGGGCGACCGCTACGTGCTGGAGCGTATGCTCGCGGACGGCGCCGTTATCGGCGGCGAGCAGTCCGGCCACATCATCTTCCTGGAGCACAACACCACCGGTGATGGCCTGGTGACGGCGCTGCAGCTGCTGGCCGTGCTCAAGCGCACTGGCCGCACCCTCACCGACCTCGCCGGCATCATGAAGAAGTACCCGCAGGTGCTCGTCAACGTGCATTCCGACAACAAGGCCGGTCTGGACGATTGCCAGCCCATTTGGGACGCTGTCGCTGCCGCCGAGAAGGAGCTTAACGGTCGCGGCCGCATTCTGGTGCGCCCGAGCGGTACCGAGCCGCTGGTTCGCGTGATGGCCGAGGCCGAGACGCACGAGCTGACTCAGCGCGTCGTTGACGACATCGTCGAGGTTGTCAAGCGCGAACTCCCCTAATGGTCAAAAACCAATGCCAAGTGGTAAACTAGTAAAACTGGTTTTGATTATTGGTATGTCCAAGGGGGAGCATGTTCACTAAAGTCCTAAGGTCTTTTGGTATGCGTGGTCGAGTCCTTACGCTGGATGCCCCCATCTCGGGCGATGTCATTCCGCTTTCCGAGGTTAACGACCAGACGTTTGCCACTGGCCTTTTGGGCCAAGGCGTTGCCATTCGGCCTACGGGCACGCGCGTGATTGCACCTGCGGATGCCAAGATCGAGGCGATTTTTCCAACGGGACACGCCGTTGCGCTCAACACGGTCGATGGCTTGGATGTTTTAATCCACGTTGGACTCGATACCGTTCAGCTCGAGGGCAAACACTTTACCGTGCATGCACAGGTGGGCGATATCGTCCATAAGGGCGATGTGCTTATCGAGTTTGAACGCGAGGCAATCGAGGCCGAGGGCTACGATGTGACGGTTCCCATTTTGGTGTGCAACTCTGTTGAGTTCTCGAGCATCAAGGGCTCCGTCGGCGAGCATGTCGAGGAGATGGATCAGCTCATCGTCGCTCGCGAGCGCTAACTCGTTCGCTTGCCCTTTGGCCTACAATTCAAACACGTTTACGGGGGGCGCCCTTGAAAGAGTGCGCCCTTCGTGGCAAGATGGAAGTTGTCCGAGGCTAAAAGGCTTCGGGTCACCGTGGACGGGCAGGGGCCTCGACGCGGCTAGACACGAGATACATACATTACGCGACCTCGCCCTGGTGGCCGCACACGTTGGTTGCGGCCGACGCAGGCCGCGGGCAAGTGCTTGTAAGGGGAGCCTTGCCTCTCTTCTACGAGAAAGGATGCGTAATGAAGATCATTAAAGCTAAAGACTACGAGGATATGAGCCGCAAGGCCGCCAATATCATCTCGGCGCAGGTTATCCTTAAGCCCGATTGCGTGCTCGGTCTTGCCACCGGCTCCACTCCGATTGGCGCCTACAAGCAGCTCGCCGATTGGTACAAGAAGGGCGATATTGACTTCTCCGAGGTCAGCACCTATAACCTGGACGAGTATCGCGGCCTTTCGCATGATGATCCCCAGAGCTATCACTACTTCATGCGCGAGAACTTCTTCGATCACATCAACGTCGATCTGAATAACACGCACGTGCCCGATGGCTCCAACCCCGATGCCGTCGCTGCCTGCTCCGAGTACGATAGAATCGTCGCTGCCGCCGGTTACCCGGATCTGCAGCTGCTCGGCATTGGTAATAACGGTCATATTGGCTTCAACGAGCCCGATGACCACTTCTCCAAGGGTACGCACTGTGTCGACCTCACCGAGAGCACCATTCAGGCCAACAGCCGCCTGTTCGATAGCATCGACGACGTTCCCCGCCAGGCTTACACCATGGGTACCCAGACCATCATGTATGCCCGCATGATCCTGGTCGTCGCCAACGGCGAAGCCAAGGCTCAGGCTGTGCACGATATGTGCTATGGCCCGGTTACGCCCGAGTGCCCGGCTTCGATCCTGCAGCTGCACACCAACTGCGTCGTCGTTGCCGACGAGGCTGCCCTTTCGCTCTGCGAGTAGTACAATCCGAGCGATTTGTTATTACTTTGTTACAGGCTCCCGTTCTGCGGGGGCCTTTTTTATTATGCATATGCGGGATGGCGGCTAGCTTATAGACTCATGGGCCCCTATGCTGCGTCCGTCCGCAATATCTGCCAGCGGAATCAGAATGAGCGCGGGCTTTATGGTGTGCATAACATTAGCTTGCCAAAAGCTTGACGGTGGTGCCTCGTATAGTGTGATGCATTCTCTAGCATATTCTATTTAAAAATGCTACTAATGAGTCGCAAACGGTAGCAGCGCGTAGGCGAGTTGCGCAACAAAATATTACAAGCCCCATTGCGTTACACTGCCAAATGAGTGGGACATGCTGGCAAGCGCATTGACCTGCGCAAAGACCGGTTGGTTGGGGGAAAAGTTTCAATCGGCGCTCGCTGAACAAAAACTTGCCAAATGCGAACCGAAAGACAACCTAAAACTCTGCGTCGTTCGATTTACGGGATGGCTTGGGCTGTCTTGCGATTACGGTGTCCATGTGGCCGAGGTAAGGAGCGAGCATGATGAACGGGCTGAACGATACGGACGATCTCGAATTGGCGCCATTGGGCACAGGTTATATGGTCCGACGTGATCGCTTGATGAGCGAGTTGATTGTCAAGGGCCGCAAGGCGGGCATTGTGTTGCTCTATGCACCAGATGGGTTTGGGAAAACATCGATATTGCTTCAGTACACTCAGGAAGTCAAAAGCGACCCGACGCGCGGTCTGGTACGAATCATCGAGGCTGACCGCGCGATTGCCCGCGAGGTGTTTATGCAGCTCGAAGTGGTCACAGATGAACTTGAGGACAAACCGCGATCGTTGATTGCGATCGATAACGTCCCCAACCTCGATCAGCAAGATACCGAGGAGCTTATCGATCGAATTCGAGGCCTGCGCACTATGGGGATCGGGGTCTTTGTCACCTGCCGTCCCTCAAATCGCCAGTTGATTCGCGGGCTGGGTGACTCGGTCAAGATCAATGCGCAGATGCTCAAGGTGCATGCCTATGAGTATTCGGCTTGGGCATCGGCGTTCTCGATTAGCACGTCGCTCGATTTTTACCAGCTCACACAGGGTGTTCCCGAGTTGGTTTCGGCTATGCAGACGGGGTTGTACGGAGAGGGCGACGTTGCCAGCTTGCTCGAAAACGAGATTGTCAACGTATACGGTGCGGCACTTGCCGATATGGCATCAATCGATAACGGCGCCCTATTTAACGTGGCATGCGTGATGGCCCTGATGGGCGAGGGCAAGATTGCGGAACTTGAGGCATGCGGTGTCAGGCTTTCCATGATCGATCAGTCCTATCTTGTTCGTGATTATCCGATTTTTGGTGTCGATCCGGTCGACCGAAGCTTTACGTGCATGGGCACCGAGGATAACGCGCGCCTGAGATTACGAAAAATGGTTGCGGAAATTCGTCCAGAGCTCGTTGTGCGCGCGGCACGCATCCTGCTCAAGGCGGGCCGATGCGATGCTGCGATGGATTTGGCAGATGCCTTTTTGGATCGCGACGCCGTCCTGGAACTTACTGGACAGTATGGTGTCGATTTGGCTCTGACTGGGCATGGAGGGGATGTCTGTCGCGCGGTACTGAGGACGACGGATGCCGACAAGCCCGCGTTGGAGCCGACGCCCACCGAGGCACTTGGTGTCTATTTGGCGGCGGTAAGCGTTTCGAATACTAAACTGGCCCGGTATATGGCCTCGATTGTCGAACATGCGAGCGCACAGTCGGTCCGCGAGATTGATTCGGTTTCTTGGAAAGTCGCCCAGGTGCTTACGGTCGTCTGTTATGGAGATTGCGAGCTTGGGCTTCCAGCCAATCCTGCTCTTCCAAAAAATGAGGCATCTTGTGCTGCGTTCGATATGCTGTCGGCGCATATCGAGGTTAAGAGCCGGCTGACCGAACAGGCGAAAGACGGTGCAGCGCTTTCGGGACTCAAGGCGAACAAGGTATATGATTGCGAACTCGATATTGCAGAGATTCTCATACGGGCAGATCGGATGCTGGTGGAGCTCTTCGATGGGTCCTTTATGGGAATCGATGAGCGTGACGACGAGATGTCTCGGACACGGGAGGCACTCGATGCTCGTGGGCTTAAGGCACCGGCTATCTGGGTGCGTATGGTGCTGGCGGCACGGCGTCTGCTTGCAGGCCTGCCAATGACTGACGATACGGCGTTTAATGAGCTCGATCGCTTTGCCGTGCGCGTGCGTGACAATCAAATCCAGCTGTTTGGCCTGCTACTCGAAGGCTGGCAGGCGCTCGCCGAGGGACGTCCGGTCAACGCGAAGTTCCGCGCGGTCCAGGTACTCAAGCTTACTGACGAGTCGATCGCATACATGCGCGACAATGCGTTGCTGTTGGAGCGTGCATCAAGCCTTCGCAATACGTCGATGGTGTCGGTACGAGAAGAGGCAGAGCTGCTCGACCTAAGTCGGACACAAGTCGGCGGCGCGGAGGCTTGGGTCGTAGCGCTGCATTTGGCGTCTGCGGGCCGTGACAGCGATCTTGCCGCCTGGATGTCTATGAATCGTTCTGGGATTCTGGAGCCAGCGTATCGGCTGTTTGCACGCCTTGCGATGCATTGCCTGGGCGAGCCTGCTGCCAAGATTCGAAAGAAGCTCCCGGTGCGTGAGCTATCGCGATATTCGCTGCGCGACGATTTGGAGGGAGAGAGCGAGCGGCTGTTCCAGGTCGGCGAGGTCGAACCCGTCGACGCTATCGATCATATCGAGATTCGCATGTTTGGCGCGTTTCGTGCCGAGCGCGACGGATTTCCCATCACAGACAAGATGTGGCGTCGTAAGAAAGCGGCAACGCTTGCCGAGCGGCTTGCGTTGGGTATCGATTCGTTTGTCGATCGCGAGACCTTGGCTATGGAACTGTGGCCACATGCCGAGTACAGTAGCGCCCGTAACAACTTGTATTCGACTGTGTCACGCTTGCGATCCGCTTTGGGACCCACACCAGATGGCAAGTCGTGCGTCCTGATTCAAAACGACTGCCTTGGCCTCAACAGGGATTACGTTAAGACCGACGTGAAACTATTTGAGCAGATAAGCCGCGAGATTTTGGGTAATCGCACAAGAGTGCGTGGGCCTCACCTGGTCGAGCTGTGTCTTAAGATCGAACAGCTCTATACCGGACCGCTGTATATCCCCAACGGTTGCAATCCGACGTACTTTTTGCGCATGCGCCGCATCATGCAGTCGAAGTTTATCGACTGCATGATTGTGGGAGCAAGCGCTGCCTTGGAAGAAAACGACCTGCAGTCGGCAATCTGGCTGGCAGAAGCGGGGCTACGTCAGGAGACCGCACGCGAGGACATGGTGCGATGCGCCATGCGCGTGTACGGAGCGGCGGGGAGACGCCGCGATATCGTCGAGCTCTATAGCGGGCATATCCATCATCTTAAGGAACAGGTCGCAGGCGTTCCCGAGCCCGAGACCAAGCGTCTCTACGAGCGTTTGGTCGAAAGCAGGGTCAACCGACCGTTCATTGAGCGATAAAAAACGGGCGCCCGCATCAATCGGACGCCCGCAGTCTTGCTCTGTGTGAACCGATCGGCCCTTAGACGAGCTTGATCTTCTCGATATCCTTGCGCGAGGACTCTCGATACAGCGAGAACTTGCGGCCGATAACCTGAACGACGTCGGCGTGGCAGCGCTCGGCGAGTTCCTCGGCGGCCTCGCGGGCAGAAAGGCTGGAGCCGTCCAGCACGGAGCACTTAACGAGCTCGTGCTTTTCCAGGTAGGCGGCCGTCTGCTCGACGGTACCCTCGTTGACATCGGACTTACCGATGATGATGGCGGGGTTGAGGTGATGGGCCATGCTGCGAAGCTGCTTGACCTGGGCTCCTGTCAGTGCCATGGGATCTCGCTTTCTATGTATGGGGCGCCCCGCGATGGGGCCTTAATCTACGTGAGCTGTCCCACGATAGCGCAGGAACGGCGCGGTGTGGAGCGCGTTTGCCAGTTCGCAAAGAATGCGGATGCCGGGTGGGTAGACGATGCATGCTTTAGATGGGCTACGGTCGGGGCGCAGAGACCGGCTCCCAGGCGATGAACGCCCATCGGACCTTGCGGATGTGGTCGAGCATGTAACGTCCCTGCGGCACACCCTTGGATCCCGGCTCGCCGGCATGGGGGTTCTCGATCATATGTTGGGCGATATAGTCGCGCAGACGATTGATCTTATCCTCGTTGCCATGCTCGAGCATACGGGAGAGGTCCGCCACGCCGGCCTCGAGGCTATCGAAGGTGTCACGACGGGGCGATTCGAAATACGTGACCTGCGGTAGTGCACCCATCTGAATAAGGATGTTAAAGGCGTACACAAAACCATTGCTACGGGTAACCGAGGCGCCGATGGCATTCATCACGTGCAGGTCATAGCGCGGGCTGGAGTTGGCGACCATCGTGACAGCACAACGCCGCCGAGCCGTACGGTCGAGCTTGACAAGCGCGCCTTTTAGGTTGGTCGTGGTGACAGAGCGACTCGCAAAGGCAACATCTACCGCTTTCGCGACCGGTCCAACCAAATCCCAGTCATCATCCCAAGCAAGCTCAAGCGGTGTAATGCGATCCTCGAGCCCATAGTACTCAATGCCAGCATCAAGCGTGCCCAACATAGCAGGGGAAAAATCAGCGGCAATCACGGGATGTCCAGCCTGAGCAAGCGGAATAGCAATCGACCCAGCCCCACACCCCATATCCAGCACGGATTCACCAGGCTTTAACGCCAACAGCTTCATAAAGTCCCGGGCATACGGAGCAGTCTCAAGCGGCCGAAAATGCCGAGCCCGCTTATCCCATTCAAAAGAATCATCAGCCCGCCGCCGAGCAGCCTGTAGACGCATCCATTCGCCATTCCAATCCGCAGAAAGAAGCTCAGAACGAGCATCCCCATCAACCACGGGCCATCCCTCCTCACAACAAAAAAGCGACTCCTCCCAAAAGAAGAGCCGCAACCAGCATATATCAGAAAAAGAACCGTTCCAACGCCAAACCGCCGCACCAGCCAAGTGGTGCAGGAGCGAAGCAACTGCAACCGGGATAGAACCCAACTGAGGTCCCGTTGTGCGGGAGCCCCGGTGAGGGCAAATATATAAGGTCGATCGCGAGTTCCGCACGAGCCGGAGAGCACTTAATGTGCTCTCCGTGCGA
>ENA-OPSD01002558-OPSD01002558.1-human-gut-metagenome-genome-assembly--contig:-NODE-2558-length-10377-cov-2.889363_pt1 | contig 10377 bp, 6 predicted proteins | sample MGYA00241453_ERZ501898 | MGnify/ENA primary metagenome ERZ501898 (study PRJEB25962, sample SAMEA2042226) | human gut metagenome | biome: human gut; feature: human-associated habitat; material: faeces... | reverse complement strand
GGCCCATGAACATCGTATCGGCCATCCAAGCCACACCGTACACAGCAACGATTGCAACGCAACCAGCATGGAACACCGTGGTCTTACTGATGAGCGCAGCGCGAACGCCGCAGAACATCACCATCAAGGCACCAGCGGTCAGCATGCACATCTGAATAAGCTGCGTCATGCCGAGGGGCTTCTTGCCGACAACCGGACGCAGGCTCGGTTCAGAACCAAGGAGCGCAACGAAAGCAATCGTGGCGAGGAAGATCCAGAGGGAGGCCCAAGCCGTCTTCGGGAAGACCTTACCGATCAGCGTCGTGGTTTCACCGTAGACGTACTTCTTCTGTTCCGGATCGGAAATCAGCTTCTGGAAATCCGGATCCTTGTCGAGATCCTTGCCGCGGAAGGACGAATACGTGCATTCAGCAAACAGACCGACGATAGCGGCCGGAATCACGATGGAGAAGAGCTGAACAAAGCCGAAAGGATGTCCGCCAACCTGATAACCGTCCAACAGGGCAATCATCGACACGGCAGCAACTGCAGCCGGCGAGCAGATCACACCCATCTGAGCAGCAATGGTCGAAGCGGCCATCGGGCGTTCAGGACGAATGTTGTTCTTGATCGCTACGTCGTAAATAATCGGCAGCATCGTGTAGACGACGTGGCCGGTACCGCAGAGCACCGTCAGGAACCAGCAGATGTACGGGGCCACATAAACCACCGCACGGGGGTGACGACGCAGAACGCGTTCTGCGATCTGAAGCAGGCAGTCAAGACCGCCCGCAGCCTGAAGCGCTGCAGAACCGCAGACCACAGCCAAAATCGTCAGAATAACGTCAACAGGCGGCTTGCCAGGCTTCACACCGAAACCGAAGACCAGCACGAGCAGACCGATACCACCGATCAGGCCGAGAGCCATACCGCCCTTGCGAGCGCCGTAGAACAGGGCAATCAGAACGACTACCAACTGTATCCAAAAATCATATCCGAGCATGTCTTTTCTTTCTTTGGAGTGAGAGACGATCGAATTATCGGCGCCTCTGCTCAAAAAGGGGTACGAATTCATTCGACCTTTGACTAAGTACAAAGATTTACAAAGACCGAGGTTTCGATTTACATTTCTGCATACAGCTTCTAAGCAAAACACCTTATGTGCGCATATTTTCTATGATTTTTATAGAAATGAGCAAGAAATACCCTGTCTATTCATTGAATAATTTAGGGGTGGGGGATATCGCTGAGATTTTTGCACAATCGAGGATGCTTACGAAGGGAGTACCTCTATCGAATTAGTCGTTTTCACCTTCTCCAACATCCAATTTCCTCACAAAACGCTCAGCCTCCTTCTCTAAGATGAACGGGTGTTCTCATCTTTTCGCTTCTTTGCGTGTCTGAGGTGGTGCTCTGCTGCAGCCTTCGTTATCCTCGTGCGCAAAGTTGTCTGAACCATCCTTTCCTGACCCAATCATGAACCGCACCCTCGTCTGCTGCGCCGCCATGAGCATGTTCTGCTCGCTGATGCTTGCCGGCTGCAAGACCCAAAGCTCCGCTCCCGCCCCACGCGAACCGCTCCCGGTAGATATTGTCGCCGTCAAGGCTGCCGATGAAGCGCATTGGCTTGAAACCATCGGTCAGGCTGAAGCCGCTGCCGCCGTCTCGGTAACGACCCAGGCAACCGGACGCATCATCGCGCAGCGCTACACAGAAGGCGACTTTGTGGAAGCCGGCGCCGTGCTTTTTGAAATCGATCCGGCCAACCTTAAGACGCAATTAGCGTCCGCAGAAGCATCCCGTCGAGCGCTTGAAGTCGAATTTGCGCAAGCTGACCGTGAGTTTCAACGTGCGGAAAAACTCTGGAAAGCCCAAGCAGCGAGTCAGAAGGACTACGACGATGCAAAGAGCCTGAAAAACAAAACCGCTAACGAACTTGCACAGGCCAGGGCTGCCGAAAATGAAGCCCGCATCAATTTGGATTGGACCGCCGTACGTGCCCCGGCATCAGGATATGTTTCTAAAGCACTCTTCAATCCCGGCTCAGTTGTCGTAAAAGACAGCACCGTACTCGCCACCATCACTCAGAAAAATGATGTACGAGTCCTTTTTGCCCCGTCAGACCGAGATCTTGCCGGAGCCGATATCTCAACAGCAACCCGCGTACGGGTCTTCCGCGCCTCCGGTGAGGAACTCCCTGCATCACTAGATTACGTAGCACAGACTTTTGACGCTAAAAACGGCACGCGCACGATGCGCGCCAAAATTCCAGCTGACTCCGGTGTGCTGCCGGGTGAATTCTTGCGTATCCGCTTTATGACCGCAGTCGATCGCGGAGCCTGGCGCGTACCGCAGCGCTGTGTCAAGCAGCTCCCCGACGGCACCTATTCCGTTTTCGTGATGCAGGACGGCAAAGCCATTCAAAAAGCAGTTGAAGTCGGCTTGTGGGAAGGCACCGATTGGATCGTGACCAAGGGGCTTGCCGACGGCGATCTAGTCATCACCAACCAGTTAATTAAACTGCAAAACGGTACCGCAGTGAAGGCTGCCGCGAAGAGCTCTGAAAAGACGGCGGGTTGAGGCTATGCTGAGTCAATTCTGTATTCGCCGTCCGATTTTTGCGACGGTTCTCTCGCTCTTCATTGTTCTTTCCGGGCTCATCGCGCTGAGGGTGCTGCCGCTTTCACAGTACCCCAACATCACTCCGCCCTCAGTACGCGTCTCGGCTACCTATGACGGCGCCGATGCCGAAACAATTGCCCGCACGGTAGCTCAGCCTATTGAAGATCAGCTCTCAGGGATTGAGGGGCTGCTTTACTTCACCACCAGTATCCGCTCAAGCGGCGACATGGCCATTCAATGCGTCTTTGACGTCGGCACCAATCCGAATGACGCCATGCTTGAGATCAACAACCGCGTACGTACGGCCGAGCGTCGGCTTCCCGCAAAAGTTCGCGACCAGGGCGTCTCTGTAAGAAAGCGAAGCGAAGATGAGCTCCTCATGATGGCGCTCTATTCGCCTGATAAATCCATGACGGCGTCGGACATGGCCGACTACGCCAATCTCAATATTGTCGATGAATTAAAACGCCTTCCTGGCATCGGTGACGTTTCCGTGTTCGGCAACGTTCAGTCGGCCATGCGCATTTGGCTTGATCCGGATCGGATGAGCAAGCTTGGCGTCACGGTCAAAGACGTCGACAACGCCGTGACGGCGCAGAACGCCCAGCATGCCGTCGGTCGCGTCGGCACCTCTCCCACGCTGCCCGAACAACAGCTCTTCTACAAAATTACCACTCCAGGACAGCTCCTCACACCGGATCAGTTTGCCGGCATCGTTGTCAAAAGCGACGGCCCCAATGGACTGGTTCGTCTGCGCGATATCGCTACTACGGAAGTTGGCAAACGCAGTTATGAATTCCGTGTTGATATGAATGGGCAGCCAGGCGTCAATATCGGCGTCTACCTTCAGACGGGTGCAAACGCCATGGCGGCTGCTTCAGTAGTTAAAGCCCGCATCACCGAACTCGCCCAGCAATTCCCGAAGGGACACCTCGACTACACCATCACGAACGACACGACAGTCTTCGTCGGCGCATCGCTCAATGAGGTGTACCGCACGCTCATGGAAGCGGGCATTCTCGTTCTGCTCGTGGTTTTCGTCTTCCTGCAGAGTTGGCGCGCCACGTTGATCCCAATGCTGGCTGTTCCGGTGAGCCTGATTGGTACGATGGCCGGACTCTGGCTCTGCGGCTTTTCGCTCAATACGCTCACGCTCTTTGCCATGACGCTTGCTATCGGCATTGTGGTTGACGATGCCATTGTGGTTCTTGAGAACGTTGAGCGTTTAATGCGCACCGAAAAGCTCTCACCCTACGATGCGTCCATTAAGGCCATGAAGGAAGTATCCGGCGCACTCGTCGCAATCGTTCTGGTGCTCTCTGCCGTCTTCATTCCTGTGGCATTTCTCGGCGGCATTGCGGGCGAACTGTATCGACAGTTCTCCGTGACCGTTGCCATCGCTGTGGTGATCTCCGGATTTGTTGCACTGACGCTCACGCCTGCGCTCTGCGCCATTCTTTTAAAACCTACCGGCGATAAGCCTGTCTCTAAGCCTTTCCGACTCTTCAATCAGGGACTTGCTGCCTTCACGATGGCTTTTCTGCAGGTCGTGCGCGCAGCACTGAAGCACAGAATCGCATCTGCATTGATCCTCATAGCCGTTTGCATAGGCGGGTGGCAGCTTCTGCAGATTACACCGACATCTTTCATTCCTAAGGAAGACCAGGGCGTCGTGCGTATGGCGGTGCAACTCCCTGAAGGTTCTGCTTTCCCGCGCACGGAAGAAGTTGCAGAAGGATTTCTAAAGAAGATTCAATCGCTCGACGGCGTACAAAACGTCGTTACCATGATGGGTTTTGACACGCTCGGCAGTGACATCAAGGCCAATGCAGCGACATTCATTCTTCAGCTCAAGCACTGGAATGAACGTCAGCAGACTGCCGACGACTACCAGCAGCAGCAGCTTACGAAATGGCTGCGCGAAAGTCCTGATGCCCGCGGCATTGCCGTGCTGCCGGCTCCGATTCCCGGGCTTGGCAGCTCTAACGGCTTCTCGGGCTACCTGACCTCCCACGGCTCGGACAATCCGCTGGTGCTGCAGGGAATTGCTGAGGGCTTCATCGCCGAACTTTCCAAGCGCCCGGAACTTACCGGTCTGCGCACATCGCTTACTGCCGACAGCCCGCAGCTGCTGCTTACGGTCGACAGAGACCGTGCCTACGCGCTGGGCGTGGACGTTGATGATGTCTATGAAACCATCTCCGCCATGATGGGGAGCTCTTACATCAATGACTTCACCCGCAACGGCAAAACCTACCGCGTTGTCATGCAGGCTGAAGCGAAATATCGCTCGCTGCCGTCCGATATCGGCCGCGCGAGCGTACGCGCCTCATCAGGAGAAATGGTTCCAATATCAACCCTCGTCACCTGGGAGCGCGTTTCAGGACCAGACTCTCTCACCCGCATGAACGGATATCTTGGTTCTCAGATCATGGGAGCCGCTATCCAAGGCGTTTCCTCAGGCGAAGCGATCCGAATCGTAGAAGAAACTGCCCGCGACTACCTGCCGCCAGGCTATCAGGTTGAATGGATCGGTCTGGCCTACCACGAAAAGCGTATCGGCGCATCGTCAGCGACAGCCTTTGGTTTCGGTCTGCTCGTGATGTTCCTGATTCTTGCAGCGCTTTATGAACGTTGGTCGCTCCCAATCGCCGTGGTGCTGGCTGTGCCGTATGCATTCCTTGGTGCCATGACGGCCGTCTGGCTGCGCGGAACGGCAAACGACATCTACTTCCAAATCGGTCTGCTCGTTCTGATTGGACTCACTGCGAAGAATGCAATTTTGATCGTAGAGTACGCCGAACAGAAAATGGAGGAAGACGGTAAAGGGCCGTTTGATGCCGCTATTGAAGCTGCCGGGCTGCGGCTGCGGCCCATTTTGATGACTTCGCTCGCCTTCATTTTGGGCGTCACCCCGATGCTTCTAGCCACGGGAGCAGGTTCTGCTGCCCGCCACTCGATGGGTACGGGTGTTTTCGGCGGCATGCTTGCTGCAACCTTTATTTCAACCATCTTCGTGCCGGTCTTCTTCACTTGGTTTGCGAAGAAGCGCAAGGCAAAGCGATGATTCGCTGCTGAGGACAGTTGAAAAAGCCCGAAATCGATTGACGATTCCGGGCTTTTTTATGGGTCAATTTTGAGTGCGAAGATTATTTCTTAAAGAAGTTCTTCATCTGCTCAAAAATGCCTTCTGTTTTAGGACTGTGCTTCTCTCCGCCTTCCTTCAAAGAAGCATCGAACTGACGCAACAGATCCTTTTGCTTGCTCGAAAGGTTTACTGGCGTTTCCGTCAGCACGTGGATGTAAAGATCGCCGGGGGTGCCGCTACGCAGATTACGGATACCCTTGCCGCGCAGGCGGAAGGTCTTGCCGCTCTGTGTGCCCTCAGGCAGCGTAATGCGGCTTTCGCCGTCAAGCGTAGGCACTGTGACTTCACCGCCCAGCGCCGCAGTAGCGAACGAGATGGGCAATTCCATGTGAAGATCGTCGCCCTCACGTTCAAAGAACTTGCTGGGCTGTACATGCACCTCAACAAAGAGGTCGCCTGCAGGACCGCCGTTCACACCGGGTTCTCCGCGGCCGGACACGCGGATGCGCTGACCGTCGTTAATACCCGCAGGAATATTGATCTGCAAAACCGTGGTCGTACGCTTCCAGCCCGTGCCCTGGCAGTCGGGACATGGATCCGAAATCACCTCGCCGGTACCGTGGCAGTGCGGACAGGTCTGCTGCACCTGGAAGAGTCCGTTGCTCATGCGGACGACGCCGGCACCACGGCAAGTCGGACACGTCTTCTTCGACGTTCCGGGACGGCAGCCTGAACCCTTGCAGGTTTCGCACTTCTCCCACGCCGGCACACGGATATCCATCTTGCGGCCGTGTGCAGCATCCTCAAAGCTCACTTCAACCGTGAAGCTCATATCGTTGCCGCGAGTCGGCTGCGGGCCCTGAGGACCCGCTCCGCGGCCTCGTCCGCCGCCGAAAAGATCGGAGAAGATGTCGCCGAAGGCGCTCTGGAAGTCCGCTCCGCCGTTCATCCCGCCGAAGCCTCCAAAACCGCCCTGACCGCCGCCGAAACCGCCGGCCGCATTCGGATCTACGCCGGCCTTGCCGAAACGGTCGTAGGCTGCGCGCTTTTGCTCATCGGAGAGCACGGCATATGCCTCACCCACCTCTTTGAACTTCGCCTCAGCGGCTTTATCGCCGGGGTTGCGATCAGGGTGGTACTTCATGGCAAGGCGACGATACGCTTTCTTGATCTCGTCCTGAGATGCCCCGCGCTCAACGCCGAGCACCTCATAGTAGTTTTGTTCAGCCATGGTCTTCTGCTGGTTTTCCGTATGAACGAAACGCTCATACGATTCTTATACGTTGAAAAGGAACCGCTGGACAGGATCCCGCCGCTCCTTCGTCAGGCATCTTAATTTGAAAGTGCCTGAAAGCACTACGGGCGGACTTCTCTTTCCGGAGGAATCCGCCCGTGAAGGGTCGAAGCCCTTGAGCTTGGAAGATTACTTCTTCACATCCGTGAAGTCAGCGTCAACGACATCATCGTCCTTGCCGCCCTGCTGCTGACCCTGCTGGGACTGGGCCTGCTGAGCCTGTGAAGCTTCTGCAGCAGCCTTGTTCATCTTTTCGCCGATCTTCTGCGCAGCAGTCATCAGACGTTCAACAGCAGCATCAATGGCAGCTTTGTCTTCGCCCTTGACCTTCTCTTCAACATCCTTGATGGCATCTTCGCAAGCAGCGCGGTCAGCGCTTTCGACCTTCTCTCCGAACTCCTTCAGGGTCTTCTGAACCTGACCCACGGCCGCATCTGCGGTGTTGCGGGCCTGAGCGAGTTCGAAGCGGCGGTGATCCTCTTCCTTATTGGCTTCAGCGTCCGAAACCATGCGCTTGATTTCCTCTTCAGAAAGTCCAGAGCTGGCCTTGATGGTAATCGTGTTTTCCTTGCCGGTAGCCTTGTCCTTGGCAGACACGTGCAGAATGCCGTTGGCGTCAATGTCGAACGTCACTTCAATCTGCGGCAGTCCACGCGGAGACGGCGGAATACCTTCGAGGTTGAACTCGCCCAAGAGTTTGTTCGAGGCAGCCATTTCATGCTCGCCTTGATAAACCTTAATAGTCACCGCCGGCTGGTTGTCTTCAGCAGTCGAGAACACCTGCGAATGCTTCGTCGGAATCGTCGTGTTGCGCTTGATCATCGCGGTCATCACGCCGCCCAGCGTTTCAATGCCGAGGGTAAGCGGCGTCACATCAAGGAGCAGCACATCACGGCGTTCACCCGTAAGCACCGAACCCTGAATAGCAGCGCCGATAGCCACCGCTTCATCCGGGTTGACGTCCTTGCGGGGATCCTTGCCGAAGAATTCCTTCACGACTTCCTGAACACGCGGCATACGAGTCATGCCGCCCACGAGGATAACGTCGGTGATGTCGCTCTTATCCTTCTTGGCGTCACGCAAAGCCTTCGAAACCGGTTCAATCGTACGCTGCACGAGGTCTTCGACCATGCTTTCGAACTTGGCGCGCGTGATCGTGATGTTCATGTGCTTCGGACCGGTCTGGTCAGCCGAAATGTACGGCAGGTTCACTTCGGTTTCCTGACGGCTCGAAAGTTCGATCTTGGCCTTTTCAGCGGCGTCCTTCAGGCGCTGCAGGGCGAGCACGTCGCCGCCGAGGTCAATGCCGTTGTCCTTCTTGAATTCGGCAATCAGGTATTCGACCAAGCGACGGTCGAAGTCCTCGCCGCCGAGGAACGTGTCGCCGTTGGTGGAGAGCACTTCAAACTGCTTGTCGCCGTCGATGTTGGCGATGTCGATCACGGAAATATCGAACGTGCCGCCGCCCAAGTCGTACACGGCGATCGTGCGGTCAGACGTGCCGCCCTTGTCCATACCAAAGGCCAATGCTGCGGCGGTCGGCTCATTGATGATGCGCTTCACATCCAGACCAGCAATACGTCCGGCATCCTTCGTCGCCTGACGCTGACTGTCATTAAAGTAGGCCGGCACCGTAATAACGGCCTCCGTCACGGGCTCGCCAAGATAATCCTCAGCGGTCTTCTTCATCTTGCGAAGCACTTCAGCGGAAACCTGCTGCGGCGCAAGCTTCTTGCCGCCCACTTCAACCCACGCGTCACCGTTATCGGCGCGAACGATGCTGAACGGAGCAAGCTGAAGATCCTTCTGAACTTCGGCATCATCAAAGCGACGACCGATCAAACGCTTCACGGCGAAGAGCGTGTTCTTCGGATTTGTGACGGCCTGGCGTTTGGCGGGAGCACCCACCAGAATTTCACCATTGTCAAGATAGGCGACAATCGACGGCGTCGTACGGGCGCCTTCGCTGTTTTCCATCACCTTGACGTGATCGCCTTCCATGACGGCGACAGCGGAATTCGTCGTGCCAAGGTCAATACCGATGATCTTTGCCATGTTTCGTAGTTCCTTAATGTTGCTTCCGCCTTCCGGCGCTCCTCAAAGCTGATCGCTTGCAAGCGCTGAAAGCACGGGTTTTATGAAATCTGTTCTGGGAGATCCTGAAGCTCCTCTGCGAAACTCTCTGATCTCCGTTCCTCTTTAATCCCTATATGGGGACACCCCATTTTTTTTCAAGGGCACGTCTGTAAAAAAACTTGTTTGCTGTTGAGCGGCAAAAAAAATCCCGGAAGATCCTTCGATCCGCCGGGACTTGTCTGATATCTGAAAGAGCAGTGTCTCAGCCCTGAGCAACACTCACCATTGCCGGACGCAGTACTCGGCCGGCAATGTTCCAGCCGCGCTGAAACACCTGCACCACCATGCCGGGCTTAACGCCTTCAGGCGCAGGCACCATCGTGATAGCCATATGGAAGTGCGGATCAAACGCCTCACCCTTCGGATCAATCGGCTTCATATCGGACACGTCAAGTGCGTGCATGAGCTGACGATAGGTCGCTTCCATTCCTTCACGGGCGGCGCTGTCCTTGTCGGCAGCCGTGGCTTCAAGAGCCTTCTCAAGACTGTCCACTACCGGAAGCAGGTTCTCCGCGAACTTTTCAATCGCGAATTTACGCGTCTTCACGAGCTCTTCGGACGAACGACGACGGGCGTTCTCAAGATCTGCCATCGCACGCACATAAAGATCGTAGTGCTCAATCACCTTCTGCTCAGCCGCCTTGAGCTGCGCTTTGAGCTCCTGAGGCGTAGGCTCCGCCGTTTCCTTCTTGGCAGCTTCAGCAGGCTTGTCGCTGCACCCGCAGCGATGCTCATGATCGTGGTGATCGCCGCATTTTCCGCCGCAGCATTCGCTCTTCTGATTCTGTTCGTTCTGATCGGTCATTTTCTAATCCTGTTCGCTGCCGCCCTTCAGGCGGCAATCAACACTGCTGATGGCCTTTATATGGGGACGAGTTCTATGAATTTCAAGCCGCAGCGTTAAATCCACCCGCCGAGCTCTCGACGAATGATCGTTTCATAGGCTGCCACAGCTTTGTCGCTGTCATTGAGCGCCGGAATGTAGTGGAACGCTCCGTCAGGATTCTCAAGCTGATAGGCGCACCGCAGTTCATCTCCGATTTCTTCAAGAATTTTATTCAGCGGTTTATCAAGATAAATAATTCCATTATGCGCAGTCTGAGTATCTGTCGTCTCTCCTCCTGCAAACACTCCGTTTTCAGATCTGATATAATTTACTTCCCATATATTTGTCATTCGCCCTATCGTATCGCTTTTTCTCGTAAGCGCTCTTCTGATCGGTCTTGGATTTGCTTCTGTCAGCCTTTTTGGTTCAACT
>ENA-OPSD01002547-OPSD01002547.1-human-gut-metagenome-genome-assembly--contig:-NODE-2547-length-10436-cov-22.787400_pt1 | contig 10436 bp, 8 predicted proteins | sample MGYA00241453_ERZ501898 | MGnify/ENA primary metagenome ERZ501898 (study PRJEB25962, sample SAMEA2042226) | human gut metagenome | biome: human gut; feature: human-associated habitat; material: faeces... | reverse complement strand
TATACCGAAATGGCATAAATTAATAGACTTGACAGAACTCCATAATGTCGAGCATTTAATATAGTATTCCGTCAATGGCAGAATGCCAACTTTGATGAAAATGACCATAGTACCAATGGCTTATCGGATGGTTGTCGGTTTTGAGATGGTGCAGAAGCATATCCATCGTTTCCCGTCCAAATTGTATATCCTCAATCAATGAAGGATCGTTTATAGTCCATTGGCTAAGGTTGTTTTTGGAGAATAGTTCACAATGTGAAGGTGCGGTATGTGTGTGACAACTGTATCAATCAGGAAGCTAGCAGGGATGGCATTCATCTTATTTGGATCATAAACAGGAACTTCGTTCTGCCAATATAAATTGCGAGAAATATCATTTTCTTGCGACTCATTTGAATGAACACGGTATTTGTTTCTATTCCATTCATTTATGCGATAGATACGGTCAATAGAGATAGCTCCACCTACACAAAGGATGGTATGATTACAAACTTGTAGAATGGAATAATCGGGAACAGCAACGAAGCGTTTGAAGTTGAGCATTGCGCCATCGAAATAAGCAGGATTATCATGATTGCCTCGCACAAACACAATCCAATTGTTGGCTTGGTTCATTCGCTTGGCGTTTCGTCTAACTATCTGCTCATAGTACTCTTTCTTTTCGAAGCCGAAGCCACAATCCCCGGCTACAATTAGCAAAGTGTCTGTAAGCTGATATTGGATACAGAGTTTGAACACCAACTGATTAAAGTTTCCATGAATATCACCAGAAACAATAATTGTCTTGGCTTCGGGAAAAGATAGTGAGAATATGCCGTTGTGATTCATCTTTTTTTAATAGACTAATTCCATTGTTTTTTTAATTGTACAATTCGATAGTTAATGTTGCTTCTTTTTATAGTTCGTCAATCAATCGCCTAACTTCGTCCATTGAAATTTCTCCTTCTATATGTTTACGAACTATGTTGTGCATATTCTTATCATCTTTTTGATTTTCACGCCATAAGTTGGGGATTCATATAGCTACAAAAGTACAATAATAATCCAGATATTGAATATAATTCACTACATTTGCATTATAAAATCGTACCAAACAGTGAAGCTAAATAGAATAAAGGCGGTTCTTTTGGAAAAAGGTATCTCTCAGACGTGGTTGGCGAAACAGCTTGATAAGAGTTTCAGCATGGTAAATGCCTATGCTTGTAATCGGATTCAGCCTAATTTGGATATTCTACAACAGATTGCAGAGATATTGCAGGTAGATTTGAAGGACTTAATAATTGATAAAAAAGATAGGTAATAATATACAAGCCTTTCTGATGTTATTATTGAGTTTAATTGATTAGAATATAAAAATAAGCAATAAGATGGCAAACTTAAATATTGAACAGAAAAAGGTGAAAAGCCTTTTTCAAGAATCGAAATACAACTTCCTTATACCTGATTACCAACGCCCATATGCGTGGGGTGAGATGGAGTGTAAAACTTTATGGGACGATTTGTTTTCGTTCTCTTTCCCAAATGATGACTGTGACCAATTTGTTGACGATGAAGAGTATTTTCTTGGTCCCATAGTAACATTTAAGAATAGAAACCAAATGGAGGTAATTGATGGGCAGCAACGTTTAACGACACTTATGCTTTTGTTAAGGGCTTTTTATAATAAACTAGGTAGTATGAAAGACTCTCGCTCAAAACGGATGAAGGAGGATATTGAAAAATGTATTTGGAGAGCTAATGAATTTGGGGAGTTTGAAACATCTGCTCTGAAAATCAATTCACAAGTTGCTACAGATGAAGATAAAGAAGAGTTAATTGCAATATTGAAAGATGGACAAGGAATTGGCAAAAAAAGTCGTTACGCAAAGAATTTCAATTTTTTCGTTGAAAAGATAGATGCTTTTCTAAGTAATTATCCATCTTATTTTGCATATTTCCCGGCTCGTGTGTTGAATAACTGTGTCCTTTTACCAATAGAGGCAGAATCACAAAATACGGCGTTAAGAATTTTCTCAACCTTGAATGATAGAGGGAAACCTCTCTCTGATGCAGATATTTTTAAGGCGCAACTTTATAAATATTATTCATCATTTGGCAAAAAAGATGAATTTATAGAAACGTGGAAAAATCTAGATAAGATTACTAGCGAAGTGTTTCATCCAATTTATGGTACACCATTAGATGAATTGTTTACAAGATATATGTATTATGAACGAGCACTTGCAGAGATAAAATCATCAACAACAGAAGCTTTGCGCAAGTTTTATGAAGGAGATGGCAGTTATCCTCTTTTGCATCAGCCAAAGACATTGAGTAATCTTGTAAGCCTTGCCAAATTTTGGCAAGATGTTAACAATCAAGAAACAGAACGTTTCTCAGATAAAGTTCTAAAGCGTTTGTTCGTACTTAGTTATGCTCCTAATGGAATGTGGACGTATATCACTTCTGTGTATTTTATGTACCATCGTGATGAAAATGATGAAATAGAAGAAAATGCTTTTTGTCGTTTCTTGGACTGTATAACAGCTTTCATATGGGCGTATGCTATAACTAATCCAGGTGTTAATTCTTTGCGTACCCCTGTGTATGCGGAAATGGTTAAAATAATCAAAGGCGAAGAAGTAACATTCTCAGATTTCAAATTTTCAGAAGAACGTTATCGTGCGCAAATAACAAATTATGTATTCAATAATAGTCGTGCGATTACAAAATCAATGATTACTTGGTGGGCTTTTCAACATGATAATCAATCATTATTGTCATTGGAAACTAGATTCGATATAGAACATATATATGCACGAAACAGACGGGATAAAGAAAAAAGCTTATCAAATCCTCAGAATGTAGAAATACTTGGGAATAAAGTTCTTCTTGAGAAAAGATTGAATATCAGAGCTTCCGACTATCGCTTTGTAGATAAAGTAAAATATTATAAAGGTTTTACCACTGCTAATGGTCAGGAAAAGAATGGCTCTCAAATTGTAGAATTGGCAGAGATAAGTAATTCATATAGTGATTTTACTGAAACTGATATTATTAATCGTAATTCTAAAATTATTGATTCGTTTGTGAATTTCCTTAGAGCGAATCAATTATTGAAAGAGTAAAGTTATAGCTTTGAATATCAATTTGTTTTTTGACATAAGCTTCCGATAATTTACAATATCAAGAACATGACTCCTGAAGAAAAAGCAAGAATAAAGATAGACCAGTGGTTTGCCGATGCTGGTTGGAAAGTAGTCAACAGGGAGGATTATGAACCTACTTGTACGGCTGTAGCCATAAGAGAAGGTTTATTGAAAGGAAATCTTGAGGCAGATTATTTCCTTTTCATTAATGGAAAAGCAGTAGGGGTACTTGAAGCTAAGCGTGAAGAAACGGATGCTTTTGCTTCAGAGGTATGCGAGCAAGCAGCCTTATATGCAAGAAGTGTTCCGAATATCTATCAGGCATATCAAAAGCCATTGCCTTTTATCTTCACTTCGAATGGTAAGGAACTATATTGCTGTGATTTTCGTGAACAAGATTCTTGTTTCAGGCAGATCATGAATATCCCTACACCACATGAATTGGTAAAGAGGCTGGGAATTGAAGATGCATTTGCCGGACTCCCTACATTGAAAAAGAAAGGGCTGCGTGATTGCCAATATGAGGCAGTGACAGAACTTGAAAAGAGTTTCCGTGCCGGGCAAAATCGGGCGTTGATGGTTCTTGCCACCGGTGTGGGTAAAACATATACTGCTTGTCTTGCTGCCTACCGGATGCTTTCTTATACACCAATGCGTAGAGTGTTGTTTCTTGTAGACCGAAATAATCTTGGAAAACAAGCAGAAGGAGAATTTGGAACTTTCCGTCTGACAGAGAACGGGGAGGCTTTCAATACTATCTTTACGGTCAATCGCCTTTGCTCGTCTTCTATTCCTTCTGATAGCAATGTCGTTATTTCTACAATACAACGTCTATTCTCATTCTTGAAAGGAGAAACTATTGAGGATAATGATGATGACGAGAATGAACCTATAGAGGAAGTAACCTTGCCTCCTAATCCCAACTTACCGCACGACTACTTTGATATGATTATCATAGACGAGTGCCATCGCTCCATTTATGGGAACTGGCGCAAGGTGCTGGAGTATTTCGATACGGCAAGATTGGTTGGTCTGACCGCAACTCCTATCCCTGAAACAATGGCATTCTTCAATAATAACTGCATTGTTAACTACACATTGGAAAAGAGTATTGTTGATGGCGTGAATGTGGATTGTCGGGTATATAGAATAAAAACGCAAGTCACAGAAACGGGTGGGGCTATATTAGAGGGTGAGAAATTTAAAGAAGAAACAAGATATACAGGTGAGGTTAAGATTGTAAGTAGTAAGGAAACCAAAATCTATACAAATAAAGAACTTAATCGGAGTATTATCAATCCGGCACAGATAAAGTTAGTCCTTTCGACCTATCGGGATGTGGTTTATACGGAATTGTTTAATGACCCGCAACGTGAACCAAATATGGACTTTTTGCCCAAAACATTGATTTTTGCTCTCAATGAAGCTCATGCTACAAATATCGTACAAATAGCTAAAGAGGTGTTTGGACGGACTGATGACCGCTTTGTTCAGAAAATTACCTATTCGGCAGGCGACAGTAACGAACTGATACGCCAATTCCGTAACGACAAGGATTTCCGTATTGCTGTCACCTGTACGTTGGTTGCCACCGGAACAGATGTAAAGCCGCTGGAAGTAGTGATGTTCATGCGTGATGTGGAGTCATTGCCTTTGTATATTCAGATGAAAGGGCGTGGAGTACGTACTATTGGTGATGAGCAACTTCGCAATGTTACCCCGAACGCATTCAGCAAGGATTGTTTTTATTTGGTTGATGCGGTAGGCGTGACGGAACATGCGCAAACAGTGGCACCTATAGATGATGCTCCTACAACAAAGACGATTACTCTAAAGGAGCTATTAGAACGTATTAGTCATGGCTATATTCCTGACGAGTATCTCAAACGGCTTGCTGCAACGCTTGCCCGAATATACAACAAGGCGGATGATCCGCAACGGAAAGAGTTTGTCCGTTTGTCTCATGATGACATGAAGGAACTTTCTGCCAGAATATACGATGCACTGGAGAAAGGCATTCTTCCACCGTTTGTAAGCACTGATGAGCCTAACAATGAACGTAAGGGGCTAGTCGCTCCGCTTGCCAATCATGCAGATGCTCGGAAATACCTTCTTATACTTGCAGCCGGATTCGTCAATACATTGATGCCGGGTGAAGATACGCTTATCTCCAAAGGGTTTTCCATTGAGGAAGCAAAAAATACGACAGAGGCTTTTGAAGATTTTTGTAAAAAGTACTATGACGAAATAGAGGCACTGCGCATCATTTACAACAATGAGGGAGAGCCTATAACCTATTCGATGCTAAAGGATTTGGAGAACAGACTTAAAATGGCAAACAATCATTTTACATCCAAACAACTCTGGAACTCTTATGCCATAGTTAACCCTAAAGTGGTAAGGCGTTCCATTACCAAAGAAGAAAGCGATGCATTGACCAATATCATACAACTTGTGCGCTTTGCTTTCCACCAAATCGAACGATTGGATAGCGTAGTTACTACCTCTAAACAGTTTTTCAATCTTTGGTTAGGGCAAAACCAGCGTGAAATAACTGACAAACAGCGAGAGGTTATCAGTCGTATTGTGGATTACATCGCTTCTAACGGAGCTTGTACTATCAGAGATATTCGTGAAGATGATGCTACCCATGCAGCCCAAATGATTAGAGCGTTTGGCAATATGCAGAAGGCAGACGAGGCACTTCATTCACTTTACACATTTGTAGTTTTAAGAAAAGCAGCATAAAGAAATGGCAACAAATAATACAACAGAGCAATCGCTCACCAAAAAAGTATGGAATCTGGCAACCACTCTTGCCGGACAAGGAATTGGATTTACTGATTATATTACCCAACTGACCTATCTTTTATTCTTGAAGATGGATGCCGAAAATGTAGAAATGTTTGGAGAAGAGTCGGCTATTCCAACTGGTTATCAGTGGGCAGATTTGATAGTACTTGATGGCTTGGATTTGGTAAAACAATATGAAGAGACCCTTAAATTGCTTAGTGAGCAGGATAATCTGATAGGTACGATTTATACGAAGGCTCAAAACAAGATAGACAAGCCTGTTTATCTGAAAAAGGTCATCACCATGATTGATGAGGAGCAATGGCTCATTATGGACGGTGATGTGAAAGGAGCTATCTACGAAAGCATTCTTGAAAAGAACGGACAAGACAAGAAAAGCGGGGCAGGACAGTATTTTACTCCTCGTCCACTTATTCAGGCAATAGTAGATTGTATCAATCCGCAAATGGGGGAAACGGTTTGTGACCCGGCTTGTGGAACGGGTGGATTCTTGCTTACAGCTTACGATTATATGAAAGGTCAGTCAGCAAGTAAAGAAAAACGTGATTTCTTGCGTGACAAAGCTTTGCATGGTGTGGATAATACGCCTTTAGTGGTGACGCTTGCTTCCATGAATCTTTATTTGCATGGTATTGGTACAGACCGTAGTCCGATTGTTTGTGAGGATTCTTTGGAAAAAGAACCGTCAACTCTTGTAGATGTGATTCTTGCCAATCCTCCTTTTGGAACTCGTCCGGCTGGATCGGTGGATATTAACCGCCCGGATTTTTATGTAGAGACCAAGAATAACCAGTTAAATTTCCTCCAGCACATGATGCTTATGCTCAAAACGGGAGGACGTGCAGCAGTTGTACTTCCTGATAATGTTCTCTTTGAGGCTGGAGCAGGTGAGACTATTCGTAAACGCTTATTGCAGGATTTTAATTTGCATACTATCTTGCGTTTACCTACAGGTATTTTCTATGCCCAAGGCGTAAAAGCCAACGTGTTGTTTTTCAGCAAAGGACAACCGACCAAGGAAATATGGTTTTACGACTACCGTACAGATATAAAGCATACGCTTGCCACCAATAAACTGGAACGGCATCATTTGGATGATTTTGTTTCTTGCTATAATAATCGAGTAGAGACATACGATGCAGAAAATAATCCGCAAGGTCGTTGGCGTAAATACCCTGTAGATGAAATTCTTACCAGAGACAAAACAAGTCTTGACATTACTTGGATAAAGCAAGGTGGTGAGGTGGACAACCGTTCATTGGCAGAGCTGATGGCTGATATAAAGGATAAAAGCCAAACGATAAGTGCTGCTGTGGTTGAACTTGAAAAGCTACTTGCGAATATTGAAGAAAATTGAGTTATGGGAAAAGAGATTTTCACAAATGATAAATATATAAACGACCTGTTCTTGAAGGTTGTTAACCTTGTCACGCAGGCAAGGGAACGTGTGGCAACAGCCGTCAATATAGCTGAGGTTTATACTAAGTTCCATATCGGACAATATATAGTAGAATATGAGCAAAAGGGGGAAACAAGAGCCGAATATGGAAAGGCGGTGCTGAAAGAACTCTCCAAACGTCTGACTGATAGGTTGGGAGATGGATGGTCATATTCAACTCTTAAGAATATACGGCAGTTTTATATTGTTTTTTCTAAAGGGCTAACCAGTGGTTGTCCAAAGCCGAGTCAAAAGGCTAACCAGTGGTTAGCCGATTATCCGAAGTCAGAGGAATGTATCTCTGAGCCGACATTCGCTCTCTCATGGTCTCATTATCTTATACTGATGAGGGTGGAAAATCCGGATGCCCGCAGTTTCTATGAAATAGAATGTACTCAACAACAATGGTCTAAAAGACAACTCAGCCGTCAAGTAGGAAGCTGTCTTTATGAGAGATTGGCTTTGAGCCGTAACAAAGATGAAGTAATGCGGTTGGCTAAGGAAGGACAATCTATTGGGAAACCATCAGACATTATCAAGAATCCCATCACATTAGAGTTTCTTGGTCTAAAACCCGATGCAGTTTATTCAGAGTCTAAATTAGAGAATGCCATTATCAACAAGATGCAGCAATTCCTATTAGAACTTGGCAAAGGATTTCTATTTGAAGCAAGGCAGAAAAGGTTCACATTTGATGAGCAGCATTTCTTTGTTGACTTGGTGTTTTACAATCGTTTACTACAATGCTATGTGCTTATAGATTTGAAGATAGACAAACTAACTCACCAAGACCTTGGGCAGATGCAGATGTATGTCAACTATTACGACCGCTATGTCAAACAAGACTTTGAAAAGCCGACAATTGGTATTCTACTGTGTAAGGAGAAGAACGATGCACTAGTGGAACTTACCTTGCCTAAGGATGCTAACATCTATGCTTCTGCTTATCAACTCTATCTCCCCAACAAGGCTTTATTGCAAGCTAAGGTGAAGGAATGGATTGAAGAGTTTGAAGAAAATGAGGAATTAAAGAAACTGGAAGAACATGAATAGTAATTGTGCAGCCAAAACTGCACAATTACAAACAGAAATATAACGATGGATACAAAAGCGTTACGTCAAAAGATACTCGACCTTGCGATACATGGAAAACTTGTACCCCAAGATCCCAACGATGAACCAGCATCAGTTCTGCTCGAACGAATCAAGGCTGAAAAAGAACGACTGATAAAAGAAGGCAAAATTAAACGGAGTAAGAAGTCTGCAAAGTCTTCCGATACGCCCCATTATGAGAACGTATTACCAGATGGATGGTGTTTGACAGATATAGGAGAACTTCTGATTAATCGTGACGGTGAAAGGAAACCTGTCTCGTCAGTGATACGTAGCAAGCAAACGAGTAAAATTTATGATTATTACGGTGCAGCAGGGGTAATAGATAAAGTGGATAGTTATCTTTTTGATGAAAGATTGCTTCTTATAGGAGAAGATGGTGCTAATTTTTATTATCAAGAAGTAAAAATAATGCATTCTTCGCAGAAGGAAGATATTGGGTCAATAATCATGCTCATGTGTTGGATGCTACAGATAAAAACTTACTTGACTTTATCGCAATTGTTATCAACTCAATGAAACTGGACGATTATATTACGGGGTCAGCCCAACCCAAGTTGTCACAAGATAATTTGAATAAGATTCCAATTGTTTTACCTCCATTAGCTGAACAACAACGTATAATTGCAGAAATAAAAAAGTGGTTTACTTTAATTGACCAAATAGAACAAGACAAAGCCGATTTACAGACCACCATTGAACTAACAAAAAGCAAAATTCTCGACCTTGCCATTCACGGAAAGCTCATACCGCAAGATCCGAATGACGAGCCAGCCATTGAACTGTTGAAGCGCATAAATCCCGACTTCACACCTTGTGATAACGGGCATTATACACAGTTGCCTGAAGGATGGGCTATTTGTAAAATGAAACAGATTACAAGTATAACGAATGGGAAGTCTCAAAAAAATGTTGAAACACTTAACGGCATATATCCAATTTATGGTAGTGGCGGTGTTATAGGCAGAGCTAATCAGTATCTTTGCATCGCAGGTTCTACAATAATTGGAAGAAAAGGTACAATTAATAATCCTATATTCGTAGAGGAACATTTTTGGAACGTTGATACAGCTTTTGGCTTGAAGGCTAATGATGCTATACTTGATAAATATCTGTATTATTTCTGCTTATCATTTGATTTTAGCAAATTAGATAAAAGTACGGCTATGCCCAGTTTAACAAAAACATCTATTGGTAATGTTTTAATACCCATACCGCCATATAAAGAGCAAGAACGAATTGTGGCTAAAATAGATATGGTGCTTGATACGATGAATGAAATATTACGGGCTGTATAAACAATCCGTTTTTGTTCTGCCTTCGGTGGTATAGGTATCTCTTATTTTGAGTATTCAGAAATCCAATATCGTTTATGAGTGTAACCAGATTGATATGTGACACTCATAAACATTGCCACATAATCAATCTCAATATCACTGTGCATTTTTAGAATCTTCATTACTGATGATTTTACCTTGAAAGGAAAAACAACTAGTTTTGAATCTGTTGTAAAATCATCAAAGATTATACAAGGAAGATTTGAGCATATCCCTGTCGCTTCATTGGTGTAACCAATTATAAAAGACTTACCTGCTGTTAAGACTGGTATTGAGTAGGAATCATCATAAGCCGTTGAATTTATAATATAAGCAGTAGGTTGTTCATAATCTACAACTTATTCAAGCCTGCACATAGCCCATCCTTCAGACAACTTCTTATCATGTTCGATATATTCTCTTATATTGTTACTGTATTCATTATAAATCAATGTAGTATGGTAACAAAATTCAAAAATCATTTGGCAAAGACTAATCTCGCCAAGAACACCGTTACATCGTATGTGTGGACGGTACAGTATTTCCTCAATCATTATGGAGAAGTAAACAAGAAGAACCTCTTGGCATATAAGGGGTACTTGGTGGAGAACTTTAAGCCACAGACGG
>ENA-OPSD01002546-OPSD01002546.1-human-gut-metagenome-genome-assembly--contig:-NODE-2546-length-10440-cov-3.548772_pt1 | contig 10440 bp, 8 predicted proteins | sample MGYA00241453_ERZ501898 | MGnify/ENA primary metagenome ERZ501898 (study PRJEB25962, sample SAMEA2042226) | human gut metagenome | biome: human gut; feature: human-associated habitat; material: faeces... | reverse complement strand
GTGAACATTGCCAAGGATGTGCCCGCCCGCTGGGCACGCTACCGCTATTTTTACCGCAACGATGTGGTGCTCTACCGCCGGGAGGGACTGTCCGGCTGGCTGTGGCTGCTGGCAAAGGATGCCTGGCACACCGCGCAGGTCTTGCGCGACGGCCAGGGCCGCCGGGCCGAACGCATCAAAATCATCTGGAAAGGCTTTGCTGCGGGGGTCAAGTTCCACCCGCAGACACCGTACCTGCCATGAATCTAACGGAACACATCTGCCATATGGCCGCCCGGTATGACGCGGTGGCTTTCGACGTGTTTGACACGCTCATCAAGCGTGACACTGCCGCGCCGACGAATCTTTTCCGCCTGCGGGGCGAGGCGTTTTATACCGCCCGCACCCGGGCCGAGCGCGAAGCCCGCGCCGCCAAAAGCGGGGAAGTAACACTGGCGGAAATCTACGCCCGGCCCTGCCTTGCGGGTTATGACCCCGCGCAGGAGTGTGCTGCCGAGCTGGCCGCCTGCACGGCTTACGCACCGGTGCAGGTCGCTGTGCAGAAATTGGCGCAGCAGGGCAAAAAACTCTACTATATTTCCGATATGTACCTGCCGCAGACGCAGATCAACGCCATGCTGCGCCGCTGCGGCTACACCCAGTTTGCGGGGGGCTTCGTCTCCTGCACCTACGGTGCGCAGAAGCGCAGCGGCAGACTGTTCAAACAGTTTTTGCACGAGACGGAACTGGACGCCAGGCAGGTGCTTTTCATCGGGGACAGCTGGCGCGCCGATGTGGCCGGGGCCGCGCTGGCAGGGATAGCTTCGTGGCATCTGCCCACAGGCCCCGCCCCGGCGTCTGACCTCGATGCCTTTATACAAAACCGGCTGCAACTGTGCAAAACGGCGGGGGAGGCGCTGGGCATTTCGGTGCTGGGGCCGCTGGCTACGGCCTACTGCCGCTGGCTGCATGAACGTCGTGCCGCGCACCCGGACGCGAAACTCTATTTCCTCGCGCGGGATATGTACCTGATGCGCGCAGTATACGCCGCACTGTACCCGGACGAAGAAACCGAATATTTGCGGGTCTCCCGCCGCAGCCTGGCCCCGGCGTTTTTGGCGGCGGGGGATTATGCCAGTGTGAGGGCGGCACTGCCACGGCAAAGCCTGACCGGGGCGCAGATCGCCGCCTACTGCGGTACAGTCTGCCTGCCGGAACTGGCTGTACAAAAATTTGACTTGAAAGCTCTGGACACCGCGGAACTGGATATCTTTTTGCAAAAACTGTCCGCCCCGGAAAACGCCGAGGCCGTGACCGCCTACCTGCGCCAAATGGGCGTGCGGGAGGGGGATGTCCTGGTAGATATCGGAAGCGGCGGCACGACCCAGCTGCTGCTGGAACGGTTGCTGGGCGTGCAGCTGCACGGCTTGCAACTCTCGGCAGACGAGCGCCTGCGCAGCCGCTTTGACGAGACGCGCACCGAGGTGTTCCTGTTCGGCGGTCAGCCCGCTCCGCGCCTGTACTGGGCAGGTCAGCCGATGCTGGAACGACTCATTTCTGAGGATGTTGGCGCGACGCTCGGCTATCGGGCGGCAGAGGACAAAATAGAAGCGGTCGCGGCGTCCCAGCCTGTCGCGCCGCTGCTGGCGGGTATCCAACAGGGCGTGCGGAACTTCGCCGTTGCCTGGCGGGACAGCGTGCTGCATGATTGGCCTATCCCGCCGGAACAGGCCATTGCACCATTTTTGCAGCTGGTGGAAAGCCCGACTGCTTTACAGGCAAAATTGCTGGGCGATTTGACTGTCGAGGATGGCGGTGTGTATCCGCTGGCCGCCCCCGAGAGCGCCGCCCACTACCTGGCCCACCCTAGGGATGTAAAACGCGATCTGGCAGAAGCGCGGTGGAAAATCGGCTTTTTAAAGCGGCTGGCCCCACTGCCGCTGCCCTACGGGAAAATCTATCTGAAACTCAAAAAATGATCGGGAAAGGAGGGATACCATGGCAAAAATCAGCGTCATTTTACCGGCCTACAACGCCGAAAAGACCCTGCGCACCGCCGTGGAGTCCATCCTTTCCCAGCAGGTGCCGGGGATGGAAATCATCATCGTCAACGATGGCTCCGCCGACGGCACGGCCCGGCTCTGCCATGTGCTTGCCAGCGAGAACGACTGCATCCACGTCATCACCCAGAAAAACGCTGGCATCTGCGCGGCCCGCAACCGCGGGCTGGAAGCCGCGGGCGGCGAGTTTATCGCTTTCTGCGACGACGATGATCTGTTCTGGCAGGGGGCACTTAAACTGCTTCTGCAGACTGCAGAGGATTCCCACGCCGACATTGTGCGCGGCGGGTATGAGCTTTTGCGCCAGCGCCCGGACGGCACCTTTGCCGAGCAGAGGCATCCCACCGGGCAGCCTTGCACAATAGAGTTGGGCAAGGGCGGCTATGGTGCCTTTTTGGAGAACAGCGGCCCGCAGTTTGTCTGGAACGCCCTTTACCGCCGCACAGCGCTGTTGGGCCTGCGCTTTAATGAGCGGTGCAGCTTCGGCCTGGAAGATTTCGTCTTTAACGCTGCGGCCTATCGGCGCGTCTGCAAGGCGGTCTACATCCCGCAGGTAGTCTACCGCCACTTTGAGGGGGCGCAGAGCACCTCCTGTGCGCGGACGGCGCAGGCACTTATGGGGCGCATCCGGGCGTTGGAACCCTGGATGGAGGCGGAATTTCACGCCGCCCAGCGCTGGTGCAGCCCCGACGAAATGCAGGCTGTGTGGAAAAACCGCCGCGCCCAGGCCGTGACATTTTTGATGCACCAGCTGCGGGATGCCCGCGCCCCCGATCCGCTGCGTCGGCAGGCGTGGCGCACCCTGCGGGAAGTTCTAGCCCCATACCCAGGCGGAATGCTTGACATTTTGCACGATGCAGGAAACAATAAAAAGCAGACGGCCGCGCTGCTCTTATACCAGCTGCGGCTGCAAAATCTGTACGATTTGCTGACCATCAGAGAGGAACAACTATGAAAACGATTCTTGTCACCGGCGCGGCCGGGTATATCGGCCGCCATGTGGTCAAAAATGCCCTGGATCGCGGCTATAAGGTCATTGCGGCAGACTTCAACTTTAAAGGTGTGGACGAGCGCGCCGAGTTCTGCGATGTGCCGCTGTTCAGCGGCGACGCTGACCTGTACCGCAAACTGGGCAGCCCGGATATCTGCATCCATCTGGCCTGGCGCGACGGCTTCCGCCACAATTCGCCCGCCCACATGAAGGATCTGTCCAGCCATATCGTGTTCCTGAACGCCCTCATCGACGGCGGCCTCAAAGATTTGAGCATCATGGGCACGATGCACGAGGTCGGCTACTGGGAGGGGGCTATCAACGAGAGCACGCCATGCAAGCCCCAGAGCCAGTACGGTATTGCCAAAAACGCCCTGCGCCAAAGCATGATGCTGACGCTGGCGGATGCCCCCTGCAAGCTGCATTGGCTGCGGGCCTACTACATCACCGGCGACGAAGCCCACGGCAGCTCCATTTTTGCAAAAATCACCCAGGCCGAGCAGGACGGCAAAAAGACCTTTCCGTTCACCAGCGGCAAGAACCTCTATGATTTCATCGATGTGGACGAGTTGGCAAACATGATTGTGGCGGCCAGCGTGCAGGATGAGATCAATGGCATTATCAACGTCTGCACCGGCAAGCCGATGAGCCTGGCCGAGCGGGTCGAGCAGTTCCTCAAAGACAAGAACTATAAAATCAGGCTCAACTACGGCGCATTCCCGGATCGCCCCTACGACAGCCCGGGCACTTGGGGTGACCCGGCCAAGATCAATAAGATTCTGTCCATGGATACCTACAAAAAAGCATAAAAGAGCATAAAAGGAAAACCGCAATGAAACGATTAGGCATCTTTTTCTTTTACGAAAAAAACGGCGATGTGGATGATTTCATCACCTACTACCTCGCTGACCTGAATAAGAACCTGACCGATCTGGTCGTCGTCTGCAACGGCAAGCTCAGCGCACAGGGCCGCGCGGCCTTTGAACAGTTTACCGACAACATCATCGTGCGCGAGAACAAGGGCCTCGACGTCTGGGCCTACAAAACGGCGCTGGATTCTTACGGCTGGGCGAAGCTCACTGAATTTGACGAGATCGTCATGACGAACTCGACCTTGATGGGTCCGGTGCGCCCGCTCAAGGAAATGTTTGACGCCATGTGGGAAAATCAGGATCTCGATTTCTGGGGTCTGTCTATCCACCACGGCGCAAAGTCGAACCCCTTCAAGGGCAAGCACCTTTATAACTATCTGCCGGTGCACATCCAGTCCCATTTCATCGTCTACCGCCAGCGCTTTGTCAAGGCCCCTGAACTGCAAAATTATTGGGACAATATGCCGATGATCGAAAGCTACACCGATTCGGTGCAGCGGTACGAGGCTGTGTTCACCAAACAGTTTGAGGATAAGGGCTTCAAGTGGGACGTCTATGTCAAGACCGACGATTTGAAGGAGTTCACCGACTATCCGCTGCTCGTCTGCCCGACGCGCCTTCTGCGGGAGAAAAAGTGTCCGCTGTTCAAGCGCCGCAGCTTTATGCACGAGCTGGAAGCCTACCTCAACTATACAGCGGGGGAGCCGGTGCAGGAACTGTACGCTTACCTGCGGGATGAGACAGACTATCCGATGGCTCTCATCTGGAAGAACATGATCCGCACGATGCACCCCCACGACTTCACCCGCAGCCTGGCCCTGACCCGCATCATTGAGCCGACTGTGCTGGATGCCGTTACGGCGGAGAGTATCTGCAAAAACCGCCGCATTGCGCTGGCCATGCACCTCTATTTTATGGATATGCTCGACCAGAGCAAGGCGTTTGCGGCCAAGTTCCCGCCGGAGACGGACGTTTTTATCTCGACGAGCAGCGCCGAAAAAAAACCGCAGATCGAAGCGGCCTTTGCTGATTTGAACCTGCACAGCGTCACCGTGACCGTGGTGGAAAACCAGGGCCGCGATGTGGCCGCGTTTCTGTGCGACCTGGCCCCGCAGCTCAAAGACTACGACTATGCCTGCTTTATGCACGACAAAAAGGCCATCCAGACCAAGCCGGGCAGTGTGGGGGCCAGCTTTGGCTATGTCTGCAACGAGAACGTTTGCAAAAATGCAGCCCATGTGCTGAACGTGCTGTGTGAATTTGAAAAGGATCCCTACCTCGGCATTCTCTGCCCGCCGTACCCGACGCACGGCTTGTACTTTATGAATATGTGCTCCGGCGGCTGGGGCCCGAACTTTGAGAACACGAAAAAGCTGATGAAAGATCTGGGCATCGATATACCCATTTCCGGCGAAAAATCTCCCATTGCGCCCTACGGCAGTGTGTTCTGGTTCCGCCCCAAGGCGCTGGAACCGCTGTTTGCCCACGGCTGGCAGCATTCGGACTTCCCGCCCGAGCCCTTACCGCAGGACGGCACCATCAGCCACGCCATCGAGCGCATTTACCCATTTGTGGCCCAGAGCGCGGGCTACTACCCGGCGGTGGTCATGAGCAAAAACTATGCCGTGACCCACAACGACACGATGCAGGCCTACGCCAGCGGCATGATCCGCCCGCTGGCCCGGGTGTTCGACTGCACGACCTTCTACGGTGCGGAAAACTCGGCCATAGGCTTTGCCTACAAAAAGCACCACCTGTTCAGCCACTATGGGCCGTACTCCGACAGCAAGCGCCGCCACGCGCGGAACTGGCTGCGGGACAACCTGCCCGCAGGTTCCTACAAGGTCATCATCAACACCAAGCGTGCCATCTTTGGACCGCACGAAGGCCCCTACGAGGACTGACCCCTTATGAAACGACTGGTCATCTATTTCCATTACGACCCGGCAGGCCGCATCGATACGGCCTGCCGTATTGCTGTGCAAGCCATGCAGAAGTACGCCAAGGTGCTGTTTGTTACCAACGGCACGCTGACCCCGGCGGACCGCGTCTGGGTGCGGCAGGCGGGCGCAGGCCGCATTGAGCGGGACAACACCGGCTTTGATGTAGGTGCTTACAAAGAGGCTCTGCTGACCCTTGGCAGGGAGAAGCTGGCGGAGTATGAGGAAGTCATCCTCATGAATTTTACGCTGGCGGGGCCTGTCTGCCCGCTGGGGCCGATGTTCGCCGCTATGGACGCGCGGGCGGAACTCGACTTCTGGGGCCTGACGCGCCATTATGCCATGCAGAGCCGCCGCTTTGGCGGCGCGGTGCCGGAACACCTGCAATCCCACTTCCTGGCGCTGCGGCCGCGATTATTCAACAGCGACGCCTTCTGGGACTATTGGCAGCAGATGGCGCTGCCCGCAAGCTATGAACAGTCGGTTATCCTGCACGAAACGCGGTTCACGCCGTACTTTGCTGCCAAGGGCTATATCTGGGATACTTATGTAAATACCGACGATTTGTGCGGCGTTTTCGTCAACCCCATCATGGCCTGCCCGGCAGAACTACTGCAAAAACGGGACTGCCCGTTTTTCAAGCGCCGCAGCCTGTTCACGCCCTATGCCGACGAGCTGCGCCGCACCGATGGCTGCGCGGCGGGGGAACTGTACCGCTATGTGAAAGCGCACACGGAGTTTCCCGTTGACCTTTTGCTTGCGTCGCTCTTGCAGACACAGCCCATGGCCGCACTGGCAAAGAACCTGCACTGGAATTACGTGATAGCAGAACCCGCCGCCGAAGTGCCCGACCTGGCCGCGCTGGGTCTGCGCTTGTTGCGGTACACGCTGCCCGCTGCCGACCCGGTGACGGACTGGTACAATAAAAAGGCCTCTGCCGACGCGGACGCCCTGCTGGGCCGCGCCGCGCAGCTGTTTGAAAAAAAGCCGCTGTTGGGAGTGCTCAGCCCGGCGCTGCCGTTGTGGCAGGGCTGCGCCGCCGCCCGGCGTACCCAGTGGCAACACGACGCCCGGACACTGGCCGAAAAAGCCGCCGTGCCTGTTGGCAGCGACCCGCTGCCTGCACCAAATTGCGGCTGGCTGCTGGTGCGGGAGGCTTCCTTCCTCGACGGCATCCCGCCTTGCACCACCCAGCGCGACGCCTGGCAGCTGGCCCTGGCAGCCCAGGCCGCCGGGTATTATGCCGCCGCCTTTGAAACCGCCGCCCAGGCTGCCGCGCGGGCGGATGTTCTGGATGTGTACGAGGCCGATGCCGCTCGGCCTGCCGCTGTGGCCAAGCATCTGGGGCGGCTCATCAAGCACAAACTGCAAAAGTAAAAGGGGAGAAGAGCCATCAAAAAGCAACGCCTTTTTTATCTGGACCTAGTCCGCGCCGTGGCGCTCATCTGTATTCTGGTCGTGCATTTCAATGCGACGGTCACAGGCTATTTCACATTGCCTCATAAAATTTTCACCAGCAACCTGCCGCTGGGCATTTACTTGGGGGATTTCGGCTCCTCGCTGTTTTTTATCGTGTCCGGCGCGTCACTGGCGCTGACAGTCCCGGCAGAGCAAAGCCCCCCGCAATTTTACAAAAAGCGGGCAAGAGCTGTCTATCCGCTGTTCTGGCTCGCGTGGTTCGTTGTGTTCAGCTGCCGGTTCGTCACGCGCCCAGGCAGTTTCGGCGGGGCCAGGACCGTCACGCTGGTGCTGACCTTTTTGGGCCTTGACAACTTCGCCGTTGCCGCGGGGTGGGTCGGCATGGACTTTGCCTGCGTGGGCGAGTGGTTTTTAGGCAGTATCTTGTTTTTATATCTGCTGTTCCCGTTTCTGCAGCGGGCCTTGCGCAAAAACGCCTGGCTGACCTGGGTTGTGACGCTGGCCGTGTGTATCCCGGTACACCTGCTGGGCTGGGATGCGCGGCTGGTGGCCGTACATATCCCGGAATTTCTCTTCGGCATGACGTTTTTGATGCTGCCGAAAAAAGCGCAGTACATCTTGGCTCCGGCACTGCTGGTGGTGGCCATCCCGGCTAAAGGATGGGACGGCAAAATCACCTGTGCGTTGGCAAGCATGGGGATTTTTATCCTGCTGGCGCTGGTGTCGCCGCTGCTGGACCGCCCCTGGCCTCGTGCGCTCGGCGCAGAGCTTGCCAAAATTTCCTACGCGGTGTTCCTTGTGCATCATGTGCTCATCCAGGATATGGCATCCCACTTTGACTTGGCGGCGCTCTCCCGCCGGGACACAGCGTTCCTCTTCATTATCTATCTGGCGGCAGCTTTTGCCGCGGCCAAGGCGCTGCTCTGGCTGCAAACAGCCCTGCGCGGGGCGTTTGCCAAACTGCGCCCCCAGACATAAAACCTGTTGCCCGCTGTTTTAATCCAAAAACAGCGGGTATTTTTTTTAACATTGTACACCCGCGCCCTCTGTACAAAAATCGGCAGGTACGGTATAATAAGTAATAATGTTCTACAAAAAGGAAAGGGGCGTTCCACTGTGTCCGAATTCTCTGTTTCCCTGGCAAAGCTGGCTGAGGAAGCCAATCTGACGACCGCCTACACCCCCTGTGAGCTGGACAAGATTCAGGTCACGGCAACCGAGGTGTACCGCCCGGGTATCCTGCTGGCCGGTTACTATGAAAACTTTGACAACAAGCGCATCCAGATCATCGGCCTGACCGAAATGTCCTATCTGGATGAGTTGTCCACTTCGCTGCGCAACACCCACCTGGAAAAGCTGTTTTCCTTCCAGCCGCCGGCTGTTGTGCTCACGCGCGGGATGCGGCCCATGTCCGAAATGATGCAGTATGCCAAGCAGTACGGCGTGCCGCTCCTGATGTCCACAGAGATGACGTCTGCCCTGATGGGCCAGCTCATCACGACCTTGAACACCGAGCTTGCGCCCCGCATCACTCGCCACGGCGTATTGGTCGAGGTCTACGGCGAAGGCATCCTGATTCTGGGCGACTCCGGCGTCGGCAAGAGCGAGACGGCCATCGAGCTGGTCAAGCGCGGCCACCGTTTGATCGCCGATGACGCCGTTGAGCTGCGCCGGGTGTCCTACCGCAAAATCCTCGGCACCGCACCCGCCAATATCCGCCACTTTATTGAGCTGCGCGGTATTGGCATTATCAATGTGGCCCGCGTGTTCGGTATCGGTTCAGTGCGTTCCAGCGTTGAGGTCGAGATGGTCGTTCAGCTCGAACCCTGGGACCGCACAAAGAACTATGACCGCACCGGCCTTGAGACCGAGTATTATGATATCCTCGGCGTCAAGGTGCCCAGCATGCTCATCCCAGTCATGCCCGGCCGTAACCTGGCTGTTATTCTGGAAACGGCGGCCATCAACAACCGCCAGAAGGAAATGGGCTACAACGCTGCCAAGGAGCTGCTGACCCAGCTGGGCCTGGCGGACGATATCTCAAAATAAAAGAGGTTTTTCCATTCCATGCAAATGATTGCAGACCTGCACACCCATACCCTGTGTGCGACCCACGCTTACAACACCTTTAACGAAATGGCCGTAGCGGCCAAGGAAATCGGTTACTGCGCCCTGGCTGTGACTGACCACGCGCCCGCTATGCCCGATGCGCCGCACTCGTGGCATTTCTCCAACTGGAGCGCCATGCCCCATGTGATCAACGATGTCGTTATGCTCTACGGAGCCGAGGCCAATGTCATGGACACTAAAGGCGGGTTGGATATGCCTGAGAGCCAGCTCAAAGACCAGGATTGGGTCGTGGCGTCCATTCACAGCTCCTGTGTGCCGGGCCTGCTGACCCGCAAGGAGGCAAACCGCCTCTGGCTGGCTGTGGCGGAAAACCCTTACGTGGATATCATCGGCCATTCCGAACAGGAAAATTACCGCTACGACTACGACCTTGTCACCAAGGCGTTTGCCAAAAATCACAAGGTCGTGGAGCTGAACGGCAACTCCTTCAATGTCCGCAAGGACGGCATCCCCAATATGCGCGCCCTGCTGCGGGCCTGCCTTGCCAACGGCTGTCATATTTCAGTGGACAGTGATGCCCACAGCACCCACCAGCTGCAGCACGGCCTGACGGCCCTCTACGCCATGCTGGAGGAAATGCAGTTCCCGCAGGAGCTGATCGTGAACGCGACGCGGGAAAATCTGGTACAGGAATTACAACTGCACGGCAAGCCCTGTGCAGAAGAAGTAGGAGGAATTTTGTTATGAGCAAATACACGATTGGTATCGACCTGGGCGGCACCACAATGACCGCCGGTATTGTCAACGAAAATTATGAGATCGTCGGCAAGCTGACCTGGGCCACTCGTCTGCCGCGCCCGGCGGAGGATCTGGAAAAGGCACTGGCCGACCTGTGCCGCACCGTGGCCCGGGATAATAAGGTCGATTTTGCCGATATCAAATATGTCGGCATCGGCACGCCCGGCAGCGTGAACTTCACCACCGGCTTCGTCGGCTTCAACACGAACTTCGGCTATTACGACTGGAACCTCGGCCCTGACCTCGAGGCCCTGCTCGGCTGCAAGGTCTATGTCGAGAACGACGCCAACGCCGCCGCCTACGGCGAGTAC
>ENA-OPSD01002543-OPSD01002543.1-human-gut-metagenome-genome-assembly--contig:-NODE-2543-length-10443-cov-9.982095_pt1 | contig 10443 bp, 8 predicted proteins | sample MGYA00241453_ERZ501898 | MGnify/ENA primary metagenome ERZ501898 (study PRJEB25962, sample SAMEA2042226) | human gut metagenome | biome: human gut; feature: human-associated habitat; material: faeces... | reverse complement strand
GATGTACAGGTATGCGACCAGGACGAGCCAGCAGATGACGGTCTTGTGCCAGACGTCGGATTCGCCCGAACACGCGCCGGCAACGCCATCATCACTATTACCCCCGGCAACATCAGCAACGTCGGCGACACAAACACCGTGCGCCATCGCGGTCTCGCGGCACCTCGATCCTGACCGGACCTACCGAATCGGTGACCACGGTCTTGGCGGTGGTGCCGTTGCGCGTGTTCGCGGCCCTGCCGTCCTTGGATTTCTTGTGCTTGGCGCGGCCCAGGTGCTCGGTCATCTCCTCGTCCAGGGCCGTCTCCGGCACGCTTCTGGTGAACTGTCTGGCAGTCCGTCGGGCCCTGTCAGGTCCAGTCCTTTTTCCTTGGCCATGCGCACGAATGTGAGCGCTGCCTCCCGCTCGGCGTTGCGTTTTTCCGCGTCCGGCTTCTTCGTCGGTGTCATGTTTCCCATTGTCCCAGCAGACATCGTCCACCAGCCTTTCCGACCGGCCACACGACCGGCCAGTTAAGGCCAGTTACACACTCCGAGAGACAGTCCCCATCATGGCCATTTGAGTCTGCAGGCGCGGCCGGAAGGTGGATTGAGAATCATAATTCTTTTACCTGACACGCTATAAGAATCGTAAGGTGACGGGAATGTTGCTGCACATGCCCGCCACCCCCTATGCATTGCCCCTATTGCCGGGACATGTGCAGTCTACCAGTCATGGGTAAACTTCCACGCCGCCAATGCCGCTAACCCCGTCTTCCCGGGTTATGCTGTAGTAAAACCCTTTACTAAAGTTTGCGGGGAGGATGTCATGGCCACGCTCAAGGAAGTCGCGGGACGGGCCGGGGTGTCGCAGAGCACGGTGTCACGCTTGTTGAACGACCCGTCGTTCTCCATCAAGGAGGAGACGCGTCGGCGTGTGTTGCGCGTGTGCGAGGAGATGGGGTATCGCAACGTGTTCCGTCCCGCGATCGCGGTGTTGGATGCGCCTCCGTCCGGGGAGGAATTGCAGGACGCGTACTTCGCCGATCTGCGGAAGGTTCTTGCGGAGCGTGCGGAGTCGTTGGAATTGGACCAGCTCACGTTCATCCGGTCCATACACGAGTTGACGGAACGCGCAACGGAGTTTGATGGGTTCATCACCGTGGGAGCCACGGTGTTTCCCGAAGCGGACCTGCGAGCCCTGCATATGGTGCTCCCGCATGGCGTGTGCATCGACACGAATCCGGCGCCGCGCCTGTTCGACTCCGTGCGTCCCGATCTGTCGCAGACGATGCTGGACGCCTTGGACGCGATGATCGCGGCGGGCCGCAGTCGTATCGCGTTTCTCGGCGGCGTGGGCAGCATCATGGGCATGCATGACTATCCCGAGGACATTCGCGAGCTGTCGTTCCGTCAGTGGGCCGCGCATCTGGGATTGGAAACGGACGGATTGGTGTATTCGTCCGGCACGTTCACCGTGGAGAACGGCTATCGTCTCGCGGAGCAGTTGGTGGCTGACCATCGTGAGGCCGGCAGCATGCCCGATGGTTTGATCGTGGCCGCCGACGTGCTTGCGGTGGGGGCGTTGCAGGCGTTGAACGCACTGCGCGTGGAGGTTCCCGACGAGTTGGCCGTGGTGAGTGTGAACAACCAGTCGATCGCCCGGTACACGTCGCCGCCGCTGAGTTCGTATGCGATCGATCAAAGGGAGTTGGCCCGCATGGCGTTCTCCACCCTGATCGATGGGTTGAAGCATGAGCGGCGGGTGCGTCGGCACATCCTGCTGACGACCGAACTGGTGCCGCGCGCAAGCTTCGTTCCTCAGGCGTAAGACGTCGTCTCGAAGACGGGCGGCACCGGCGTCGATTTTGCTGGAAGGAGTTTACTCCACCTGGCGGCCGGCGCACCAGACGTGTTAGGCGGTCCAGTCGGTGGGGTCGAGATGGTGATCTGGCGGATGCAGCCGAGCTTGCTGGCGGCGAGGTCGGCGCCCGAGGCGTCGAGCATGCGGTTCACGAGTTCGGGCACCGGGTCCTTGAGGCAGTTCGGATCGTGTGCGCCCTTGCGCTTGAGGGCGAGGAACGGGCCTTCGAGGTGGCAGCCGAGGATGTCGGGGCGGGTTGCCATCTTCTCGCGCACGGTGCGGATGTTGCGGCAGATCACGTCCATCGGGTTGGTGATGAGCGAGAGGACCTGGCGGGTGGTGCCGACCGTGCGGCAGGCGTGCTCGAACGCCTCCTCGCCGTTGCCGTCCGCGGCCGCAGCGCCCGTGGCCTCGATCGCCGCGTCGTAGGCGGGGCCGGCGGCGGCATGGTGGTGCATGCCGCCGCCCGTTGCCGGTCAGATGAGTTCGAGGTTCACGTCGAGGGTGAGCGGCCTGCCGGCGGGCAGCTGGTAGGCCGTGTGGACGGGGGCTCCCCAGGAGTCGTCTCCGCCGACGCCCATCTGGGCCGCGAGCAGGCGCAGGTAGTTGTGGCGCGGTTCGGGCAGATCCTCGTGGCGGCGCGCGGCCTCGATCGTGTAGGTGTTCCAGGGCAGCAGGCTGGCCGTGAAGTGACGGTCACCGCGTTGGGTGACGCGCAATCCGTGGCCTTGGATGTCGGTGGCTTCGAGCCAGCGGACGTCCTCGTGGCTGCCGGTTTCCTGCACCATGAGATACGGCGCCATGCTCGCCTTCGCGGTGTCGTCCCAGATGCCGAGCTTGCCGCCCTGCTTACGGTCGCGGTAGGTCTCCTCGGGGCCGGGGCCGTAGTAGCGCAGACGATCGTATTCGCCGGGCAGCTCCCATTCGATGCCGAACGCGGGCAGACTGGCCATGTCAGTGGCGTTCCCGGGGTATTCGACGGTCAGTTGCATACGCATATCGGAGTTGACATGGTAAGTGACGAGCACGGGCGTGTGGTTCGGATCGGCAAGTTCGTACTGGTATTCCGCTACGAGACCGTCATCGCTTTCATGGATTTTCGTTTCGGTTACGATGGCGTATCGGCCGGCCGCGAACCATGCGGCACGGTCGAAACCGGAATGGTTACCGCGATCGTTGTCGGTCAATGGGCGGAACGTGACGAGTTCGGGGCGACGGATGACCATTTCCCGGTCGTCGCGCTTCCAGGAGACGATGCCTCCCTGAGTGCGTGACAGGAGGATTTCCTCGTCGTCGCGGCGGATGCCGGCGTTCCATCGGCTGAGCGTGCGAGTTGCGCGGCCGTCGTCGTCATGGCTGGTCTCGGTGATGTCCTGTTCGGGGTTGAGCGTGCCGGTGAGTTGGCCGAACGCGAGCTCGTAGCCGGCCGGCGCCCATGCGGTGGCTTCGGCGAGCAGGAGATCGACCTCGTAGGTGACTTCGCGCGTATCCCCGTCCGCGTCGATGTCCGGGAAGGCGATGTCATGGTGTTGGGTATCTCCTGCGGCCACGTCGAAACGGTAGTCGGCATGCCAGATCTCATGCCCGTCTTCGAGGAGCCGTGCGGCGAACACGTAGCCGTCGGTGCCGGCGAACAGGTTGCGGTTCTCGATGGTCACGCCGTGCCCGTCGGGGGCGAGCTTGACCGGCGAATACAGCTGCTTGACCTCCTGCGCCTTGGGGCTGGGCGTGCGGTCGGCGAACACGATGCCGTTGCCCACGAATTCGTAGTCGGTTGGACGGTCGCCCCATTCTCCGCCGACGCTGAGGCGTTCGCTCCCGTCGGGCAGACGCTGGACGAGCCCCTGGTCGATGTAATCCCAGATGAAGCCGCCCTGATAGCCGCAGTCCTTCTGGTCGGCAAGTTCCGTGTACTTGTGCAAAGCACCGTTGGAGTTGCCCATAGCATGAGAATATTCGCACTCGATATAAGGCCGCTTATCGCCCTGTGCCAGATACTCTTGAATGTCCTTCACAGTGCTGTACATATGGCTCTCGATATCGGTGGTTTCGAGGAAGCGGGGATCATTGACCACACCTTCGTAATGCACCAGACGGGTGTCATCAAAGCGGCGGACCATCTCTGCCATCTGGAGCAGGGTCTCACCGCCAAACGATTCGTTGCCCAGAGACCAGATCAGAACAGCAGGATGGTTTTTGTCACGCTGGTAAGTGGAATTCATGCGGTCAAACAAGACAGCTTTCCACTCCGGCTTATCATTGGGCAAAACGCCCTCGATGCCGCGAAAGCCCGCCTGATGGATATCCCATGTGCCATGGGATTCCAGATTGTTCTCTGCAATCAGATACAGACCATACTCGTCGCACAGGTCGTACAGTGCATCCTGATTCTGGTAATGGCTGGTGCGGATGGCATTGATGTTGTTCTGCTTCATGGTGATGATGTCCCGAAGCAGTTCCTCATGGGTGTGTACGCCCACAGCACGACCCGTAATGGAGCTGAACTCATGACGGTTGGCACCCTTGAACACGATGCGCTTGCCGTTGAGCAGCATCCGATTGTTCTTCAGCTCGAACTTGCGGAAACCGACTTTCTGCCCGGTCACCTCTACCGGATGGCCTGCATCGTCCAGCAGCTCGATTTCCAGTTCATACAGAGCCGGGTCCTCTGCGCTCCACAGGTGGGGGTTCTCCACCGCATGGCTGAACAGAGCAGAACCGCCGTTCAGTGCGATTTTTTCGGAGAACACTTCCAGTTCACTGCGGCGCAGGGTCAGACGGGCTGCGCCCTTACCCTCCACCTGCAATGCAACTTCCAGCGTGGAATGAGTAAAATCATCCCCGGCAAACAGCGTTTTGACGGATATATCTTCCAGATGCACGGTGGGGATGGCGTACAGCCACACGCTGCGGAAGATGCCGGAGAAGCGGAAGAAGTCCTGATCTTCGCACCAGCTGGAGGAAGTCCACTTGAACACCTGCACAGCAAGTTTGTTCACGCCCGGCTGGAGATAGGGAGTCAGGTCGAATGCGTGTGCGGAGAAGCTGTCCTCGGTGTAACCCACATAAGACCCGTTCAGCCAAAGAGCCATGCCGCTTTCCACACCCTCGAACTCGATGTGGACGGGCTTGCCCTGCATGGATTCCGGCAGCTCGAAGTATTTTACATAGCTTGCCACCGGATTGAACCGCTGCGGGATCTCACCCGGCTGTACTTCTTCACGGCCATCCCACGGATACTGAATATTCGCGTACTGGGGAATGTCGTAGCCCTCCATCTGGATGTGTGCCGGAACATGAATGTCATCCCAGCCGCTGCAATCGTAATCTGTCTTTTCAAAGCCGGGGATGGCACTGGTGTAGTTCTTTGCGTAGGCGAATTTCCAGATACCGTCCAGCTTCATCGCCAAAGAAGAGGAGCCTGTCCGATATTCTTCGCGGGAAGCGTAAGTACGGAAACTTGCATGAGCATTCAGCACGTTTTCCTTGAAAAAGGTGGGGTCTTTTACTTTTGCAAAATCAAATGCAGCCATAGTATTTCCTCATTTACCTTTTATAATTTTATAATATTTCTCCAGCCTCCCCGGAGGAATCGCTGGATTCCTCCGGGGAACAGCAGATGAAGGAGAAATGATAATGGCTTGTTATCAGACTGCTGCACGCAGCTTTTCACTTGCTTCTTCGACCTTCATACGAGAGAGAATGAAGGTGATGATGGCATCCAGAGCAAACGGAATCACCAGATACATGATCTTCAGCATATTGATGCAGGAATCCGGCTGAACGGTCAGAGCGCTGTCAAAATGGCTTGCTGCCAGCAGCCAGCCGGTGATGGCAGTACCCAGACCGCCGCCCAGCTTCACACCGAGAGAAGTGCAGGAGTACATCGTGCCATCCACGCGCTTATGCTTCGTCAGCCAAGTATATTCAGAGCAAGCAGCAATCACAGCGTTCATATCGCCCTGCCAAGGACCCTGACCAAGAGCTGCGATTGCAGTAAAGAGCAGCATCAAGGTCACATTGCCGCTGCCCATGTAACCAGCTACAGCAACCAGTGCACGAGAAATCGTTGCCAGAGTATAGCTCATTACATTCAGCTTATACATTCCATTCCACTTTGCAACCAGGGTCGGGGTGAACACCAGTGCGATGATCAGAGGAATGTTGATTGCCCAAGAGAATACACCGAACAGATTCTGGTTGCCAAGGATGTAGGTTGCATAGTAGGTGCCCATGCTGATCATGGCACCGTAGATCTGCTGCAAAATGTAGGTGACGCAAATCATCATATAATATTTGTTACCAGCAAGCAGCTTTGCAGCCTGAACCAGATTGTACTTTTCGTCCTGCTCGATTTCCTTTTTGTTGGTGGTATCCACCAATTCGCCTTCCGGCAGTTCCTTCACGGAGAGAACGGAGAGGGTGTTGACAAGCAGACCGATGATGGCGTAGATGATTGCAACAGTGCGCCAACCGGCAGCACCACCGCCCAATGCCGTAACAGCACCCAGCGTGATGGACTGGATGAGCAGGCTGGTGGCAAAGGCGAACATGAAACGCCAAGAACCCATCTCGACCTGTTCGGCACTGTTCTTCGTGACGAGAGCAGTCAGTGCAGAGTAAGCAATGTTGTTGGCAGTGTAGAATACAGCGTTCAGCAGAGTATATGCGATCAGGAACCATGCGTACTGTGCAAACTGTCCCAGATTGGTCGGGATGGCGAAAATTGCAACCAGCGTAATGGCACAGCCAATGTAGCCGTACAGCATCCAAGGACGGGCTTTGCCCATCTTAGAATGCGTTTTGTCAATCAAAGAACCAAAGAAAATGTCCGTCACACCGTCCAGCAGTTTGGAAACTGCAATCAGAGTGCCGACAATACCGGGGTTCAGGCCAACGGTGTTGGTCAGATAGATCATGACGAAGGAGGACAGGAACGCATACACCACGTTGCCCGCAATATCGCCTGAACCATAGCCGACTTTATTATACCACTTTAGATAACGTTTCTCAGTCATTGTGCTTTCTCCCATCTTGCTTGTTTTGTGTGGGCGCGACCAATCTGCTGCGCACTTCAGACTGGAATTCTCATTACGCAAGTTGCCCAAATCTCTTGCGTTCCGTCTGGAAATATTATAGAATCTAATGGAACGAAAAGATATAGACAAGATGGAACAGAATATGCACAAAATCAAAGAGTTTGTAATTTTTTGATAGAACATTTCCCAAATCACTGTAAAATCTCTGAAGATGAGGAGGACGCAGGGATGTATTTCAACTCAGGATATTTGAACAACTCCCGTTTGGATTTCAAAGACTACTCAAAGCCGCTGGTCGTAGGCAGTTGCGGCACTTATCGCTTGAAAAAACGCCCTAAGCTGCCTACTTTTTGGGCAAAGGGTCGCAGAGACTATCAAATCCTCTATGTGGCATCTGGTAAAGCACACTTCTGGTTCGATGGTGTTGAGGAAGTGGTGACTTCTGGACACATGGTGCTTTATCAGCCGAAAGAAATCCAGAAGTATGTCTACTATGTAGAAGATCATCCAGAGGTGTTCTGGATTCACTTTACAGGATACGATGTCAAAAACATCCTGAACTATCACGGAATACCATTGGACAAGCACGTTTTTTATAGCGGCACACTGCCGGATTACAAAATGCTGTTCCGAAAGATCATCCGGGAACTGCAACAATGCGAATATGGCTATGAAGACTATATTGCTTCTCTCTTCAACATCATTCTGCTTTTAGTAAGCAGGCAACAGCAGGAAAGCGAGAAAACAACTACAAGCATCCCGGAAGAAATCGAAGCCGCCGTTGCCTACTTTAACGAGAATTATAATACAAAGGTCAGTGTGGACGATTACGCAGAATCGCTGCATATCAGTACGAACTGGTTTATCCGTAATTTTAAGCTGTACATGAAAATAAGCCCTGCACAATACATCCTGTCCCTTCGGATGGTAAATGCCCAGAGCTTATTGGAGAACACCGAATACAATATTGGAGAAATTGCAGAGATCGTAGGGTATGATAACCCACTCTATTTTAGCCGGGTATTCAAGAAAGAGTATGGTGTCAGTCCGGCACAGTACCGAAAGAATCTGGAAGAATCTACTGAAAAATGAGAAAGATTCCTTGATTCAGACGTTCCTGCCTGTTGAGATGTACCTGACATATCAAGTTGACGGCGAACCGTTGGAACAGCTCCCGAATGGATACAGCGACCATTATGTGCCGGATGGCTTTGTACGAGATTAGAGTGTATACAAGGAGGTCTCTTTATGTTAGAGCATTTTTTCAAATCGCTAGTTGCAACAGTTTCTGACCCTTACCAATGCAATCGCATCACGGATGCGTTGGCGGCAGCTGGAATTAAATTCTATTGCAAATCCAAAGATGTCAATCGGCATAACACATTTGACCAAGCGAGAATTGGAACTCTCGGCATAAAACCGAGGTATGTCACAGAGGTGTTTGTGGACAAAGAAAATGCTGATATGGCTCTGCACATTATACATACCCTGTCATAAGCCCGGAGTTCCCCTGCGAACCAAACATTCCGATATAAAAAAGGACGCTGCCGCCTCTGGGTGAGAGGTTGCAGCGTCCTTTTGGCATCAGAGGGCGAATGACCTGTCAGACCGAACGGCTTCCAACGAATAATATACTTTCAGCTTGCGTCTTTCTGTTCGTCAAGAATGCGCCAGCCGTCCATCAGGTCTGAATTTTCCATAATAAAGGTGTGGGCAGTATCCTGTCCCCACGAGTTGTCGTATTTCAGCATCAGATAATCGCTCAACTCGGTCCGATTTTTGAACTTCAACAAGCGATACGGCTCCTGAAAAGCGACCTTTTCGACGAAATATACCGCATCCGATGTGGGAAGCATAACGCCGACATGACCGATCATAAGAGAATTGTCCGTTTCAGAGAACTGATCGTGCAGGACTACGGAGACGAGACGGATCTTATCATCTTCTACGAAGGAGAGACCGCGTTTCTTCCATTCCTGCTGAATCGTTTTCAAATGGGTAGGAATATCGGTCGTATTAGTGGTTTTAACCGGGGCAAAAAGCGCATCAAACTTTTGCCGTTCGTCGCCGCAAAGGGATTCTGGATCGGAATCCAGTGTTTCATAGTCCATAAACAGGGTGTCCTCGGCTGAGTCAAGGTCTGCCTTGCCCGTGACAGTGATAAAATCACCGAACAGCCCACAAGCAGTGATCCGACAGTTCCAGCCGGGGAAGGTGTCATATTTTTCCGTCCATGCGTCCTGCATGGAGTAAGGATCGTATTTCAGATCCGAAGGCTTGGCATTTTCAAACCCTGTGGTGAGCCATGCCGGGTCCACAGCATTGTTGAACTTTTGCACATGATCAAAGAAGGTCTGTATCCGTAGGTCGGATACGCCGGCATCCTGCAAAAGCTTGGAAAGAAGAGCTTGTGTATCCGAATCTGCCAAATTGGAGTATTCAATTTGCTGAAGGACGGGCTGAGAGGTTTTTTGAGTGCAGCCCACTGCCAGAAACGCACTGCAAAAAAGTGCAGCGGTGCAAACAAGAAAAGTTCGACGTTTCAAAAATGGTCACCTCGTTGTGTTTTTCGGAAAGTTTCTTTGAGTGCCGGAGTCTCAACCATAAGCGAAGAGAGCAACGCCGTTGGTCTCGTAACGAATGGTATCACAGATAAACAAAGAAAATCAATGACTTCTGTCGTATTTGACCATATATAATGTTGCAGTATCCATATCCCATACGGCTAACGCCCATTTGGGGAAAGACAATGCGGCAGCTTTCTGAACGATTTTATTCATGTCGGACACAACAGGAGTATACCCAAGTTGGAATAAAAATTTTCCGTTTTTTCCGAACGGAAGGTTCAAATCGCTTTCCAGATAGACGGAGGATACCAACTTGCGAAGCGCGGCACGGCAATCCCATAGATTCCCCCATGCTGCAGTGGGAGTTTGAAGAAACGTCTCGCCCACATTATAATAGGCCGTAATCGTGATGTGCGTGAGGCTTTCCTCTGTATAAGATTTGTAGAGCCAGGAAGATCCATATGGCATCTTTTCCGGACCGATTTCACAGAGATAATGCTGCTCTTCTGAGATGTGTTTCTTCTTTTTCATACATTCTTTCGCTTATATAATGCCGGGCAGATGTTCTTCGGCGGGGCTTCTTCCAAGAAAAATCACTCGTGAAGATTGAAACGGGAGTTTTACGGTACGCAGTGCCAGCAAGCAGGCTTTTTCTTTGCCGGGATTTATGCTATACTTATTAAATAAATCAAATCAATGGGCAGGAGGAACCAGCGTGGAGGATTACCGCACCATCCGGGGCACGGCCACCGGCGAATATGAGGAAAAGAAGAGCCGCTTTATTGCGCAGCTTTCCTTTGCGGACAGCGAGGAAAAGGCGGTGGCCTTTTTGGAGCAGGTGCGGGCAGCCAACCGCACGGCCCGGCACAATGTGTATGCCTACCGCCTGCGGGAGGGCAACCGGGAGCGCTACTCCGATGACGGTGAACCGGCCAAGACGGCGGGAACCCCGGCGCTGGAAGTGCTGCAGCACAGCGGATTGACTGACCTCATC
>ENA-OPSD01002534-OPSD01002534.1-human-gut-metagenome-genome-assembly--contig:-NODE-2534-length-10468-cov-1.786229_pt1 | contig 10468 bp, 8 predicted proteins | sample MGYA00241453_ERZ501898 | MGnify/ENA primary metagenome ERZ501898 (study PRJEB25962, sample SAMEA2042226) | human gut metagenome | biome: human gut; feature: human-associated habitat; material: faeces... | reverse complement strand
CGGACAGCCCGCAAATATGCAGCCCATCGCCGTAGGTGGCGAAGGCCAGACCGCTCATGCCGTTGATAGGCTGCAGGCTGAAGTGCAGATCCAGATTGTCACCCAGCATGCGCTCGTAAAGATAGCGGATGCGGTCGTAATTGTGGGCATCGTTGATGATGATGGACGCGCCACTAAGGTCGTTGCGCGAAAGAGCGGGCCTGCTTGCCAAAGGGTTCGACGCCATCATGCTGATACTCATGCGGAAGGCCAAGCATGTTCTCGTTACCAGGTCGAGGGCGCTCGCTTCCTTTACGAGCGAGGCGAAAGGCGTGTAGTCGTAATCGAGCACGATGTCGGCCGTGCCATTGACGATGGGCTGGAAGATGGGATCCCGGTAATCGTGCTCGACGAAAGCAAAGGGCACGGATAGGCGCTCTTTGAGCTTGGCTGCGAACGAGGGCGTTGGATATTGAACAGCGATGCGAAGAGTGGCGTCGGGATCGCCCATCTCTCGGCACCGTGCCAGCGTCTCGTCGAGTCCGTCCAGCAGCGTTCGGGCGCCGTCGAGGAAAACGGCCCCTTTGTCGGTGAGTCGGTTGCCCGCTTTCCGATCGATGAGCGAAAAGCCCACGTCGCTTTCGAGCGCAGCAATATGGGTGCTTAGCGTTGATTGGGCGATGAACAACTCTTTGGCGGCTTCGGTGAAGCTTAAGTGGCGAGAGAAGACGACGAACTCTCGCAAGTACTCGGTTCTCATAGCGGACCTCCTCCCTTGCTTTTTGCATTATCGCATGTTGCGCAAAGCAGGAGCACGACGTCCGAGACGACGATATCGGATTTCACGAACAGCCATCATGAAACGTGATAGAGAATCGCGCATTTGCATTTAGCTATCGGCCTGGCGCCAGCGCACTATGGGGTCGTGCCGAAGGGCGACTAATGTAAGGAAAGGGGAAACATGAATTTGAACGAAGGTCTCAATCGCCGTAGCTTTCTGAAGGGCGCGGCCCTCATGGGTGGTGCCGCCGCTTTTGCCGGCATGGTTGGCTGCGCGCCCCAAACGTCCGCTTCTCAGGAACTGAGCTCCACGAGCGATTCGGCGTGGGACAAAGAAGTGGACGTTGTGATCGCCGGCGCCGGCGGCGGTGGCCTGGCTGCGGCCGTTGAGGCCTCTGCGGCGGGCAAGGAAGTTGTCGTGTGCGAAGTGATGAGCAGCGCCACCATGTCCAATTCAGCCCTGTGCGCCGGTATGATTCAGGGTGCTTGCACGAAGCTGCAGAAAGAGGCCGGCATCGATGATTCGGTCGAGGAGTTCGACAAGTACCTGACGGCTGTGGCCGAGGGCTTCGAGAATCCCGAGCTGCGCCGTCTGTACGCCGAGAAGTCCGGCGAGACCATCGATTGGCTAGCCGAGCAGGGCGCGGCTCTTTCCACTGAGCGCCTGTCGACCCAGGGCACCATGGTGGACTACTACACCGATGTGACGCCCGCCGTGGCCCGCATGCACCAGAACGCCGATGGCATCGGCGCCGGTTTCACCGAGCCGCTGCGCAAGAAGGCCGAAGAGCAAGGTGCGGAGTTCATGTTCGACACCCAGGTCACGCGTCTGCTGACTAATACCGATGGCGAGGTGGAAGGTGTCATCGTGGCAGATGGCGGCAAGGAGCAGCGCATCAAGGCGCGTCTGGGCGTCATCTTGAACACTGGTGGGTTCTCGCGCAACGCTGACATGGTGCGCAGCTTTATGTCGCCCGCAATGCCCGGCATGTTCAACGATCGCCCCATTATGGGCTCTTACGGCTCGCCGTGGCAGCAGGGTGACGGCATCATGATGGCCTGCGCGCTCGGTGCCAAGCTGGTGAACCCGTGGTGCGCCTACAACGTAGCGCCGGGTTTGGAGCGCAAGGTCGAGGACAACTCTGCGGGCTACATCTCCATTCCGGGCCTGTTCGTCTCCACCGACGGCCAGCGTCATGTGTTGGAGACCGGCCGCCCCACTGAAAACGTCGTGGGGGATGTCTGGAAGCAGCCGAACGGCTACGTGTGGAACATCTGGGACCAGGGTATTGCCGATGCGACCGCTGAGTATGGCGGACCGGTTCTATATTGCAGCGATGGGTTCGAGGAGGAGATCTCTGGTGGCTACGTCGTCAAGGCCGACACCGTGGAGGAGCTGGCCACTGCGCTCGATTTGGATGCGGACACGCTTGCGAAGACCATCGCTGTTTTCAACGACGGCGCAGCGAGTGGCGCCGACGCGCTGGGTCGCCAGGGAGCGATACCGCTGATGCAGCCGCCCTTCTTCGCCGGTCGCGTGATCGCTGTCTCGCCCGATACGGCTGGCGGTGTGGGCGTGAACACCAACACCCAGGTGCTCAATGTGTTCGGCGAGGTGATTCCGCGGCTCTATGCCGTGGGCAACATGGTTGGTGGCTTCAAGGGCAAGGTGAACGCCGGCTGCGGCCAGGCGCTCGGCTGGACCTACACCTCCGGTCGCATCGCCGGCCAGCACGTGGTGACGCTGGAGCCACTTGCGTAACTATTTCGATGTCGCCTGCCGAGTCCTCCCCTCCCGCTCGGCGGCGCGATCCAATGAGGCGAGGGCGGCCCCGGCTGGCGGGCGCCCTTGCCGGTATGGCTAAGGCGGGAGTTGGCGGATTGTCGGAACGCAAGCGAAAGACAGAGGAGTGTCATGATGGAGAATTCGACGAACGAACGGCAGGATAATCGCGAAATGGATCGACGCACCGTGGTGCTGAAGGGAGCCGCAGTTGCCGCCGGTGCTTTGTGCGGCGCGAGCGCCTTGGGCCTTGCGGGCTGTTCGACGCCAATGGCCGATACGGGGGAGCAAACTTCCATGGATGAGCTGATGAAAAAGATGCAGGAGCTCGAGGATCGGCTTTGGGTTGCCGAGGCCAAGGAAGAGATTCGCTACAAGTTGTGCATGTACGCTCGTGGCGACGATCGGCAGGATGCCGCCATTAGCAAGCCTGTCTATGCCGAGGACAGCTACGTTGATTTCGGTACGAGCCCGGAATTCGGCGAAGTGTTCAAGGGCTCGGGCCAGGAGTGGGCCGAATATTGCGCGAACACGATCGATAAGGGTATTACGGCTAATGGCGGTTACTACGCGCACCAGATGTACAACATCGCTATTACCGTGAATGGCACGAAAGCTGGTTCCGAGACCTACGCGAACGCACCGGTGATGAGTCCCAACGAGGACGGCACTTGGCACGTGCTCCAGACGGTGGCCCGCTACTGCGACAAATGGGAGTATCGCGGTGGGGAATGGGTCATCGTCGAGCGTATCGTCACTAACGATTTCGGTTGGCACCTGACGTCGGAGAAGCTGCAAATTCCCTACGGCTGCGCCTTCGACGAGACCGATCCGTCCTACGGCGCTCTCGCCTACGGTGCTTAAAAAGTCGTAGCGCGCATACTGTTTAGGATGTTAAGCTTTAGCGAGCTGGCATCGATGGAAGGTCCGTCCTCATGCGGGCCTTCCATCGTATTGGATTGCTGCGGAGGGAGGCTCGTCGGGCTGCGTTGGCCGATCGGAGCCGCACGGCACGAGGAGGGGCTGTGGACATTCAGCAGATCAAGTACTTTTCTCGAGTTTATGAGATGCGCAGCTTCACGCAGGCGGCCGACTCGCTGTTCATTTCGCGGCAGGCATTGCGCAAGTCGGTGGCGCGGTTGGCACAGGAGATGGGGGAGCCGCTGTTCGAGAACCGGGGTAACGTGCTCTTCCCCACGTCGGCGGCCGATCTGCTGTTCAGCGCCTCGCGTCCGGTGTTGAGTGCGTTCGCGCAAATGGAGGCCGAGTTGAACCTCGGCAAGCTAAAGAGCCAAGGGATCGTGCGTTTTGGGCAATCGGTGGAGGCAAGCGACGTTATGACCTCGGGCGAGATGAGACAGGTCATCGACTTTTCCTCGACAAGCGAGCTCGTGACCAAGGGAATGCGCTTCACCGAAGCAAACTGCGTGGAGCTGCGCCAACAAATCCTTGAGGGCGATCTTGATTATGCGAGTCTTATCGCCACCGTGGTGAACGAGTCCCTCTTTGATTACGACACGGCCATTGGGGGACGCATCCACATCGCCGTCCGTACTGATGATCCCCTTGCTGAGAAAAGCTTCATACGCCTCGAGGATTTGGAAGGACGTCCCTTCACCTCTCAAGGAGCTGGATTCGATGTGCACGATCGCCTGGTGGAGGCGACCGAAGAGCGCGGTGTCAAGCTTAACATTGTGTGCACGCGTTCGGGTTTGCACAATCGGCTCGAAATGGTGCAAACCGGGGTGACGCTCACCTATGCCTACCGCGATCTGAGGTTTCCCCGCGTTGCACCAGACGTGGTGTGCATTCCCCTTGAAGAGTCTCCCATGAAATGGTTCTACTGCACCATTGCGAAGAAGGGGCTCGGCGATCCCTATTTGCTGCGGTTTTTCAGCGGCAAAGAAGATTTCGTCCTCTGGAAGGACTGACAGCGGTTCGTCTCCATATCTAAGCGAACTTCTTCGTAAACCAAAAGCTCCCGGCGAACAACTCAAAGATTCTCCCCTTGGGCCTCGTGCGATTTCAGAATGAGGCCATAAGATGCCCGTCAATAACGTCGGCGGGCACACGAGACGAGGAAAGGGGACATCTTGGAGTCTGTTCAGAACACGACGGGAACTCTGACGCGAAGAGGGTTCCTCAAGACCACGGCCACGGCCGCGCTCGTTGCGGGCAGCGCCTCGGCTGCGGGTTTCGCGGCGCTGACGCCCAAGACGGCATCGGCCCAAAGCGACGAGAAGATCTGCACGACCTACTGCAACGCCTGCATGGGGTGCCCGTTGGAGGCAGTAGTGCGCGACGGCTACGTGGTGCTGACGCGCGCCAAGGAGATCGAGGGCGCGCCTATCGACCAGAAGCGCATGTGCGCTCGCGGCGCCTCCATCCCCACGCTCATCGTGCAGGAGAAGCGCATCCAGTACCCCATGAAGCGCGCCGAGGGCACCGAGCGTGGCGCCGGTCAGTGGGAGCGTATCAGCTGGGACGAGGCCATCGACACCATCTGCACGAAGATCAAGGAGTACCAGGCAGAATTCGGCTCGGGCAGCGTGTGCTCCTTCACCTACGGCACTACTGAGCCTCGCAACATGTACAATCTCAACCGTTTGGAGAACGTGGCCCAGTTCTCGCACCAGAACCGAACCACCGACTTCGCGCTCACGCAGGGTACCATGTACACGGCGGGCGGCTTCTACTATCAGGGCGGCGCCGACATGGATCTCGTCTCCCAAATGAGCACCTTTGTCGTGTGGGGCCATAACCCCATCGTGTCCTGGCCTAACGCCTGGCACTACATCGCCGACGCGATTGAGAACAACGATTGCAAGCTCATCGTCGTCGACCCCAACAAGAACACCATCGGACAGAAGGCCGACTTGTTCGTGTCGCTGCAGCCCGGCACCGACGCCGCGCTCGCTCTCGGTTTGGCGAAGATCATCGAGGAAGAGGGCAAGACGGATGATGCCTTCATGCAGCAGAAGTCCTGCGCTCCGTTCCTCGTGAAGGAGTCCGACGGCCGCTTCCTGCGCAAGAGCGACTTGGAAGAGGGCGTTGCGGCCGACGCCGACGACTTCGCCGTATGGGACGAGGCCACGAATGCCATGGGCTACGCCTCCACGGCGCAGAACCCCGTGCTGCGCAAGAAGGGCATCGAGGTCGCCGGCCAGCGCTGCAATACGGCCTACAGTCTGCTCATCGACCGCATCAGCGAGTATCCCATCGAGATGGTGTCCGAGGCGACCACCGTTCCCGAGGAAACCATTCGCACCTTCGCCGACCTGCTTTGCCGCCCTGGCATGGCCGACATCTTCCAAGGCTATGGCATCGACCATTACGGGCACGGTTTCAATACCATTGCGGCAGTGAGTGTTTTGCGTATTATGCGCGGTATGGTGCCTGAGCCCCGTATGAGTTACCCGCTTAATTCCAGCGGCTTCGATGAGACGGAAACCGAGCATCCCGCTATCGTCCAGTCGCTGGGTACCTTTATGTTCAACGACCTGCTCGACACGGGAAAATACACATTCCCGGGCGTGACCGCGCACATGGGCGAGCAGGTGATGGAGCTTCCCGATGTCACGGTAGAGCAACCGCTCAAGATGCTCATCTCTTTCGGTGCGAACATCGTGAACTCAGCTCCCGACCGTAACAAGACCATCGAGGCGTACAAGAAGTTCGATTTCCTTGTGACTGCCAACATCGAGTGGTGCGATACGGCCGACATTTCCGATATCGTGCTGCCGGCGGCCACCATTCAGGAAGTGGGCGGCCCCATTGGCATGAACGGCTGTCTGGTTTGGGCCGATAAGGCCGTCGAGCCGAAGTTCGAGGCCAAGTCCGACTACGACATGGCGAACCTCATCGGCCGTGGGCTCGGCTTGGACGAGTGGTTCCAAGAGGAGTTCGAGGGCATGAAGCACGTGGTGAACACGGCCATGAGCGCCGCCATGGGCATCGATGCCGACAAGCTGAAGGAAGCCGGCGTGATGTACGTGGGCGCCGTTCCCATGCCGGCCTACATGACCATGACGGGCAAGCTGCAGTTCTATCAGGAGAACCCTGGTCCCATCGAGAACTACGGCCAGCCCATGGATCCCGCGAGCATCGCGCTGCCCCATTGGGAGCCGCCCATGGAGGCGTGGCCCGCCACAGCCGGTGGCTTCGATGCCAACCCCCTGGCCGAGAAGTACCCGCTCATCGTGACCGCCGGCACCCGTCGCTTCCGCGTGCACTCCTACTACGGCCAGAACCCGCTGCTGCGCGAGATGGAGATCAACGAGCCCTGTGTGCGCATCAATCCCGTGGATGCCGAGGCCCGCGGCATCGAGGACGGCAGCTACGTGCGCCTGTTCAACGACCGCGGCCATGCGGTGGCCAAGGCCACCTTCAGCGCCGGTATTCGTCCGGGCTGTCTGGATATCGACCGCGGCTGGCAGCGCTCCCAGTACCTAAGCGGCTGCAACAACGACCTGACGAGCAAGCAGATTGTGGACTGGACCTGCCCCACCTACGCCTACCACGATTGCCTCGTGGAAATTGAGCCGTGGGACGGAGTGGTGGCGGAGTCTCAGGAATAAGAGGAGGAGGAACCCATGAGATACGGAATGGTCATCGACCTTAAGCGCTGCTCTGGCTGCAAGACCTGCTCGGTCGTGTGCAAAGTGGCCAACAACATCCCCAACGACATTATCTGGAACCGCGTGCTCACCGAGGGCGGCAACGCGCCTGACACGGCTGGTGGCACCTGGGACAATCCCGAGATGCAGCACTGGCCCGTGGCCTGCCAGCACTGCGAGAACCCGGCCTGCACCAAGGTGTGCCCGGTGGGTGCCACCTGGAAGGACGAGCAGACGGGCATTGTGCGCCAGGATTACGACAAGTGCATCGGCTGCCGCATGTGCATGAGTGCTTGCCCTTACAACGGTGTGCGTTCTTTCAACTGGGAAGAGCCCGTATTCCACATGGACTATGCCATGGGCAGCAAGGATGCGCCCGAACATCAGCAGCACGTCGTGGAGAAGTGCACGTTCTGCTACCACCGCACGTCTCAAGGCATTGAGCCGGCTTGCATGCACCTTTGCGTGGGTCGAGCACGTTTTTGGGGCGACTTAGATGACCCGACTTCTGAGGTAAGCCGTCTTCTTGCGGAACGGTCGCACAAGCGGCTCTTGGAAGATCGTGGCACGGAGCCTTCAACTTACTATCTCGTCTAGCAGAGGGGAGTGACATTATGTCCGAGTATATGCAGGGTGGAGCCCTTGCCAGCGATGACCTCGATTTCTCAGCGTCCAGCGATCGAGGGCGTGCTAGTGAGCACGCGTCGACGGCCGTCAAGAGTCCTGCTCTCAATGTTGCCATCGGCGTGAGCGCCGTGGTGATGGTGGTCGGCTTGGTGCTGTGGTTTATGCAGCTGTCGGGCGGCATGGTGCAGACCGCCATGCGCAACCTCGACAGCTGGGGCCTCTACATCACGGGCTTCATGTTTTTCGTGGGCCTGTCGGCCGGCGGTCTTATCATCTCGTCGGTGCCCAAGGCCCTCGGCATCCGCGGCTTCGGCGGTATCTCGAAAGTGGCGGTGTTCTCATCCATCGCCTGCACGGTGGTCGCCATCGGTCTTGTAGTGGTGGATATGGGCCAGCCCTTCCGCGTGTGGGAGCTGTTCGTTTACTCCAATCTGGGCAGCCCGCTTATGTGGGATATCATTGTCCTTTCCACCTACCTCATCCTGTCGTGCGTATACCTGTGGGCCCAGATTCAGGCCGAGCGCGGCAAGGTCAGCGCTGTGGCCTTGCGCGTCATCTCGGTGATCGCTCTCGTTACCGCCGTGCTCGTCCATTCGGTAACTGCCTGGATCTTCAGTCTTCAGCAGGGGCACGAGATGTGGCATACAGCCCTTCTGGCTCCTTGGTTCGTGTCCTCCGCTCTGGTGTGTGGTACGGCGCTCGTGATGGCTGTTGTCATTGGATTGCGCCGTGCCGGTTACCTCAACGTGGAGCAAGACAACATCGTGCGTCTCGCCAAGCTGCTCGGAGCCTTTGTGCTGGTGGATTTGTACTTCTTTGGCTGTGATCTGCTTACCGAAGGGTTCCCGGGTGGCGCAGGGGCAGAGGTAGTGGCCATGCTGACCCAAGGTCCTCTGGCCCCCTACTTCTGGTTCGAGATCATCGGCTATGTCGCGTGCGCCGTCATCTGCCTGACTCCTGCCCTGCGTCGCAACGGTCTTCTGGTGACGGCTTCGTTGCTGGCCATCGCCGGCATCTTCTGCAAGCGCGTTCAGCTGCTGGTGGGCGGATTCCAAATCACTAACCTGGCCGACATGGCACCTGCAGTGAATTCCATGAGCATCACCTACGCCGATGGCACGCTTGCCGATGCCTATGCGAACCTCGTCTACTGGCCGACGCCGCTGGAGGCGGGCGTGACGCTGGGCGTCGTGGCCCTTGGGTTCCTCGTGTTCTTCTTGGGGCTCAAGTTTCTCCCGTTGCGTCCCTCCGAGAAGTAGTCAGTTGCGCGGACGCGAGCCGAGCCCTCCAATCAGCCCTGCGTCTTTCTGACATGCGGGCCGCCTGCCGCAGGGCGGGCGGCCCTTCTCTTTCGGAGGAGGAAGGAGTCCTATGAAAAAGATCGCCGTGACGGCGGCGGTGTTTCTGCTGGCCGCAGTCTGTTCGGTCGGTGCTGTGATGCTTGTTCAGCCTGAGGCGTTGAGTGTGCGACCCATTACGGAGACTTCGCCCTGTCCTGTGGTGGGATGCGCTTCAGGAAGCTGCCACGGTTTCGACGACGTGCCCGAGCCGGATGGCGTGCACGAGATGACGTGCCCGGAAGCTTCCTGCGCATCGGTGGAGTGCCATGGTTGGGAAACCCTCGGCTCACGCTACCACCAGGCATCGGATGCGAGCTTGAACCTGTGGATACTTATGCCGGTGGCCCTTGTGGTGGCGCTTGTTGGCATCGTGCGGAAGGTGGGACGCTCATGAGAGTGCTCGTTGTTGATGCGCTGGCGCTGGTTTTGTATATCGTGGTGTCGCTGCCTGCGATGACGGGCGTTGGCGCGCACGAGTGGCTGGGGCTTGGTATCGGGTTGGTCCTGCTTGTGCACGGGGCCCAGCATGTTGATTTTGCCGGCCGCCTTTTGACGAGTCGGGGCGCCTGGCGAGCAAAGGGACGAATTTTGCTCGATGCTGCGCTGGTGCTTTCCGTTGCAGTTGCTGTCCTGTCGGGTCTCATGGAATCGGGAACAGTTCTGCCTGCCTTTGGCTTTTATGCCGAGGGCTATTACTTTTGGGGGCCGCTGCATGCTGCTTCCGCCAAGGTGCTCCTCGCGCTTCTTGTTGTGCATGGGGCGCTCAATCTCGGCTCGGCGTGGCGTCTGGCCCAACGCGCCCGTGCGAAGGAAGATGAATGAACTTTCGGCAGCTATGTGACGGTTGCCTTTGATCTTGCAAAAAAAGAGCGGCCCGGGCGAGTGCCCGGGCCGCTCGGGGTTTCTGGTGCGGATAGTCGCCTACTCCACGTCCACGACGTCGTCGGTGGTGAGGGCGTCGGCCATGAGGTCGCGGTACTCGGCGGGGGAGGCGGCGTTGGTGGCGGCGCCCAGTTCGGTATCGCTTGCCTGGGGCTCGGGGATTTCCGCGGAGGTGTCGGTTGGATCAAGCCCTGCGTCTACCCGGCGCATCATGTCCTGCCACTCGGCGTACTGGGTGCCCACGTAGCTGATGCCGTCCTGGTTCAGGGTGTAGCTGGGGCAGGCGGCTGAGTACATGGTGAGTCCCTTGTCCTTGAAGGTGAGCGCGAGGGACACCAGATCGGTCACGGAGTAGTCGGTGGTCACGCAGCGGGCGAGGGATTCCACGGTACCGGGGATCTCGGTGATGGACTTCGAGAGCACCTTCTCCACGATGGCCTCGATGATCATGCGCTGGGCCT
>ENA-OPSD01002533-OPSD01002533.1-human-gut-metagenome-genome-assembly--contig:-NODE-2533-length-10477-cov-2.229419_pt1 | contig 10477 bp, 9 predicted proteins | sample MGYA00241453_ERZ501898 | MGnify/ENA primary metagenome ERZ501898 (study PRJEB25962, sample SAMEA2042226) | human gut metagenome | biome: human gut; feature: human-associated habitat; material: faeces... | reverse complement strand
CTTCATGGTTGTCCTTCTTGAAGAGGATGGGTTGTATTGTCGGTCGGCTCATGCAGCAGCAGACTATGACACACAGGCGGCTTCTGGCGGCTCGATGGGTGAAACTAGTTATTTTAGGCTTTCACAAGACTACAGGGCGCAGCTTTCACCGGACTGAATCTAATCGAAGATTCAGCAGGCTGTTTTTAAGTCTCTTGCGCCGAAGAAAGGAGGACGGAGCGCACCCACTGCATGGCGAGGTCCTGATCTGTGCGATGGTGCCAGATGAGATGCGGCGTCTGAACGACGCTTTTGGCTTGGGTTTCAACAATCGCCACTAGACCGGCATTGGCGAGCGTATCAGCGGTTTTCTTCGGCAGCACCATGATGAGACGGCTCGAGCTTAATGTCGTCACCGCGGAAAGAAAATTCGTGGTGCGCAGTGATGACCGCGCCTCACGCCAATCGGGAAAAGCGATTTCTCGAAGCGTCGTATAAGGGGCTCCCGGCTGAGTTCGAAAGCAGACATCAGCAAAAGATTCCTGCAGCACTCGCTCGGTCGAGAGCGGCGAAGTGCGGCTTTCAGCGGCCAGCGGGCTGCCAAATCCTGCTGCAAGCACATATTCATTGCGTCCAATCACGATGCTGCGCAAACCCGGCGGAACCGCCATCACTGGCGAAACCACAAAATCCAGTTCGCCGCTTGAAAGCTGAAGAAATCGATCTTCGGCTAGCGGCAGAAATGAGATCGTGATGTTTGGTGCTTGCTGAAGAAGGCAGTCGGCGAATTTTGGGAAAAGCGAAAAAGGAGCATTGTCGGCGCAGCCGATTCGCACTTCCCGCGTCATTTCCGCAGGATTAAAGCGCGCGGGACGCATGAGCGCGGCATAGCCGTCCAGAATCGGCTCGGACTGCGCCGCAATTTCCAGTGCTCGGCGGGTAGGCACTAAGCCGCCGGGGAATCGTGTGAAAAGCTTGTCGTCAAAAAGCTCCCGCATTTCGCTCAGGTGGCGGCTCGCTGACGAAGCCGACAGACCAAGAACTTCGGCTGCCGCTGCGAGATTGCGCTTCTCACACAGTGTTTTCAATAAAAGCAGCGAAGAATAAGGCGGTGTTCGGTCGAGTTGCATTTTGCAAAAGTCCAAGATGCTAAAGGCGCAATTCAGCGATGAGAAGCGTGAATATTCATAAAAATGAATGATCTATAAGATCTTTTTGACGCTTAAGAAAGTTTTTAGAAGTGTTCAGAATCTCGGAATTCTGATTGGAAACACTTCAACGCTCAATTATTTTCGACCAAAGGAGATATTAATGCGCATCAGTAAAACCGCGATTGCCGTTTCCGTCCTTTCTCTCTTCGCTGCGGCCATGGTGCCCGCGACTTCTATGGCGGCTGGCGGCGCTTCCGGCGCGGCAGTGAAATATGCCAAACAGGGTCAAATCGGCGAAGTCATCACGAATCCCTACAAGATTGCGCCGCTCACAGCGATTATTCGTTCAGGCGGCTATGCACTCTCAGATGTCTCAGTACGCATTGTTCCTAAGCCTAATGGCTCGGAGATTAAGTACGACGTTGATCGCAGCGAAGTCCTGACCCACGGCGGCATTCCGGTTTTCGGTCTTTATCCCGACTATGTGAATACGGTTGAGGTCTCCTACACCCGCACCGATCTCAAGGGCGAACAGAAAAAGATCAGCGAAAGCTATCAGATCTATGCGCCTCCTGTTTATACAGAAGGCAATGGTACGGTCTCACAGAAATCCACCATGTTTGACACGAAGGTCGTCAAGATGGACGGTGAATTTAAGGACCGCCTCTACCTCGTCAACAATCTGCTCGTTTCTCCGCCCAAAGGTTCGCGCGTTGTTTGGAACAACCCTTCGGGCGGTGCGCTCGAATGGTGCTTCTACCCGCAGAACGCCATTATTGACGCGACCGGCGCCGTACGCTGGTACATGAACGTGGATTCCATCTATGACATGGAAAATGTTTATCACGGCGGTGTGATGATGGGCTTCCAGCAGGGTGCCGACGGCGCACTCACATGGGGCTACGGGCAGCGTTATGTCAAGTACGACATTATGGGACGCGAGATTTTCAATCGCCGCCTGCCTGCAGGTTACGCTGACTTCTCACATTCGTTTGATCAGGCCCAGAACGGCAACTATTTGCTGCGTGTAGCGGCCAACGATGTGAAACGTCCTGACGGCCGAAATGTCCGCACGGTGCGCGACGTTATCGTGGAAGTTACGCCTGCCGGCCGAGTGGTTGACGATTGGCGCTTGTGGGAAATTCTGGATCCGTACCGCGATGTCGTTATCAAATCGCTCGACCAGGGGGCTGTCTGCTTGAATCTTGATGCCGACAGCGCCGGCAAGACACTCTCGAGCGCTGATCTTGCGGCAATGGATAAGGAAGAGCACTTCGGCGACATTACGGGCGTTGGCATCGGCCGCAACTGGGCACATGTCAACTCTGTCGACTATGACCCAACGGACGACTCCATCATCATTTCCTCGCGTCATCAGTCCGCGATTATCAAAATCGGCCGCGATAAGCAGGTCAAGTGGATTTTGGGCGCTCCGGACGGCTGGCAGGCCAAGTGGTCCGATAAGGTTCTGACGCCGGTCGATAAGGACGGCAAGCCCCTCAAGTGCCAGCAGGGCAAGTGTGAAGGGACAAACTTTGACTGGACCTGGACGCAGCACACCGCATTCCGCATTGATTCGAAGTCCGATAAGCGTTTCGTTTATGTGACTGCATTTGACAACGGCGATGGACGCGGACTCGAACAGCCGGCGCTGCCTGAAATGAAATATTCGCGCGCCGTCGTTTTCAAGGTTGATCAGGAAAAGCGCACCGTCGAACAGCTTTGGGAATACGGCAAAGAGCGCGGTCACAGCTGGTACAGCCCGGTGACATCGCTCACGCAGTATGAGGACGACAAGGACTCGATCATGGTTTATTCCGCCACGCCGGAAATGGTGCTTGTGAAGGGTAAGGCGGTCGGAGCGCCATCTCCCTATCTGCAGGAATTCAAGTGGGGTTCAACTGAGCCTGCAGTTGAAATCCGCATTAATGGGTCGATGGGCTATCAGGCTATGCCGTTCCGCGTACAGAAAGCCTTCAATCATGCCAAATAAGATTGGGTAATACAGAAGCATTTATTTAGAATGCTTCTGCATAAAAAAGGGTCTTAAGCCGTTTTTGGCCGATGGCGCTTATGAACGACGCTCTGGCTTCTCTCCTTCCAGAGCGTCGTTTTTTCTAAACGTTCGGATGGTTGGGCGGAACAATCGGCGACTGTACGGGCGAGGGCGACGCTGGCTGAGTCCCCTCTTTGTTTTTTGCGCTGCCGAGTTGTTTTACGAAATCCCGTACATATGAAGGAAGGTCTTCCGGGGCACGCATGGTGAGGTGTCCCATGGAAAATTCGCACCCGCACCAGAGTTGGTTGTAAAAGCCTTCCTGAGCCAGCAGTTCGCCTCGGCGCTGCTGAAGACCGCCCTTTCGCCAATTCATATCCCAATAGCGAATGCCGGGAGTAAGACGCGCCGCCTCCTCGGCAGCTTCTCGGATTTGATCAAGCCGCTTCCAGCGGCTGCCCGCCAGGGTTGTTGTAAACAATTCGATGCCCAGCCGTTGAGCGCATTTTGCGGTTGCAAGCATGCGCACGCCAAAGCACGCGCGGCAGCGAAGACCTCTTTCGGGTTCATGCTCAAGCCCTTTGACCGCTTCGCGCCACAACGCGTGATCGTAGTCGCCGTCCACAAAAGGAATGCCGAGTTTGCGGCAGTACTGCTGGCATTCGTTTTTGCGAGTCAGATACTCTTGTGCCGGGAAAATGTTTGGGTTGAAGTAAAAAACCGTAGGTGCGTATCCGTTCTGCGTCAGCCATTCAAGAATGGCGCTTGAGCATGGGGCGCAGCAGCTGTGCAGCAAGACCGGGTGAATAGCTTCCGTCATGAGTTTGAATACTGTTGAAAATAAATCGATCGTTTGTAGGCTGCTGCAAAAACGTGTCGGAAGAAAAGGGCTCTTGATATCACGCCTGTTTCAGTGGCACTAGCACATTCGCCGCCGTGAACGAAGGGCATTTGCTTTTTTTGTCAACACTCAGGATTTCGGCACATCCTCTTTGTTTGTGCCGTCTTGATCGTGATGACACTGCAGCTGCAGAAAAATCTGCCAAATCTACCATTATTCATAGGCGAGAGCGGTGGAATCGTCGTTAGGCAAATCGACCTTGCAGGAACCAGCGGCGGTTTTGAAGATCTTGAAAAATCCACAGCAGCTCTCCAGTTGCACTGCGGGCTCGATAATACCTGCGAGGATCTTTTGCTGCCGATGATAGTCGTTTAGGACCATCGAGCAATTCAAGCGGACCATTGAATATTGGAAGCCCTCCTGAGGCCGGCAATGACTGAATTTCAGGAAAAATTTCAATGGGCGGAAGATCGGCTGCCGAAGCCTGAAGGATATGGGCATATGCGGGCAGCGGTTCGCGCTGATGTGCCGAGCCGGACAAATTAAGGGCGGGTACGTGCTGCTGCGCAGCTTCTGGCCGCAGGTCTCCAGTCAGCGCTAATTGATAGACGCGTGAACGGCCAACGATTTGGGTGAGTGAGCGAACCAGCGGGGAGGTTGCGGCTTCGCCGTCTGCTGTCTGACGAAAGGGGACGACTTCCAGCTCCAGATTGGCGGCTTGTTCTTCAAGGACTGCTTTGTACAAAAGTTTGTGCAGCCTGATTCGACCTGCAGCCGCAGACTTGCCTATTGGGATCAAAAGATTGCCGCCCAGTACAGACGAGGTGTGCAGGATGCGGCCGACCGGATCGTAGGCGCGGATTGTGCAGGAAACGGCATTGGTTTTGACGGTCTTTGTCCACGCAGCAAACGCTGCTTCAAGACGCTCGAGCTGGAGTTTGAAGTTAAAAGAAGGAACGCCGATACGCAGGCGGAAGGTTTCCGGAGCAGGCTTCGCAATGAGGTTCTCTTTAAGAACGGTATGCATTAAAAGCGCTTGGGCATCGTAATCTGCCTGAACGGATTGGGCTTCCTTGACGGCGGCACTCAACGCATTCTGGGGGGACCTGCCGCTGCCGCCAAAGGCTTCAAACTTCAAACGGAGAACCGTGTCAAGCAGCTGCTGCAGAGCACTCTGATCGGCATGCACAATGATGGCGGCTGCGCCGGAATTAGGTGCCTGCAGGAGCAGGGCCGCACCAAATGACTGGGCGATAGAAAGCAGGATGCTCGAAAGCTCCTGACCAACGAGCTGTCCGGAGCGTTCGAGCTGCAGGGCGGGCGTTTGTAAGAGGGCTTCTTTGGCATTCATGCACCGACGCACACCCAGCCGAACCGCTTCGCGGTTTCGCGCAGCAATACGATCTTCGATAAGAAGAGCTCTCGGTGCAGGTCCTCCCGAGTACAGGCGTTCCGGATCGGCCGCAAAGAGCAGTTGAGGGAGAAAAAGTGCAGTCCATTGTTCTGAAGCAGGAATAGCCATAGTGAATTTGGGTTCTGTTGGTGCGGACGACAGTCGATGAAGCGGATGCAGATGAACTAAGCAGGAACAAGTTCAGGGAAAAGGCTGTGCTGCAGAGGCGTTGATGGGCGGTCACAAGGCTTTGGAGGTTCAGCAGCTGGCGCAAAAAGCGGTATTTCGGCTGATGCGGACGCGTTGATAAAGGTGCGGCGCCGCAGTGTCCGAATGCGAGACAGGATTTCTCGTCCCTTATGCACGGGGGAAAACTGAACACGGAGATCGGCCGTCAGCGGTAAGCACGCAAGCGAAGCTGGGCGAATGCCGAATAAGACAACATTTCGAGAAGCACAAGCAAGTGCGAGGCGCGACACCGCGCGCCGGTCTTCGTCTCGAGCGAGCGGCGCAAGCCATGCAACAACAGCATCGGCTTCACCAGAAGTGACTGCAGCTTCGGCGCAGCGAAAGGCTTCTTCGGGTGATGCCGGCACTACGAAAAGCTGTCGGGAAAGATCAATGCCAGCCGCCTCGAAAGCGGGGGCATATGGCGTGAAGCCTTGCGGCGGGAGGATCCATACCACGCGCTTCACATGGGCGAGCGCATGAATCAGCAGAGAGATTTCGCCGCGCCGTTCACCGGTTGTGAGCAGCTCAACAAATCCCTTGCAGGGGAATCCACCGCCGAGCAGTTTGTCGACTTGGGGATTATGGGTTGAGAGGAGAACTTCCAAAGGCTCCATTGAAGCTGCGCGCGTATTGGGTGCGTTGGTTCGGGCTGCAAAGGGAAACGTCATGTCAACCTCCTTTGGAGGTTCTCGGATTGCTCGAGAACAAAGTGAAGCAGAAAAAGGATTACGGGAAAAATGCGGGGCGCGGTCTGGGCCCCTCGTCTTGAAAGGAATGGTCTCCTCCTCAGATTGAAGAGAAGTTCCTCGTCAAGACAAAGCCATCTTTCTTCACTACAAGTTTATGGCAAATACATATTAGAAGATCAAATATTGATCCTATAAAAATGATCTACTATCACATAAACATTTTTATTGTTTAGAAATCAATGTATTAACTGTGTAATCACAAAATTGGGAGGTGCTGATGCCGTTTTTTTAGCTCAATGTGATCCAATTTGAATTTGCTAATTCAACTCTTAGACAGTCAATTTAAATGTGGTGATATCATAAAATGATCCTTTGTTAGGATATTTTGTTCAGACATGAGGATCAAAAGGGTGTTCAGAACGGTTTCTGAAAACAAATAAGATGAGATTTGTTTGATATTGCTCAAAGATTGGGATAAGCGGCCTGACTGGCGGTACACTTTCTCGACTTATCGCGCCGTATTGGAGAATTGCGGTGCTGTTTACGAAAAGGAAAAACAATGAGCGAACTTCAGCCAGGCTTGGAAAAGCGGCTTGCACACGTAAAGCAGATGCTGTCTGAAGCCGAAGAGAAGGCGGGACGGCCGCAGGGATGCGTCAAGCTTTTGGCCGTTGGGAAAACTTTTAACCAAGAGGCTCTTCTGGAATGCGCACGTGCCGGCGCGCTTGCCTTTGGCGAAAATTATGCTCAGGAAGGCTGTACAAAAATTGATTGGTTTCGTACAAACCATCCTGAACTTCATTTGGAGTGGCATTTCATTGGACCGCTGCAGGCCAATAAGAGCCGCATGGTTGCCGAGCGCTTCGATTGGGTGCAGACGGTGGATCGTTTGCGCATTGCTGAACGTCTGTCCGCACAGCGCCCGGATAATCTGCCGCCCCTCAACGTTCTGATTGAGGTGAATGTTGACGCGGAGGCGAGCAAGTCTGGCATTTCCCCGGAAGAGCTGCCCGCACTTGCGGCGGCTGTTTCAAAGCTTCCTCGGCTCCGGCTGCGCGGCTTAATGTCCATTCCAGCTCCTGCTGAAACGTACGAAGGGAAGATGAAGCCGCTATTGGCAATGGCATCCCTTTTCAAGGCTTTTCAGGAAAAGTATCCGCAAGCCGACACCCTGTCTATGGGAATGAGCGCCGATCTGACGGAGGCCGTTGAAGCGGGTTCCACCATGGTGCGCATCGGCAGTGCCATCTTCGGTCCGCGCAGCTATTCCGTCTGATCAAAAAGGCAATGACAAGAGAAGCTGATCACTTGTTGTGATCAGCTTCTCCAAAAAAACGTTATTTCACTGCCACGTCACGGCCAAGAAACTGCTTGGAAAGTTTCGAAAGCGTGCCGTCAGCGCGAAGGGACTCGATGGCCTCATCGATAGCCGCTTTCAGCGCCTGACTGCCCTTAGGCATTAATACGCACATCTCCTCGGCTTCGGTCGAAGTGGCAACCACCTTAACGGGGACGTCAGGCATCTTACGCATGAAGTCCGCGATGGACAGTTCGGAATTAAGTGCGGTATCCGCACGTTTGCTCACGACAAGTTCGACGGCCTGAGAGAAGTCCTGGACCCCCACAATAACCGCGCCGTGTGCTTCCGCAATGCGGCTGGAATTGGCTGTCGCAGATTCTGCGGCGCGTTTGCCCCGAAGATCATCGAATCCCTTGATGTCATTGTTGTCGCTGCGCACCAGAATTGCGGTATGGTCGTACGTATAGGGGACAGAAAAGTCGTATTTGGCTCGCCGTGCTGCACTGGCTTCGACTTGATTGACGACGATGTCGAACCGGCCGGCGTCAACGCCTGCGAGCAGCGAGTCCCATGACGATTCAATGAACTGAGCTTGGACGCCGATTTTTGCGGCAACGGCTCTGGCGAGCTCCACGTCATAACCTGTCAGGCGACCTTGTTCATCGTGATAGCTGTAAGGCACAAATACGCCTTCCGTGCCGATGCGGATGACGCCGGCTTTTTTGATACGGTCAAGCTGTTGGGCAGGGTCAGATTCCGCAGCGGCGAAGACGGTAAGCGGCGTACCGATGGCGGAAAAGGCTGCAGCACCCAAAGCGGCAGAAAGCAGTGTGCGGCGCTGAAAGAAAAATTGGTTGCGGCTGTTCATGATGCAATGATGAATAATGGAAGGTGCGGGATAACACCTATAAAAGATTGCAGGCACGATACGGCAAGTCGCGCAGGGAAACTGCTCGGACCTTAGTTCGAAGTCGAAACGAATTGCTAATGAGAATTTTTTAAGAAAATAGAATGTTGATAAACAAAGTTTATTTTTCTTTGGCTCATTTGCGATGAGTCAGAGCTCTCCGAAAGCCGCATCGGTCGTAACGAATGCTGGAGGGGCTTGTGATGGGCTTTGCTTCGGAGCTTTCTTCTGCGGAGCTCTTTTGGAGCGGCGATTGCTGGGAATCGTGAGTACAGTCTTTGATTGTGCGAACATTGACCGTTGACATTCCATCCTCTGTTGAGGGTCTGGATTTTTCATAAATACCCATACGCTTTAGGACAAGGAGCATCAAGATGCTTACGATCGGCTTTCTCGGCGGCGGCAATATGGCCGGTGCTTTGATTGGGGGACTCCTTGCGGGCGGACCTCGTTCCGACCTCAAGGTTCATGTGACGGACCTCCACGAAGACAAACTCGCGCGGTTGGCGGCATTGGGTGCGCAGACGCATTCGGACGTCGGCGAATGGGCAGCATCCTGTGACTTAATGGTTTTCGCCGTGAAGCCTCAGGGGATGAAGACTGCGCTGGCATCTTTGATGCCGTTCCTTAATCCTGACGGCGCTGCACTGACGATTGCGGCCGGTATTGAGGCCGCCGCATATGCGGATTGGCTTAACGGCTATCCCCTGATGCGGGCAATGCCCAATACGCCTGCAATGGTGGGTATGGGCGTCTCCGGTCTGTGGATCCCAGCAGGGATCTCCGAAACGGCAGCGAATGCAGCGCGGCAGGTGCTGGCGGCTGCAGGCAAGGTCGTAGAGGTGAAGACAGAGGCCGATATTGATCTGGTCGGTGCTATTCCGGGTTCCGGTCCTGCCTATGTGTTCCGCTTTATGGAAGCTTTGGAAAAAGCCGGCATCAAACGGGGGCTTCCTCCGGAGTCTGCGCATGCGCTGGCGCTCGGTACCGTTCTGGGCGCTGCGGTATTGGCTGACAAATCCGGAGAAGCTTTCTCCAAACTTCGTGAAAACGTTACGAGCAAAGGCGGTACGACTGCCAAAGCGCTTGAGGTAATGAATAACCGTGACATAGACGGCATGATGGATGAGGCTGTGAATGCGGCGCTCAAGCGCACGGCTGAAATGAAGGCACTTTTCCGCTGAAGATTGACAAGGAAATCTTTTCTAAATGGAAGCGTGGGTTGCTTGGCTCATGGGGCTTTTCCGCAGCGAACACATTGAGTTTGCGCTTTTTGCCGCAGCCTTCATTTCCGCTACAGTGCTGCCGGGGGGATCGGAAGCGGTGCTCGCCGGCGCCGTAGCCGGAACCCCCTCTCGGGTGGTTGAGTTTGTGCTCATAGCCATGCTTGGCAATGCATTGGGCGGGATGACCGGCTGGTGCATTGGGCGATTTATTCCGGAGCGGAAAAAAGAAGGGAAGGCATTGGCATGGCTTCATAAGTACGGCTACTGGGCACTGCTGATGACCTGGCTGCCGCTCTTTGGCGATGCGCTGCCTATTGCTGCCGGATGGCTGCGTCTCAAGGCGCTGCCCTGTTTCCTTTTAATTGCATTGGGCAAGGGGCTGCGCTATGCGGTGGTGGCCGGCGCGGTGCTGCCGCTTGCCGCTTGACTGCTCAAAAAGCGGTTTGAGGCTCTCTTCACAATGCTAGCGGGCTAGTCAGGAAAATCCTTTTTTTACGGCCATTTTCAAGAAAAATGCGCCGTTATAATCATTCGTCCATTTGCACAACAGTGCTGCTGCAGGTCGTCAGGCATTTTATTGCTCAACATTCTGCGGCGGTCTGCGCTTACGCGCGTGATTCGGTAAAACGAAACATGGGTATGCCTTCGTTTTTTCCTCGAGTCGGCGGCAGCGCAGCATTCAAATCACGTTGGAATTTCACATGAAGATCTTAGTTGCTGTGAAGCGGGTCGTTGACGCCAAGGTCAAAGTGCGCCCGCTCCCG
>ENA-OPSD01002525-OPSD01002525.1-human-gut-metagenome-genome-assembly--contig:-NODE-2525-length-10526-cov-2.123006_pt1 | contig 10526 bp, 7 predicted proteins | sample MGYA00241453_ERZ501898 | MGnify/ENA primary metagenome ERZ501898 (study PRJEB25962, sample SAMEA2042226) | human gut metagenome | biome: human gut; feature: human-associated habitat; material: faeces... | reverse complement strand
GAAGAATTTTCACACACGTTTTAAAATGTCTGCTTTTGCATTGGATTTTGAGAATGTACAGAATTTCGAGAGTAGATAAATATTTAGAAGGAGAATGACTTAATGATACTTCAGATTTTACTTTTATGTGTCGGATTTGTCCTTTTAGTAAAAGGAGCAGATTTTTTTGTAGATGGTGCAGCAGGAATTGCAGGGAAGTTGGGAATCCCGCAATTGATTGTCGGCCTTACTATTGTAGCAATGGGAACAAGCCTTCCGGAAGCGGCGGTCAGCATTACTTCCGCATTAAAGGGAAGTGCCGGAATCACTATCGGTAATGTAGTAGGCAGTAATATTATGAATGTGCTTGTTATTCTAGGAATCACAGCCGTTATAACAAATGTTGCGATTCAAAAATCTACTTTGTATTGTGAGATTCCATTTATGATAGGAATTACAGCTTTAATGATTGTTTTTGGAATAACTAGACGGGCAGTCAGCTTTCCAGAAGGCGTTATATTTTGGATATTGTTTATCGCTTTCCTGGCCTATCTTTTTGTGATGTCGAAAAAGAATAAAGCGGCTGAAGAAGAAGATGAATGCCAGATGTCCTATTTAAAATGCATTATTTTCATTATCGCTGGAGGTATTATGGTAGTCTGGGGCAGTGACCTTGTTGTAGATGCCGCATCAGAGATTGCAAGAGCTTTTGGCATGAGTGAGCGTTTCATCGGTCTTACTATTGTAGCCTTTGGAACATCACTTCCAGAACTGGTTACTTCGGTTACTGCTGCTAAAAGCGGTAATGCCGGGATTGCCATTGGAAATATCGTTGGAAGCAATATCTTTAACATTCTTTTCGTAATAGGAACAACTGCATTGATTTGCAATGTACCATTTGAAAGCAAGTTCCTGATTGACTCTGCGGTGGCAGTAGCGGCAGGTGTTATCCTATGGCTTGGAACGATACGCCATAAAGAACTTCGCAGACCATGCGGGGTTGTAATGCTTGTGGCGTATGTGGGATATTTTGCATATCTTTGCATGAATTAAACTTCTTAATTTTACACATTAGATTTTATAAGTTAGCGAGCTATCTCCAGCCAAAAACAGCTCTCAAAGAGGAAAGCCCCTATATTTGTGGCCGTTAAGCGAACATTCAATTCTCGCTTTAAGGGCGCAAATATAGGGGCTTTCCTCTTTGGGGCATCTGCTCGTTTAGGAGCATCCTCCTGCTTGCGGTAGATCAGTGTTTCACACAATATCCCGCCGCATTACAACCCGTATCCCAATACCGGCTACTACTACTAAACGTACTGATCTTCACTTTCCCCGCAGTCTGTGAAGCATGAAGAACCTTTCCATTTCCAAGATAAATCCCAACATGATTAGAGCCGTTCTGATGGAACACCAGGTCTCCAACTGTTGCCTGTCTGACAGAAGAAATCGAATACAGATAAGAATGCATCAATTCTAACTGTTCATAGGTTGTGTTTCCGATATATTTGCCGGAAGCACTCTTATAAGCGTCACGCATCAGACTAGAGCAATCAGCATATCCTTTCTGGTTTCTTCGAGACTGGCTGTATTTATCGCCAACTCTTCTTTTTGCGTAGGAGACTGCTTTTGTTCGGTAACTGCTAGAAGAAGCAGTAGTAGTTTTCTTGGCTGTAGTCTTTGATGATGAAGCACTTTTCCTAACATAAATTCCGTATACATAGCCTTTTTTGCCCTTGGAAGTTTGTACTTTTTTCCAGGAGCCATTTGTAGAACAAACCGTCACAGCCTGACCTGCAGATAAACTACCCTTTACACGGCTAGAAAAAGAAGGCTTTGCGCGCAGATTCACACTACTTGCTGTAATGACTGCACGGTAAGAAGTACTTTTAGAGACTGTGGCAGTAGAAGTATTTTTACTTCCAGACAGATAAGATTTGTAAATATAACCTTTTATGCCATTTACCCTGACGGCAATCCAGTTTCCACTTCTACCAGTTTTCGTTACAGATGTTCCGGCAGAAACAGATGTAAGTACTTTCGAAGAACTGTTTGGTTTTGCGCGCACATTTACACCGTCTGTCGTATATAGACGTTGTGCGTGAACAAAAGTTACAGGGAGCATCAAAAAAAGTAGAAGAGAAAAAAGTATTGCCGTATGATTCTTTTGTATGAATTTCGGCAGATGCACAACTTTTTTCGAGTGTTTGTTTGCGTTCATAGATGACACATCTCCTCATATGTAATTTGTAATAAATTGTAACACATTTTTAGGAGAAATTTAAGAAAAAATTTGTTGAAAAGGGCAAGAAATTTGTTCTTTTATTAAAATGTTTGTGGGATGTCGGATAACTGTTGAAATTGTGTAATGCTCTATGCTACCATGGATGAGAAAAGGAAAGGAAGGTAATGATGAAAAAGAAATACATAGCATGGATATTGATAGTATCAATATTATTTTTGGGACGGGGAGCAGATGCGATGGCAAAAACAAGTTTAAGGAAACCTCTTGGTGTGCTGGCAAATGGAGTAGATGGCCAGGTGGTACTTTCCTGGGAATCAGTGCAGGGAGCGGATGGTTATGAAGTGTTTGAAAAAACGGAAGAAGAAAATGTTTTCCTGAAGTTAAGGGCGACAAAGCAATGTAAGCTTGTCTTTAAAAATAAGAAAAGAGGGAGTGTATACCAATATAAAGTAAGGGCATATAAAATATACAAGAAGAATGGCGAAGAGAAGCGTATCTATAGTTCTTTTGGGGCGGTTGCCAGAACAACGGTAGCAAAAAACTCAACTTCTACGATTAAAAATTTTCTGACAACGGCACTTGCTCCTGTAGGTTCTACCATGTATATCTGGGGCGGTGGCTGGAATAAGGCAGATACCGGGGCAGGTACAGACGGTCTGCGAATTGGACTGAATGCGAGCTGGAGGAAGTTTTGTGCAAAGCAGAAAGCAAGCTATAATTATAGAAAGCACAGGTTTGCATTTGGAAATGGACTGGATTGTTCTGGATTTGTTGGATGGAGTGTATACAACATAAATAAAACAAAAAATGGAAAACAGGGTCAGGGTTATGTTACAAAGGCATCGAAAGCAGCATCTACTTATGCAAAGTACGGCTGGGGAACCTATAAAAAGACGATAGCGGTAAAGGACTGGAAACCGGGGGATATTATGAGTTCACCTACGCATATCTATATTGTTGTGGGAAGCTGTGCAGATGGCAGTGTTGTTTTAGTGCATTCGAGTCCGGCAGGAGTACGCCTGTCTGGAACCCCAGATAAAAAGGGACGAACAAACAGCGAGGCAGTAAAGCTTGCCAAAAAGTATATGAAGAAATATTATCCATCCTGGTATAAGAGATATCCATCCTGCAAAAAAGATAAGAGTTATCTGACGGATTATGCACAGTTCCGCTGGAGAGCAGGAAAGGGAAAGATGATAAGCGACCCAGATGGTTACCAGAAGAAAAATGCAAGACAGGTGCTTAAGGATTTGTACAGTGATAAGTAAATGTTGTTGTATGAAGTAAAATATAAGTATTTTATCACAGAAGAAGTATGTCATGCATTGCATGACGCGCATCTCACAGCAAGAATGCTGGGACATTCTTGAATCTTAAATAATGTATTCTGATAAAAGCTGTTTTGAGATTCTGTTATTTTTTCTTGAATTGAAGAAGAAAAGTAGAAAAATAAATAGAACCAAAGAACAGAAATTCACAGGCAAAGTAAAAAATAGTTTATGTTCAGTATGGCAATTTCGTGGTAAAATACAAATAAAAACGGTAGAAGGCTATTTTACCGTAAAGTGAATGAAATGAGGAGGGCAAAATGAAAAGAAGGATTGATGCCCATGTAGTGATGGAGAAGCTTGTTCCACGGATTACGGAAGAGTATCGAAAGATTTATGACATCCCGGAGAATCATGAGAGCATGGCTATTTTTTCGGCAGACTGCGAGGATGTTATGTGGCTTGCAGTGGATGATGCGACTAAGAAAGCCAAGATTAAAGTTATTCAGATTGAAACGGTTTATGGCGGAGTGGATTATTCGTGGAGCAGATATGGCGGAGAGATTACGGCGATTATTTCCGGCGAGAAAGTTGCAGATGTGAAGAGTGGACTTCAGTATGCAAAGGATTATATAGAGAATAAGTCGGGAAATTATTCTTTAAATGAAGAGGGGACACTTGGCTATTATGTGGATTATGTACCACGGATCGGAAAGTACTATCAGGAGTCTTTGGGACTTAGTGAGGGAACTTCCATTGCCTATCTTGTATCTGCATCGGTGGAGAGCATGTATGGACTGGATAAAGCGTTAAAAGCAGCCGATGTGAAGATTGCAGAATTATCCGAGATTCCTTCCCGTGTTAATACAGGTGGCGCGATTGTATATGGAACGGAATCGGCATGCCGCTCTGCAGTTGAGGCGTTCGCAGAGGGTGTGGAGTATTGTGCGTTTCACCCAATGGATATTGAGTGATTGAGCAGGATATTGCTTATGTTACATACATGATATGCATATAAGTGTTATGAATGTAATCAGGTATTAAAGAGATACGGTGTTATAAAAGGCAGAATACATTATTTAGAATGATTATTGAAAATATTGTGATGTTTAAAATGATAATAAAAGTTCTGTCGGAAGCGAAAGGATTTTGTTTATGAAAATTGTAAAAATGGAAACGCATATGCTCAGCCAGAAAGTCATTGCGAATGTGACACCAGAGTTTGCGCGTGTGTATAATATACCGGAAGGACATACGAGTGTCGGATTTTTCTCGGCAGATAATGATGATATTGGTTATCTGGCAGTGGATGATGCCAGCAAAAAGGCAAATATCAAGCTGATTCACGCAGAAACATACTATGGAGGAACAACATGCTCCTGGAGTAAATACGGCGGCAGTGTATTTGTATTGTTTTCCGGACCGAAGGTAGAAGATGTGAAGAGTGGACTTCGATATGTAAGAGACTTTATCGAGAATCATTCGGAACTTTGTAACTTTGACGGGGATGAGGGAACCGCATTTTATGCACAGACGATTCCAAGACCGGGAAAGTATTTTCAGGAATGGTGTGAGCTTAAGCCTGGCGAATCTTATGCCTATCTTGTTGGTGGCCCGATTGAGACAAACTATGCATTAGATAAAGCATTAAAGGCAGGCAATACCCGCGTGGCAAGATATTGGTATCCGCCGTCACATGCGAATTCCAGTGGAGCGGTTCTTGCGGGAACGGAATCTGCCTGCCGGGCAGCGACGAATGCATTTGTGGAAGCCTTAGAGTATGCAATAAAGAATCCTCTTGAGGTATAAAATATATTTCAAAAAAATTCTGGACATTTTTTTTAAGCTGTGGTAGACTGATTAAGATTTGATGTAAAGGCGATGACGAAGAGAAGTAGTGGGAATTATCGCTTCCAGAGAGTGGGGATAGCTGAGAACCCTGCAGAATGAATTCCTGTGAATAACACTTTACCAGCCGCAATCTGAACGAAATCTGTCAATACGGACACAGGCAGATTCCTTAGTAGGTGCGCCGTGACTGTGCGTTAGACAGAAGTTGGTTTTGAGTGACTGCTTTTCATAAGGCAGTAATTCAGGTGGTACCGCGGAATAATCCGTCCTGAACTAGTTTTAGTTCAGGACGTTTTTTATTGCATAAGATTTTTATCTTGTGGGCTATTAAAGAAGAAAGATAGATTTCCTTTGAGAATGAAATTGTGACTTTATTCTTTTTCAGCAAGAAGACTCCTACCTCTAAGATAGGAAATGAATTGTATTTGTTACCCACTTAATTGATAAAAATATGATGAAAAGCTGTATTATAAGAAGGGAGATTTAGATAAATGAATATTGCAAACATTTACAGAGACAGGACTCTTGATATGCTTAGCGAAGAAAACGTTGGCGAAACTGTCCGTGTGGCAGGCTGGGTAGAGAATATCCGTGACCACGGCGGAGTATCTTTTATTGACTTAAGAGATATGTATGGTGTTCTTCAGGTTGTAATGAGAGATACTACTTTATTAGAGGGAATTAACAAGGAAGACTGTATTTCTCTTGAGGGTGTGATCGAGCACCGTGATGAGGAGACTTACAATCCAAAGATTCCTACAGGAACCATTGAATTAGAGGCTCATAAAGTAGATATGCTAGGAAAGGTATATAAACAGCTTCCATTTGAAGTAATGACTTCTAAAGAAAACCATGAAAATGTACGTCTGAAATACCGTTATCTTGATTTAAGAAATAAAAAAGTAAAAGATAACATGATTTTCCGTTCTAAAGTAATCAGCTTCTTAAGACAGAAGATGACAGACATGGGCTTCTTAGAGATTCAGACCCCAATTCTTTGTGCTTCTTCTCCAGAAGGGGCCAGAGACTATATCGTACCATCCAGAAAGTACAAAGGTAAGTTCTATGCACTTCCACAAGCTCCACAGCAGTACAAACAGCTTCTTATGGTGTCTGGATTTGATAAATATTTCCAGATTGCTCCTTGCTTCCGTGATGAGGATGCCAGAGCAGACCGTTCTCCAGGAGAGTTCTATCAGTTAGACTTTGAGATGAGTTTTGCAACACAGGAAGATGTATTCCGTGTAGGTGAGGAAGTACTTACAGCAACATTTGAAAAATTTGCACCAGAGGGAAGTGTTGTAACTGCAGCACCTTATCCAGTTATCAGCTACAAACAGGCAATGCTTGAGTTTGGTTCTGATAAACCAGACTTAAGAAACCCACTTCGTATCGTAGATGTAACAGACTTTTTCCAGAGATGTACCTTTAAGCCATTCCACGGACAGACTGTTCGTGCTATCAAGGTTTCCAATAAGATGTCCAAAGGTTTCCATGAGAAACTTCTTAAGTTTGCCACATCGATTGGAATGGGTGGACTTGGTTACTTAGAAGTAAAAGAAGATTTAAGCTATAAGGGACCAATCGATAAGTTTATCCCTGATGATATGAAGGCAGAGATTCGTGAGATTGCTAGCCTTAAGGCAGGAGATACCATTTTCTTCATCGCCGATAAGGAAAAACAGGCAGCACTTTATGCCGGACAGCTTCGTAACGAATTAGGACAGCGTCTTGATTTATTAGAGAAGAATGCATATCGTTTCTGTTTTATCAATGACTTCCCAATGTATGAGTATGACGAAGAACAGAAGAAGATTATCTTCACTCACAACCCATTCTCTATGCCACAGGGCGGTTTAGAAGCGTTAACAACAAAAGACCCATTAGAGTTACTTGCTTATCAGTATGATATCGTATGTAATGGTGTAGAACTTTCTTCCGGAGCCGTAAGAAACCACAACCTTGATATCATGGTAAAGGCTTTCGAAATTGCCGGATATACAGAGGAAGACTTAAAAGAAAAGTTCGGTGCGCTTTATAATGCATTCCAGTATGGTGCACCTCCACACGCAGGTATGGCTCCTGGGGTAGACCGTATGATCATGCTTCTTCGCAATGAGGAGAATATCCGTGAGGTTATCCCATTCCCTATGAATGGTAATGCACAGGACGTTATGTGTGGTGCTCCAAATGAAGTTTCCGAAATGCAGCTTCGTGAAGTACACATCAAGGTAAGAAAATAAATTCAAAGTATTTTCAGATATGTTTTCATGCGCTGTAATGTTAATGAATGACGTAACTTTTATCTGGACTTTTAATATATTTCCTACAACGTGTTTGAAAAATCTGCCAGAACATTTTTTAAACACGTTATAGCAGAGAATTATTAGTATTTATACAAATGAAAATGGGGGTTTATCTTTGGCATAGGGTTAATTATGGAAAAATATCTTTTTATGTTATATTTTTCTGTATTTTAGCGTGCTATAGATGAATCTCCTTTTTTTGTGCGGTTAGTGCAGCCTGCAATGGGCACCTATTCAGAAAAATCAAAAATATCTATAGGCATTAAGTAGTAGTTTGTTTCAGCTTGATGAATATCGTTTACGAAGCGCTTTTGTGCATTTGTTCAGATGAACTTTTCTATAGATTATGATATATATATCTGTTGGAGCAAAAGTTATTTTCGAATGCAGAAATAGAATTTATAAATAAACTTTCTTTTGTATTTATGAAAATATATATAAAGAAAAAATATGATTTCAAATGAAAAGATAAAGGTAAATTTTAATTGCTAAAAAAGATACTTTTTGAGAAAAAATACATAAAAGGTAGAAAAATATGTGTGGAACTTTTAAAAAAGTAACCAAAAAACAAGAAAAACCGTCAATATTCTTGTTTATAACAATAAAAAACATTTACAAACAAAAGCATTTTTTGGATAATGATATTAACATTTCATGAAGAAAAATAAGTTATAGGAGGATGAGTATGGAACGTTTGATTTATTTTGCACCGGTTCTTGGAATCTGCGCATTGCTTTTTGCGTTTTATCTTACAAAAAAAGTAGGAAAACAGGATGCAGGAACAGATAGAATGAAGGAGATTGCAGCATTTATTCATGAGGGAGCAAGAGCTTTCCTTACTGCAGAATATAAGATTCTTGTCGTTTTTGTTGCTGTATTATTTGTTGTCATCGGTGTTGGTACACGCAACTGGGTAACAGCTGTATGTTTCCTCACCGGAAGCCTTTTCTCTACTGCTGCCGGTTATCTGGGAATGAGCGCTGCGATCCGCGCAAACTGCCGTACTGCAAACGCTGCCCGTACCCAGGGTATGAAACGCGCCCTGGCTCTGGCATTTTCCGGCGGAAGTGTTATGGGTATGGCCGTTGTCGGTCTTGGCCTTTTAGGCGTTGGCACCCTTTATATCATTACCGGTGATGTTTCCGTTCTCTCCGGTTTCAGCTTAGGTGCTTCTTCTATCGCCCTGTTTGCCCGTGTAGGCGGCGGTATCTATACAAAAGCTGCTGACGTAGGCGCCGACCTGGTTGGTAAGGTAGAAGCCGGCATTCCGGAAGATGACCCACGTAACCCTGCTGTTATCGCAGACAATGTTGGTGATAATGTTGGTGACGTTGCAGGTATGGGCGCTGACCTTTTTGAGTCATATGTAGGTTCCCTGATCTCAGCTCTGACTCTTGGTATTGTTTTCTATCAGGAAGCAGGTGTTCTCTTCCCGCTTTTACTTTCTGCAGCAGGTATCATCGCTTCTATGATCGGTTCTGCTTTAGTAAAGGCGATTGGCAATGCTGATCCACACAAGGCATTAAAAACAGGCGAATACAGCGCTACTGCTCTGGTTGTGATCAGTGCTCTGGTATTAAGCCGTACTTTCTTTGGCAACTTCTTAGCTGCTTTCACCGTGATCGCCGGACTTTTTGTAGGTGTTCTTATTGGTGCTATTACAGAAGTTTATACCTCTGGTGACTACCGTTTTGTAAAGAAGATCGCAAAACAGTCTGAGACAGGTTCCGCTACTACGATCATCAGCGGTCTTGCTGTTGGTATGCAGTCTACTGCTGTTCCGATCCTGTTAGTTTCCGCAGGTATCCTGGTTGCCAACCGTTTAATGGGACTTTACGGTATCGCTCTTGCTGCTGTTGGTATGCTTTCCACAACCGGTATCACCGTAGCTATTGATGCATACGGTCCTATCGCTGATAACGCCGGCGGTATCGCTGAAATGTCCGAACTGGATGACTCCGTCCGTGAGATCACTGACAAGTTAGACTCCGTAGGTAACACCACTGCTGCGATCGGTAAAGGCTTCGCTATCGGTTCCGCAGCTCTGACTGCTCTGGCACTCTTCGTTTCCTATGCAGAGGCTGTTCAGTTAAAGACCATTGATATTTTAAATGCACATGTTATTGTAGGTTTATTTATGGGCGGTATGCTTACTTTCCTCTTCTCTGCTATGACCATGGAATCTGTATCCAAGGCAGCACATGAGATGATCGAGGAAGTACGCCGTCAGTTCCATGAAGACGCCGGTATCTTAAAAGGAACTTCCCGTCCGGATTATGCTTCCTGTGTTTCTATTTCCACCAATGCAGCCTTAAAGGAAATGTTCCTTCCAGGACTGATGGCAGTCCTTGCTCCGATCGCAGTAGGTCTGATCCTTGGACCTGACGCTTTAGGCGGACTGTTAACCGGTGCTCTTTTAACCGGTGTACTTATGGCCATCTTCATGTCCAACTCCGGCGGTGCCTGGGATAATGCAAAGAAATACATCGAAGAAGGAAATCACGGCGGCAAGGGAAGTACCGCTCATAAAGCTGCTGTTGTAGGTGATACAGTAGGTGATCCATTTAAGGATACTTCAGGACCTTCTATCAACATCCTGATCAAGCTGATGACCATCGTATCTTTAGTTTTCGCTCCTCTCTTCCTTCAGTTTGGAGGACTGATCTAATACATAGATCCTATATAACTGATTGAAAATGTTTAAAACAGCCAAACCCATTTTTAGAAAAAGGACCCTGCAGGGAATGATCTCTGCAAGGTCCTTTTTTCTGAATTTCTCCACATCATCTGTTTTACAGCAAATGCTTATAATCATCAAACTCTACCAGCACAAAACGTTCTGTTTCCGGCTCGTATTCAATGGTGGTAATACTTGCGTTG
>ENA-OPSD01002520-OPSD01002520.1-human-gut-metagenome-genome-assembly--contig:-NODE-2520-length-10556-cov-3.293020_pt1 | contig 10556 bp, 10 predicted proteins | sample MGYA00241453_ERZ501898 | MGnify/ENA primary metagenome ERZ501898 (study PRJEB25962, sample SAMEA2042226) | human gut metagenome | biome: human gut; feature: human-associated habitat; material: faeces... | reverse complement strand
AAATTTTTAGGTGTCTCTCGCTCAGGATATCTTGCATGGCTCCACCACGTACCTTGATTTACATACAGAAGGAACGATACAAATAAAGTGTCCAAGATGTAGATCAATTGTTAAAGTGAGAGCGCATAGACAAGAAATTCATACAGAGCAAATCGGGATATAGTATTTGTTATGATATCTGTCATACTACTACTATAATCACCAACGCCTGATGAGTATGGGATGTTTGATTAAAAGACAACCATATCATCAGGCATTTTTTATGTCCTAAAAAGATATACGGTCGAGTAAAAGTTGACATAAAAAATGGGAAAGGAGGTGGACGAAATGCTTGCGTCAGTTAAGAATGATAAAGTGAAAATTGGAGATAATCTGCGTATTGTGCGAGAAGAGAAAAGTCTGACGCAGGAGAAATTGGCAGAAAAAATGGACGTAGATAGACAGACAGTATATCGAATGGAAAAGGGGAATTATTCCATGGAAACATTTTTGGTGGCAACGTTGGTGTTGAAAGTGAATTTGCAGGATTTACTTCCAAAGAGATATGTACATATAGAGGCTGAAAAATCAGAAAGTCAAGTGGATAATATATGCAATGAGATACGTCAGATGCCGGAACAGGATCAGGCATTTGTCGTAGGAGCTATGCAAAATGCAAAAGAATATCTGGAATTTACAAAAAAACAGAAACACTGAATTCTATCAAAAAAGGATGAGAGTTCAGTGTTTTTACAATTTCTACAGATCTGTAGACAGATTGGAAGAATATCAACAGTTGTGTTGCTGAGTTTGGAAAATTGCTCTGATAAAATTTAACCATCAACAAGAAAGGAGATGGGGAAACGAATGAGCAGAGAAAATATCTCGAATATATCCGGCATCTTCCCTATGACTGTATGGGAGACATGAGTTTCTACCGCCATATGAATGTGCTGTTCTCCATCTTGCTGATAGCAGTGACGAATAGAGCTTAGGAGGTGGTTCCAATGGTTGAATGACGTAGGTGCAAACCTGTTTGGAAAGAATATAACAATGAATGAAAGAGAGGATGAAGTTAAAATGAAAATGAAATTCAAAAGAATCTTATTAGGTGTAATGGCTGTTGCAACGCTGGCATCAGTGATTGTTCAGCCGATGACAGTTTCAGCATCGGAAAAAGAACCAGAAGTTACAGGGGCAACAAGCAGTCTTGATGCAAGCGTTAAGATCAGCGTAGGATATAGCATAATGACAATGAGAAAATTTATAACAAAGGGCGTTTTACCACTTATCTTATTCAGAATTATTACATGGCTGGGACAGTACATATTTATGGTGGATGGCTCTATTGACTGGTTTCAGTTTAGGCTGGTATATGGTGTACCGATTGGAATACCATATATGGTTATCATTATTTCAAGTCTATCACAGATAAAATTGAAAAATATTCAAAAAATAAGAGGGTACAAAAGAGCTAAGAGTATATAGTAATACGAATTGAAGAAAGAACAAGAAATGGTCGAATATTTATGGGATGGAGAAATGGACTGCGGCTGGGAAGACTTAGGTGAAAAAGTGGTGGATATAAGCAGCAAATTTGTTGATAATTTGTTGAATCTAATGTCATTTTCTTATAACGAAGAAGCAATAAAATTAATAACAGAGGAGAGTTTGGGGAGATTTCAAAATCTTGCTAAAAAACTGGCTGAAGAAATACAGAATGAAAGACTGTGGGCGGGTCTGTGCCATTCGGTTTATTACGATTACCTTAGAAAAAGATGGGACTATGATACAAAATCACCTAAAACACAGAAAGAGGCTGTATCAAATATAAAATCGAGATTTTTCTTTTCTGGTGGTACAAGAGCCGGATTATTTAGAAATTCCATAGCCAAGTGTTGGTGGGTTGGAAGAAATACCTATGATCCAAGTAATGTAGCAAATCCATTTGAAAAATTGGATATTATAGGTAGCAACGATATTAGTAGTAAAATTTCCGATATTTTTTACAGTAATAATTTCTCTGCAAATCCGGTTATTTTGAATGGCATCGTTAAAGCATTCAAAAACTTCAAAGAGGAAAACACACAGCTTTCACTCAAGGAACATATAAGACCAACATTGCAATTCTTGAATGCAGTAGGCGGTGGAGTTGTTTTAGATTGTCTTGATGAGGATGAGATTGCTGATATGCTCATTGATAACATCTATGGCATTTTACAAGGTGATGAGCAGGGTGTAGAGATTGAAGAGGAATCCGAAGAGTATGAAGATATGGATGTTGATGGCAATGACATATCAGAAGAAGAAAACTCTGAAGATAGTGTTGAAGAAGAGTATATAGTTATTGGTCAAAAAGTCAATGTTCGTATTAAGGAAACCGATGAACCAAAAACAATACTGGTAAATTATCTTCCGAATTCCACAAAGATTCCGCCATTGGCAAAAAGCCTTTTAGGCTGCTGGATTGGAGATGAGGTTTCTTTCCAAGGAAAGACATATATTATAGAAGCAATTCAAAAGTAGAGAACAGTTAAAAAAGTGTTTTCAGTGGTGACACTTTTTAACGATAGTCTCGACCTATCGTTAAAAAGTTCATGAATATGTTTCCTTTCACGATGGTAATTCATAGACAGCAGTCCTTTCATATTGAGACGGTTGTGAAGCTTGTGAGAAAAAAATAGAAAATATGCAGATCGGGCAAAGAAGATTTTGATAATAGACATTTCCTTCAGATTGTTGGTTTAAAAATACAGTGAAAAGAGCTATATTTAAGATAAACGAGAGAATCGGTACTTACAAAGGAGGAAAAGCTTATGATTATATGTATCGGAAGAGAATTTGGAAGCGGTGGCCACGAAATCGGAAGAAAAGTTGCAGAAAAGCTTGGACTGGAATTATATGACAGAGATTTAATAGACAGGGCAGCAGAGAAGATCATAGCGATGCCAAAAGATGTGCTGGAAAAAGCAGATGAGAAAAAGCGTAATCCGTGGCTGCATGAGGTATGGTATGATGTGCCGAACCAGGAACTGAATGGAATGACGGCGAATGATGCTTTGCATCTGGCATATAATTCGATCATACGAGAACTTGCAGAAAAAGGAGATTGTGTATTTGTCGGACGCTGTGCGGACTATATATTGGAACAAGCAAAGATTGATCATATTAGTCTGTTTATTGCAGCCCCGTTTGAATGGCGTGTGAAGAGAAAGATGGAACAGTTGTCTATAGATGAAAAGTCTGCAACAGCCATGGTAAGAAAAAAGGACAAAGACAGAAAAGCTTATTACGACTATTATACCGGCAGAAACTGGGGAAGGCCATATGAGTACGATCTGTGTATTAACAGTTCCAGGCTTGGAATTGAAGCAACTGCAGAGAAGCTTGTAGAAATGATCCGGGAATTGGAAAAATAAAACTTATAAGAGCCGGGAAAGATTACTAGATTGGTTCGGGAATAGAAAATGATGAAAAGAATAGAAGGTCTGGATAGCGTATCAACTATCCAGGCCTTCTGTGCGTATGATATAATATCATTTAACCGTAGAATGTATTTTCTTTTATATCCATATCTTTGAGATCGGAAATATTGCTTTTTCGCTGATATTGTTCAACGAAACCGGCGTTGATAATACCGGTAGGAATAGCAACGACACCAACCCCCAGATAAGCGATGCAGATTGCCATTATACGTCCCAGAGTTGTGATTGGGTAAATGTCACCATAGCCTACGGTAAGAAGTGTAGACATGCTACACGCAGCATCCGAAAGATAACAAATCCGGAAAGGAAGAAAGCGGGAATGATCGTCAGAAGATCCACGATTCCGTCAAGCCTTTATTTACAGTTCTTTCCGTGCAGATAGAAGAATAATCCGCCGATGATAAATCCGCCACCGATAATGTTACCGATTGTAACAGGAAGAAGATTGACGGTGAAGAAGTTTCCCCAGTTTAAAGCAGCAATCTGACTGCCGGTGATACCATATAATTCTTTCGCTTTTGCAACATAATCCGGATTCATAGAAGCAAAGATTCCGGCCGGAATATAATACATATTTGCAACGCAGTGTTCGAAGCCGGATACAACGAATGCCATGATCGGGAAAAAGATAGCAAGTGATTTTCCTGCTATATCTTTCGCGGTAGAAGCCATCAATACTGCAGCGCATACCAGAATGTTACATAAGATTCCGGAAATCAGAGCAGGAAGGAAAGATAAGCTGACCTTTCCAAGAGCAACTTTGATCGTAAATGCCCCAAGAGCGCCGCTGGTATAATTATATTGTCCGGACAGATATACCAGATATGCCAGAGCAACAGCACCAACCATATTACCGATATAAACGATAACCAGTGTCCGTATGAGTGCAGCTACACTAATTTTTTTCTTAATACAGGCCATTGTCATCATACAGTCACCGGTGAACAATTCGCCTCCGATAAAGACGATCATCATCAGACCGACCGGGAAGACGCAGCCGGCAACCAGACGTGCAAGACCGACATTTGCAATATCATGCATGGCAACATTACTGGACTGTGCGCCAAGCGCGATGCAGACACCAGCCATGATTCCCATGAAAAAAACTTTCTTTTTAGAAGTTGTAGCTTTTTTTACAGCGCCATTCATGTTGGCCTGTATAACTTCCTGTGGAGTGTTAAACATTGAATCCATAATAACCCTTTCCTTTAGTACTTTTTCTTTGTGTGATTACTTTGATAAAAATATCACATAAAATATAGCATGGATAACAAATCTTGGGCAACCCGTAATCGCAATGTTTATGCTCTTTTTTTCGTACAGTACCAAGAAATATGCTATAATCAATGGGAAACAGATCATAATGAAAAAAATTATGCAATAATGTAAAAACTCAATTATCAAATTAAGAAAAGGGGAATTATAATGGCTCAGAATAGTTGCGAAAGCTGCACTTATTATACATACGACGAAGATTACGAAAGTTATATGTGCGATATCAATATGGATGAAGATGAATATATGCGTCTTATTTCAGACCAGCATTATCAGTGCCCTTATTATCGGAATGGGGATGAGTATATGGTGGTGAGGAAGCAGATGTAGTTTCTAATTAATTCACTAAGTTAGCTACCCGGACCGGAATAAAAGTTGGAAAAGCATTCCTGTCCAACTTTTATTCCATGTGTATCTAACGCGGTAGTGAATTAATAGAATCCCCGTAACTATTGTGAGACCAGAAGTGTATCTATTAACCTGAGAATAACAATTTATGCAGACTCTATCTCATAAGTGAATCCCGCATCTGTTATCGTCTGAATAGTATCTTTAATACCCTGACCACCTGTGGTAAGATATCCGGAGGCAAAGATGGAATCTACAACACTTAACAATTCCTTTTCATGTCCTTTGAAATACACTTCACGTCCTGCCGCACAGCGGATGTCTGACTGCGGAACCAGAAGTCTTGCGAGACAGAGCACCTTTATGCCATATTCATAAGTCAGTCCCGAGATATCCTGATCGCCAAGAGGAGTACCCGGAATCGGCAGCAGGAAGTTGATCGGGAGAGCTTCCGGATTAATTTCTTTCAGTTCCAAAAGCATATCTACAACGTCTTCTTTGCTTTCGCCCATACCGATGATTCCACCGCTGCAGATCTCGAAACCGAGTCTCTGAAGCATATGTATATTTTCCACACGCTGGTCAAAGGTGTGCGTAGTACAGATATGGCTGTAATAATTACGGCTGCTGTTCAGATTGCGGTTGATGCGGTCAAGCCCGGCATCTTTCAACATTCTGGCCTGCTTTTCGGTTAAGAATCCAATGGAGCAGCAGAGATGGGTTCCGGTTTCTTTCATCTTGCGGATACGTCCGGCAAGCTGTTCGATCTCTGCATCTGTGAATCCCATGCCGCTTAATCCGATACAGTGGCGGGAAAGATGATGTTCATTTACAAAATCATTATCATTGTATAATTTTTCGTCTTCTACCCATTTATAAGTGTCGATGTCTGCATTAGAGCGACAGGATTGCGCACAGTAAGCGCAGTCCTGAGAGCAGTTACCACTGCGGACATTGGTTAGAATATGAATGCTGACGTGGTTTCCTTTATATTTTTTACGGAGGATTCCGGCACGTTCGATGAGAGCATCTAACTGGTCGTCCGGAGTGTTTAAAATCTCGATGGCCTCTTCGCGTGTCAATATAGGATCTTCGTGTGTATGAACTTCTGAAATCATGGTGTTACCTTCCTTTGTGTGTAATATAAATCACTTGTTAACTGATATAGACAAAAGGTTAACATGACGGGAAATAAAAGTCAACTGTATTTGGTGGAAAGGTTAACATCTGCGATGCTATATACAGATAAAAATCAGACTGTGATTAGCGGATATATTTCTAAATAAAAAGCAAAGATTAAAAAAGTATAAAAATACGGATTTTATAAAATATTTCTGTATAATAATAATATATGTCTGTAAAAAAATAACAGATGGAAGAAGGAGAAAAAGAATACATGCTTCAGATACAGCATATTTGTAAAGAATATAGGACCGGTAATCTGGTACAGAAGGCGCTGGATGACGTGAGCCTGAACTTAAGAGATAATGAATTCGTGGCAATTCTAGGTCCCAGTGGATCGGGAAAGACTACGCTTCTGAATATTATCGGAGGACTGGACCGTTATGACAGCGGCGACCTGATCATCAACGGAATATCTACGAAGAAATATAAGGACAGAGACTGGGATTCATACCGGAATCATACGATCGGATTCGTATTTCAGAGTTATAATCTGATCCCGCATCAGACGGTGTTGTCTAACGTAGAACTTGCACTTACAATTTCTGGAATCGGAAAAGAAGAGAGAAGAAAACGTGCCATTGATGCGCTGAAAAAAGTAGGACTTGGAGAACAACTTCACAAAAGACCAAGCCAGATGTCCGGCGGCCAGATGCAGAGAGTGGCGATAGCAAGGGCACTGGTGAATGATCCGGATATCCTGCTGGCGGATGAACCCACGGGAGCACTGGACAGTGATACCAGTATCCAGGTCATGGATCTTCTGAAAGAAGTAGCCAAAGACCGGCTGGTTGTTATGGTTACACACAATCCGGAACTGGCAGAAGAATATGCGACCAGGATCGTGAATTTGCGGGATGGGAAGATACGTTCAGATACGGACGAATACATTGTGGATGAGCAGACATTAAAAGAACCGGAACATAAGAATATGGGAAAATCTTCCATGTCTTTTCTGACGGCGCTGGCTCTTAGCTTTAATAATCTAAAGACGAAGAAAGCAAGGACATTACTGACATCCTTTGCGGGTTCTATCGGTATCATAGGAATTGCGCTGATTCTGGCACTTTCTAATGGAGTGAACGGCTATATCCAGTCAATCGAGGAAGAGACGTTGTCGGAATATCCACTACAGATCCAAAGTACGGGATTTGACATTACCTCCATGATGGTTGGGAATACCGGAACGGATGATAAGAGCAAAGACTCGTCCGGTAAGAAGAACAAAGATGGTCAGGTAAAAGTCATGGAGATGGTTACAAATATGTTCTCCAAGATGAATACCAATGACCTTAAATCATTGAAAAAACATCTGGAAAAGGATAATGATGCGTTAAAATCCTATACAAATGCCGTGGAGTATGATTATGATGTGGATCCGCAGATATACAGAGAGGATTCGGATGGTGTCAGACAGGTACACCCGGACAAATCATTTTCATCCATTGGAATCGGAGCAGATTCCGGTGCCAACAGTATGATGTCATCCATGATGAGTACAAATGTGTTCTACCGCATGCCAAAGAACACAAGTCTGTACGAGAAGCAGTATGATGTCAAGGCGGGAAGATGGCCGAAAAAATATAATGAATGCGTACTGGTACTAAGTCAGGACGGCGGGATGAGTGATTTCCTTCTATATACACTTGGCCTCAGAGATCAGATGGAACTGGATGATATGATCAAAGCTTTTGCAAGTGAAGAAGAGATCAAGACACCGTCTTCACTGGGAACATACACCTATAAAGATATTCTGAACAAGAAGTTTAAGCTTGTGAATCAGGCAGACTATTATGAATATGACAGCCAGTATAAAGTCTGGAAAGATAAAAGTGATAATGCAGAATATATGAAAAAACTGGTGGCAGACGGAGAGGATATTAAGATTGTCGGAATCGTGCAGCCGGCAGAAGGTTCGAAGGTAACTGCACTGAATATGGGAATCGGTTATCCATATTCGCTTATGACGCATGTCGCAGAAGAAGCAAAAAACAGTGAGATCGTAAAACAACAAAAAGCCAGTCCGGATATCAATGTATTTACCGGAGAGAAATTCGGTGAAGATTCCGGAGATAATGGTCTGGATATGAACTCGTTATTCAGCGTAGATGAAGACGCACTTCAGAAAGCATTCGGCATGGGAGATACAGACCTTGCAGGAAGTCTCGGAAATTCACTGGACTTTTCGAAAGCAGTGAATCTGCAGGATGCATTTAAGCTGGATGGCAATACGTTGAATTTATCCGAACTTGTGAATCTGGATCAGGTGGATCTGAATCTGTCGGGGCTTCCGTCGGCAGGTCTGGGAGATATGCTGTCGGGGCTGGATGTCAAGGTGAAACCGGGCGGAATGCAGAAGATGGCTGTTTCATTGATGGAAGGGTATCAGGCATATGCGAAGACGCATCCGGAAGCAGATTATTCGCATCTGGGAGATAACTTCTCGGAATATCTGAAAACAGATGGTGCAAAGCAGATCATGAAAAAGTATTTTTCAAAGATTCTAAAGGAGAGTGGAAAAGTAACCATTACAGAAGAAAAGGTACAGAAGCTTCTGACAGATATCATGCAGGGGTTTGAAAAATACGTAAAGGATCAGGGAATCGGAGATATCAGTGCGGACCAGTACGGAACATATTTCCGCCAGTATTTACAGACGGCAGAAGCAAAGCAGATCATAACAGACTGGGTGAATGACCTGTATAAAGATGTGGATATTGAGATATCGGAAGCGGATCTGCAGGCAATGGCGCAGGAACTTGCGGCTGGATATTTAAGCTATGCACAGGAAAAAGGATATGCAGATGTGACAAAGATGGGTGAGAACTTTGCAGCTTATCTCGGAACGGCAGATGGAAAACAGCGGCTGAGTAACGGTCTTTCAGAGACACTGGACATGAAGAGTCTGGAAAGCCAGCTTTCATCCGGGATGAATGTTTACATGAAGCAGGCAATGAGAGCGTATGCGAAATCTTTTGGAAATGCACTTGAGACACAGATTTCGTCGGCCATGGAGCAGATCGTCGGACAGATGTCTTCCGGTATGGGTAAAGTAATGGAATCTGCCATGACACAGATCGGACAGAATCTCCAGAGTGTCATGACAGATGCGATGAAGATCGATACAGATGCATTTGCAAAGGCATTTCAGTTCAATATGACGGAGGATGATCTGACAGAACTTATGATGTCTATGAGCGGAACGGCGAGTGCAACGTATGACAGCAATCTGCAGAAATTAGGATATGCTGACTTCGCAAAACCAAGCGAGATCGACATTTATCCTAAAGATTTTGAAAGTAAGGAACAGGTAGTGGATTATCTGGATCGTTATAACAAGAAGATGGAGAAAGCCGGCAAGGATGAACAGGTGATTTCCTACACGGATGTAGTGGGAACTCTGATGTCATCGGTGACAGATATCGTCAATACGATCAGTTATGTGCTGATTGCATTTGTGGCGATTTCACTGGTCGTATCTTCAATTATGATCGGAGTCATTACGTATATCAGTGTGCTGGAGCGGAAGAAAGAGATCGGAATCTTAAGGGCGATCGGCGCATCGAAGAGGAATGTATCTCAGGTGTTTAATGCGGAGACCTTCATTATTGGACTGTGTGCGGGACTGATCGGAATCGGACTGACGCTGTTGCTTCTGCTCCCTGGCAATATGATCATTCATGCGGTGGCAGATAATTCCAATGTAAATGCAGTGCTTCCGGTTATTCCGGCACTGGTGCTGATCGCACTGAGTGTGGTACTGACATTGCTTGGTGGACTGATCCCGTCAAAGAAAGCATCGAAGAGCGATCCGGTTACGGCACTTCGGACGGAATAAATTATTATCAATGAGCTGCATAAAGCGGTAAAACGTCTGTTGAAAAAATCATAGAGAAAGATTAAAATATGCTATGGAGAAATCTATAGCATATTTTTTATACCAAAAAGAAGGAGACCTTATGTATAATTTTAATTATTACACACCAACCAAAGTTGTATTTGGAAAAAATACAGAAGACAAATGTGGAGAACTGGTAAAAGAACAGGGATGTAAGAAAGTAATGATCCATTACGGAAGCGGAAGCGTCAAACGTACCGGATTATTGGATAAAGTAAAGGCTTCCCTGGATGAAGCAAAGATTGACTATATAGAACTTGGTGGTGCAGTACCGAACCCAAGACTTTCACTGGTATATGAAGGAATCGAGCTCGCGAAAAAAGAAGGAGTAGATTTCATCCTTGCTGTAGGCGGCGGAAGTGTGATCGACTCAGCAAAATGCATTGCAG
>ENA-OPSD01002515-OPSD01002515.1-human-gut-metagenome-genome-assembly--contig:-NODE-2515-length-10571-cov-3.761601_pt1 | contig 10571 bp, 2 predicted proteins | sample MGYA00241453_ERZ501898 | MGnify/ENA primary metagenome ERZ501898 (study PRJEB25962, sample SAMEA2042226) | human gut metagenome | biome: human gut; feature: human-associated habitat; material: faeces... | reverse complement strand
GGTCTGAAAAAGAATAACGATATAACCTTGATGCTGTGTCCATATAATCCATCCAATCCCCTGGCGAACTGCTCACTGATACGGCATGTTCCTGCACCAAGTTTCGGATGTCCTGTAGTTTAGACATTAAACTTCCCTCCTATCAATAAAAAAACAGCCCACTCTTTTTTAGAATTGGCTGCATAAAATGTACTTTACTTTTCGGAGAGAAAATGCTATATTCTAATTGAAAAGAGTAACCGCCCACAAGGTGGATGCTCCTGGATTAGGTTTTAATTTATTTTGCTCTCAAAGAGAGCTGCCTATCCTGTTGGCAGACAGGGTAGGCTATTTTTTTCGCTTGTTGTCCCTATTATCCAAATAGGCAAGCAAAGCAATCAGAAACGTACCGCCTAAGAACAATAAGCTCAAGACTTCGTATGTATCCATTCGCTCCACCTCCCTTCTTCTGTATCCCTTAACGAGATCTGAAAATCCAGGAGGTTTTTACCAACCCTGTACACGGTTACTCCAGTAATATTCTAACAGGTAACTCTCCGCAAAGCAATTCCTTTTTACTTCATACGGTTTTATATTCTGTTTTTCTCTTGTCCTCTGGCCAATGCAGTTTCCATTCCAGATATTCCTCTTCTGTAATTCTGCCATCGCCCAGTTTCTGCTTTTTCCCCATCCATTCCTGCAGATAAGACATTGTTTTTTTATCCCTCATTGTGATTCCAACTGTTTCACTTTCTGAATCATTTAGCAGGAACAGATGAAAAAGCCCTCTATTTTCTTCATCCATCCAGAATAAAGTTTCCATTAATTCGTCCATTGTCGCAATTCCAGGACTTAAAAAATTCCGGACATCAACTTCCAATATTTCTGCCATCCGGATAAGCGTTTCCTGTTTTGGCGTGCGCTGTCCGCTTTCATATTGGGCGATTCTCACATCCGCACTACTTTCCCCATATCCTAACCTACGCCCCAGTTCTTTTTGCGTTAGCTTGCGAAACATACGGATTTTTCTTATTCTTGCTCCTACGTTCACTTGTTTCTCCTTTTAAAATATGGGCTGCAGAATAAACACAGCTCACAAACAATAATCTACGATTAAAAATTAAACAAAAATGCAGATGCGTATAAGTCTAAATATACACATCTGCATTACTAAAAATCTATAAATTTCCCTGACATTCAAAGTATATCTACATAATATCTTCCATCAATATTAGAAAAAGCCACTTTCGCCGGGAAAAAGTTTATTCCCATAGATGCCATTCCAACAACACTGCTTGCCCATTCACTTAGTTCGTCTGGAAGCCGAAAGCACTCAGATTTTCCATCTTTTAGAATTGTTACTGTTGGAGTAAATTTCTGATCCACTCCAACCGATAATACCTCAAAAGTCTGCGAACCTTCATGCAACGGTAAAAGAAGCTGCTTTCTTGAATCATAATATACTTTCCCACCCCTTTGGTTTAAGTATGACTCTTTATCAAAGGGAATTACTGGCTCAATAGGTAATTTGTTTTTTCTCCGATCAAAATATTTCATCAACTGCTTGCAAGCAAACGCATTAAAGTATTCTCCTTGCATATCTAAATCGGCTTGAATTTGTTCAACAGATTCAAAATGATTCATAAAATTAAGCAATGAATTAAACAAAATCAAATCATCCGAATATATACCAGAATAGGATTTATACCAAGCAGGTTGCCACTCACAAATAAGCCAATAAAGTTTTTTGTAGAGTTCTAATTGAGCTTCATTCAAACGAAACCAACCTGTATCTAAAATTTTTTTATCAGTACTTTCCTCAATAGATTGATACCGCAAGGAATCACATAATCCCTTCAATAACTTAGATATAATGCCTGCCAGCATATCAGCCATACGAAGCCCTGGAAGTTCTATGGAATTTGCCTCACTGGAATTATATAGTCCTATTTCGCAAGCGGCTTTTAAAGTTTTGCTTTGTTCGTTTTCTTCCCCTTCTTTATCAATGGTTAGGTGGTAATTTGATATGTCTTTTTCCCCGAGATACTTTTTAAAACCATCAAAGGACATATGATAATCCCAATTAATTTCCAAAGTATCCGAAATATCATTAAGTACACCCAAAATTTGCTCAAATGTTTCCGTTTCTTTTCTCTTTAATCGAGGATTTTTCTTGTTGTATTTAATCCTCTCTTTAAAAAATTCCCTTAGCCCTTCTAAAAAATCTTTTGGTGATTCATAGATTGACTTAATGATTTCTTTCGGGCGATAGACAACAAGAGCCTTTGTAATGGAATATTTCATTAAGTCTGCATCATAAAGAAAACCATTTCTGTACTTTCGGAAAATCTGTAATACAAGATATTCGATCTTGCTCGAAACAGAAAAGTAAATATGCGTATCTTTATCAAAAAGTGATAAAAAGTCATTTACAACCTGCGCGTTTTGCTTGTTAAGAGAAGCAAAACCATATTTAAATTGTTTTTGTTTAAGCATTGTACTTTTAATTTCCCCATTATGATCTTTTCTGTCCGCATATTTATTTTCAAAAGTGGCATACCGTTGTAAAATGTTAGCTTCCTCATCTGACCATCCCACAATCATAGTTACGAAATTATCATAGTAATTATTTGAATTTATTGTATCATAATTGATTTTTCGGCTATGCTCAGACTCATCATAGTAAAAAGTATATTTGGACATTTCACAACCCCTCTTTCATATAAAAGATAATTTAAAATTAACTGCCCAGCAGGACATCTCCATCCTCTTATAAAGCCGCCAAATTTCTTATATTTATAATAATATAAAATCTCAAATACTACAATCATAAGATCTGGAGCTGTATTGCAACTGCAGCCCCAGGACCTTATTCTATTATTATTTACGTTTTCTTCTGATTGCCACTACACCTCCCAGGCATCCTGCTGATACCGCAAGTGCCAGCACAAAAATAGCAATATTTGTGTTATCTCCTGTTTTTGGTGAATTGGATACAGAAGTCGCATCAGAGCCATGGGAAACAGGAGTGCTGCCATCCTGATTTTCTGATGTTTCTGGAGTATCTTTTTCCGGAGCTTTCTCATTTGTCAGATCCAGAGTATATTCAATCACAGGAGTACGGTCATTGACATACTCAAACTGAATCTTATGCTCTGTTTCATCAAGCTGATATCCATCCAGTGTTTTTGTTTCTTTCAGGATATATGTGATTGCTTTTTTATACTGCCCATTCTTAAAAGTCGCAATCGGATAATTCTTTGATTCTGCATGACCGGCACTGTCTGTTACCAGAGTTTCCAGAACTTTACCTTTACTGTCACAAAGGGCAAATTCTACACCTTTCATTGGCTTCTTGGTATCTTTATCTGTTTTATTTAAGATCACCTTGCCCATTGCCTGTTCATCTTCCATTTTGGCTCCCTGAATATCTCCGGTGTCCTTAATCTCAAATGTCACTTTATTTGCCACAATGTACCCCTTCGGTGCTGTTTCCTCCAATAATGTATAAGTACCGATTGGAAGTTTCTCCACATAATGCGGTTGGTCACCAGACGTCCAGCTTTCCATAACTTCCTGGTTTTCATTAAGGACATACAACTTAGCACTTTTGACCTCGCTGCATCCATCTGTCATATCTACCTTGCTGATCAGAATTTTTGTTGTATCATCCTGCATTTCTACTTTCTGGATATCTGCAGTATTTTCTACTACAAACGTAATGGATTCTGCAGTTGCATAACCATCAGCAGGAATTGTCTCTGTTAATGTATATTTCTTTCCAACTTCCAGTTCCTTAATGATGTGTGGCGTGCTTCCGGAAGTCCACTCGTCCACAACATTTCCCTCTGAATCCGATACTTTCAGTTTTGCACCTGGTACTTCTTCCCCAGTTGTAAGATCTGATTTTGTGATTTCAAAAGTAGTTGGCTCATCTTCATAAGTGAACTCAAAGGATACTTCTGCAACATCTTCTCCCGCATAAGTAAAGTCAAATTCCTTGATTTCTTCTATTGTTACAAATCCTGCAGGAGCTTGCACTTCTTTTACATAGTAGTTGCCATTGATTGGAAGATCTGCCGTAAATACAATCCTTCCATCCTGATCCGTAGCTTTCTGCTCGATCATGGTATCTGCTTTCAGGATCACTTCGCCTTCTGCATTTAAAATATCATTCTTTGTATAAAGTGCAAATACTCCGCCTTCCAGAACACGGTCTGTATTTTTTTCTTTCTTAACTACAGTTACTTTTGCTTTCTGGCGGTTATTCTGCCAGTCCTCATCATAAGTCACAACCGGAGTATTCTGATCACGATAAGTCAGATCAACCTCTCTGATTTCTCCATCCAGAACATATCCATCTGCCGTCTCTTTTTCCTTTACATAGTATTTACCTAAAGGAAGATCTTCTGATCTTGCATATCCAAGAGCGTCTGTCATAATTGTTGCTACCAGTTCGTCCTTTTTATAATAATCACTGATTTCCCCATCTGCAGCCTTGATATCCTCCGCTGCATAAATTTCAAAAGTAACATCTTTCAGAGAACCTGTAACATAGCCAAATGCTGCGTCCATGCCACCTGCCAGCATATCTTTCCAGGTAACTTCTTTGACAAATTCACCTTTTTTATTGATGATGATTCGTCCAACCGGAACAGCATCCTTCATCTCTACTTTTTGAACTTCTGCTGTATCAAGGACTGTAAATTTCACCTCTTCTGCCTGCAGATAGCCATATGGTGCAAACTCTTCCCGAAGTGTGTAAGTTTCTCCCACATGGAGTCTTTTTATTACATGAGCTTTTCCTTTTACAGAAGTCCATTTTTCTACTTCTTTTCCGTCTGAATCCAGAACAGTCAATGTTGCTCCGTCAAGTTCCACACCTGTTGTAATATCTGATTTCTTAAATTCAGTTGTTGTAGGCTCATTCTTAAAAACAGTTTCCAGTTTCACTGTTTTTACTTCCTGTCCCTGATATTTCGCAGTCACCTCAATCTGCTCATCAGAAGATACAAAACCATCTGGTGCTGCCAGTTCTTTTATATAATAATTTCCAAAAGGCAGATCCTGCTCAAAAACAGCTTTTCCATCTTCGCCTGTTACCGCTTTTGTAAGCAATTCGTCTGCTTTTACCAGCACCTTGTCCCCTGCTTTTATATCCTCTTTTGCGTAAAGACCAAACTCTGCTCCAGAAAGCCCTTTCTCATTTTCAGCATCTTTTTTCACAACTGACACTTCTACTTTCTGGCGATCATTTATAAACTCTGCACTCTGTGAGATCACTGGTGTATCCTGGTCTGCATAGACGAAAGAAATTTTCTGTTCTTCTTCATTTAATACAAATCCCTCTGGTGCAGTCTTTTCTACCACTTTGTATTCTCCTAAAGGCAGATTATCAAGATCTGCTTTTCCGGATTCATCCGTTGTCAGTTCTGCAACTTTTGCACCCTTTGCATATTCCAGGATTCTTTTTCCTGTGTCATCTTTCTGGAAATCAGCTGTATAAATATCCTCTGCAGCATACACTTCATATACTGCACCGGAAAGGTTCTGAACTTCATACTTAAAATCATTCTTATAGGTCGAAAGAACCTCTCCTTTTTTCTGTACAGTGAGTTTTCCTTTCACCGGATGATTCTCATATACAACTTCAATGATTGCATCACCTGATACCGGATCAGTCTGATACAGGGTATTGGTATCCACCTGTATTTCGACATAATTTTTGTTAATGGTATAACCGTCCGGTGCTGTTACCTCTTCGATTCTATAATGACCAATTTTTAAATTCTGAGGCAGTATCAGATATCCATCTATATCTGTGAAATATGAGGTATGTGTAACGGTTGTCGGGTATGTAGTTACCTGCTCTACATATTTTTCATGATCCATATCATAAATTTTAAACTCTGTTCCCGGAATTAGAACAGATTTTTTAGTCTCATCATCCTGTTTGATAATTTTCAGTTTTGCAGAAAATTCTTTATCCAAAAGAACTCTCCATGTCTGCGGCTCTGTTGGTTTATTCTCTGTAATCCGGACAATAAAATCATCTACAGGTTTGTAATTATGGGGTGTTGTAGTTTCTCTCACCAGATATGTTCCATATGGAATTGCAATGGATTTTACATAGCCTTTCTCATTTGTAAAAATTTCCGTTGCTCCATTTTCACCGATCACAACTGGCTCTGCAGAGGAAAAATCATAATTTCCATCCTCTTTTACCACCAAAGAAGATACCAGATATGCACTAAATCCAGCTCCGGATAGTAATGCAGCATCTGTGTCTCCATTATTGGCAGCTTTAATAAGTTCAAACGGCTGTTTCTTCACCGTTTCCAGTGAGGTACACTCTTTTTCTACAACCGCTGTCAGATCACCTTCATCACTGCATACAAGATCATATTCATGCTCGTCTGCCAGATATCCTACGGATGGGGTAATTTCCTTGATGTAATACTCTCCAAGATAAAGATTCTCTATCCTTGCTTTTCCTTCTTTATCGGTAGTTAGCGTACCAATCTGGCTTCCGGCTTTATAAATAACGCCTGTCTTTCCATCTGGATGGGTAATGTCGTTTCTTGCATAAAGTCCATACACCGCATTTTCCAGGGAAGCATCTCCCTGTGCCTTATTTTCTTTTGTCTCGGCATCTTTTTTATTCAAAGAGATTGCAGCACTGACCCTGTCATTCACAAAAGTATGACTGAAAGAAATTTTTGCCTGTTCATCATTGGTATAACTGAACTGGAAAGAATAAGTATCTTTCTCATTTCTGACATAACCAGCCGGAGCCTGGACTTCTTTTACATAATAAGAAAATCCCACTGGAAGATCTGCTTTAAATGCTGCTTTTCCATCAGTACCAGTAATTGCAGTCTCAATCAGAGCATCTTTTTTTACCGCTACTTTTCCATCCACAGTTTTCATATCCTGCGCTGCAAACAGAGCAAAATGCCCTCCGGATAGTGTATTTTCAGTATCTTTGTCTTTCTTTATCACCTGCACCACTGCTTTCTGACGGTCATTTGTAAAGGTAGTCTCTGAGAAAGCCGCTTCTGCAGTCTGCCCTGCATAAGAAATGGTTACTTTTTTTGTTTCTTTTGCACTATAAAAATTTTCCGGGGCCTGTGCTTCTGTTACATTATAGCTTCCAAGCGGAAGATTCTTTACCGTTACAGAACCGTTCTCACCTGTGATCAGATTTTTCGCTACTTCTGCGCCTTTTTTGTAAACTGTTTTTCCACCTGCTGTTACAATATCCTCGGCAGCATATACGTTATAAACGGCTCCTTTCTGACGGCGTTTCTCATACTGGAATAAAGTTCCATTTTCATCAGATACAACTCCTACGAAAACCTCACCCTCTTTATAAACGGTCAGATTTCCTTTCTGCTCTTTGTCCGTTACAGTCTGTTTGGTCGTACTGCCAACTACTAATTTCACTCCATAAGAGGAAGCCTGGACAACATAACCTTCTGGTGCTGTAATTTCCTTTAAGTAAACTGTATCCTGTGTCTTAGTAAGAGTTACACGTGAAGAACCATTGCTGTCTGTTGGCGGCATTTTAGCAATCAGCTTTGTGCAGGCGTTATCACTATATACCCCATACACGGCTCCAGCTAGATTTTTTCCAGTATCTCCATCTTTCTTTGTAATTTCAATAACTGCTTCTTCCGGCCAGTCAACTGTAATCTGCAGGTCAGAGGAATCTGTATAGTAGCCAAAACCAATGTCCTGTGAACTCTCCAATTTTAAGAGCATTGCATGGAAATCCAAAGGGAAATTAGATGTAATCGCATACTTTCCTTTCAGGCTACCCATATTGGCTGTTGTAGCTACAAGATGGAATTTCTCTCCACCCTTTACAGTGACATTTCCAGATGCCGTTTTTCCTGTGGTTTCATTAACAAGGCTTACTCCGTTCTCCAGATGAATGGTAATGGTAAATGCTTCATTTGCCTTCCAGGTAAAACTTTCTGTTTCCTTTCCCGTTGCATTAACGGAAAGTCCTGGAAGAAGTTTCATTGCTGTCGGATCAGGCATTTTAGCAAGAGCTGCTTTAATCTCTTTCAGCATATTTTTAGCGGTTGTAGAAAGCGCACCTCCAAATCCGGATTCGCCATCATATAAATAGTCAACCAGGTAATGCTGCATGGCTCTTGTCTCAGAACTGCATCCATATTTTTCCATAATGGATTTTACATTATATCCATTGAATGTATGTCCCCATCCTGGACCGCCATATCCATAGAATAAGGCTTTTCTCAAATATTTATCATCTCCGCCTTCATCCAGTTCAACCATATTTTTATATGTTGTCCCACTTGGAGGTGACTGCATGGAGTGCTGCATACAATACGCATTTACTGTATAAGTCTTTCCGCCTGCTTTGTAACGAACATATTTGTAGCTGTCATTTCCACCCTGTCCCATAACTGTATCAAACGGATGAAGCTGGCCATCTGAATAATAGTAATATTTATTTGCTTCAATATTTGTTGCATCATCCCATGGAGTATCGGTTGCAAGTAACATGATACCGTTTTCTGCCTGATCCATGGAAACACTTAGATCAATGTCATCTGCTGGCATTTCAAAACTGAATTTATCCGATTCTTCGTGATAAGTCACCTCAGAATACAATAAATCTTCTGTATTCTCTGTCTGGTTTGCCTGTACTTTTGTTGTTCCTACTGCAATTAAGCTGCCTTGCGGCATATCTCCGGAAAAAACAACGGTTTCTCCTGGCTGATACTGTCCATCTTCATGGTTCAGCTCAATATGAAATTCCTCTCCACGAACAATATTTACCTGATAATTTCCATCTGCATCTTCTGTTTTCTCTGTTCCATCTGTAAAAGAGTCGTCTGTCGCCTCTGGCATTTCTTCCGGATCTGTATCTGTAATTTCTTCAAATGTGCTGTCTGTATCCGGATTATCATCTATGGCAGGTTCTTCTGTTGAAACTTCCTCAGACGGGTTTTCCGGGATTGGTGTATCTATTGGCTCTTCCTCAACCGGAATTTCTGTCGGAGTTACTTCTTCATAGATTCCATCCTCTGACGGAATTTCTACATTTACCTCATCCTGCACAGGTTCTTCACTCTCTGCAGTGCCTATGGCTGGTTCCTCGCCTTCTGCTTCATTCTCATCTTCCTGATTGCTTACAGATTCCTGATTCTCAGATTCAGCAACCTGCACCACCGCTTCCTTTACAATCAGCTTACGATTGATCTGATAAATTGGGTGGCCACTTACTGGCTCTACATAATAAACAGCTTTGTATGTATCTTCGTAATCTGTTGTAAAGTCCTGCTTTTCCTCATTTTTTGCCTCATGGAAAGTGATCTTCACCTTTTTTTCATCTGGTATTTCCAGTCCGGTAAAATCTTTCTCCACTTCAAAAATACTGCCTGTTTCCAGTTCCAGATCTTTTGCTTTTACCACCTCATCTGCATCAAGTTCATTTTTTACCTCTTCGTATAACGGTGGCTCTTCTGGCACTGGCACTACATCTGCCGCATAGGACAGTATTGGAGATAGAATTGTAGATAACACTGTAAGCATTGCCAAGAATCCCGACAAAAATCTTCTCATATTTTTTTTATTCTTCATTCTTTTTCCTTTCTTCCGTTCCGGGAAAATCAACTGAAACTTTGGATTTCCGGTTTCTGAAACCTCCATCTTTATAGTTGCTTCATACTTCCTTTTTGTTTTCTCTGATACCAGATCTTTGAAATGCACCTGCTTCTCACTCAGCAGCTTCCTGACAGTTGCTTCATCAAGTGTTTTTCCCTGACTCTCAAAAAATCGGTTATTTTTCCATAAAGTAAAACTGCAATCACTTCCTGAACAATAATAATTTCTCTTTCCCACATAAACCTTATTGCCGCATCTTGGGCATTTTCCAATTTCTTTCCGACCATCTGAAAATAGTTTCTGGTATTCTTCCACTGGCTGTCCATTATCACTTACCAATTTGGTAACCATTTTTTCAATTTCGAAGAGAAATTCTTCTACATTTTTCTGGCCTCTGGAAATCAGTGTCAGATCATTTTCCCATTCTGCTGTAAGTTTTGGTGATTTGATCATTTCCGGAAGAATCCTGATCAGATTTCTTCCATCTGCTGTCGGTAATATCTGCTTCTTTTTACGCTCAATAAAACCTTTCTCGACCAGCTTCTCAATAATCGCCGCCCTGGTAGCCGGAGTCCCAAGACCTTTTCTCTCTGCGTCTTCTATCGTATCCGAACTTCCAGCGTGTTCCATGGCACTAAGGAGCGTATCCTCCGTATAATGTTTCGGCGGTGCTGTAAAATGTTCACTAAATTTTACAACAACACATTCAAATACCTGTCCTATTTTTATATCTGGAAAATCACTTTCCTCCTCTTCTGGCTTTTCTGCATTTTTCCCATATGATTTAAAGAACCGTTCTTCCACTTCTTTCCATCCATATTGGAGAACATTCTTTCCAGATGCAGTAAACAGTTCTCCATGACAGGAAATTTCAGTCTTAATACTCTCATATATGTATTCCTGTTCCGATGCACATAATAACTTTGATGCAATCAGCATAAGAATTTCTT
>ENA-OPSD01002510-OPSD01002510.1-human-gut-metagenome-genome-assembly--contig:-NODE-2510-length-10595-cov-2.471157_pt1 | contig 10595 bp, 10 predicted proteins | sample MGYA00241453_ERZ501898 | MGnify/ENA primary metagenome ERZ501898 (study PRJEB25962, sample SAMEA2042226) | human gut metagenome | biome: human gut; feature: human-associated habitat; material: faeces... | reverse complement strand
TTCTTCCAGCCATTCTTTGAGTACTGTAGCGATCTCTTGATTGTTTTTTCGGCAAACGGAAAGTGAGAATTGCCGCGAATGCCGATATCGGGCAGACGGATCACTTTCGCATCGCCGCCGTGACGGTTGACCACAGCAGCAAAGAGGTCAGCCATTTCAGACGCTGCCTGCCAGTAGTCGTTGTGCGGATGCGTGGTCATGTAGTCGCTGTAGAAAATCACGATGGGAAAGCGCGTGAGTTTCAAGAAAGCTTCCATCGACACTTCTTCGGCTTTCATGTTTCCGAAAAGCCCGCGTTTTTGATGGGAGTCGGGACTTCGCCTTTGGGAAACGGAAAGCCGCTACCCGGTTCGTAGGCGACGATACCTTTAACATGGTCGCTTTGCATGCCGATAAGCCAACCGATACCGCAACCTTGAGAATGCGTCACGAAAACGGCATCTCCTGTTTTTTCAAAAACAGATGTCCGAGCATCCGCATTGACTTTGACGTCGTAGGGCGCCGTGTTGGGCGTCATCTGCCGAAAGAATTGATCCAGAGATTTGGGATCCTGCGGAAAGACCGATCCGGCGTTAAATTGCGCCACAGTCCCATGCGAAATTGTTCGAAAAAGAATCCTTCGTCGGGAGCAGCGGAGATTTGACTGGCACCGTGCAAAAAGACGAGCGGTAGCGCTCGAGCCTGTGCCGGCACTTGGTAGCTTACGATGGCGTGGTCACCGTGCGGCGTCTGCGCTTCAGCCTTCGGATGGTACGGATCGTATGCTGATTTGGCCTCAATCACCGTGCCGCCCGCGGCAAAACTGCCCGATCAACGATGGTGACGGGGGCATGGCTCAGACTGTGCCGAGAAAGCATGCCGTGGAAAAGGAACAGGCCAGAAGAAGGCTGAGACGCATGGCGGATCTCCGGTTACTTGGCAAGAACACCGTTGGCAATCAGCCAATTGCGCACCTCCTTACTGTTGGTGCGCACACTGCCTTCCACCGTCAAATGTGTGCCCAGACGCGCACCGGTCGGCTTGAGGATCTTTTCAAAGTCTTTACGTGTGTGCATCAATCCGCCGCCACCGTGTGAATTGCATGTAATCACGAGCTTGCCCGAGAAGTTCTGAGCCCTAGCCCAGGTCTGCAGCGGCATGGCTGTGTGGTGCCACCAAGTGGGTGTGGCTAGAACCACAACGTCGTATTTTGAAAGATCAATGTCTATGGGTTGAACTTCTCGGGTGATGTTTTTTTCCAACTCTTCCTTGACGATTTCTGTGGTGGGTTTGTAGGCCTCCGGATAAGGTTTGACGGTCTTGACCTCGAAGATGTCAGCTCCCGTCATGGCTTGCACGGCTTTGGCAACGCTTTCGGTGTTCCCGCTCTTGGAGAAATAGACGACTGCCAAACGCGGTTTGGCTGATGAAGTGTTTGTTGTGGCAGCAACGGATTGACGAGCCATGATAAATCCTCCGAAAATCAATGCTCCTAGCGCTTGACAGAATGTTCGCTTTTGCATGTCCGTTCCTTTGACAAAATGGTCAGAAGAAAAAGACCGTTGTGCCGGAACCGAAGGGAAGCGCTTCGGTTCAACTGCAGCCTTATGACAGAGTGAGAGGTGAAGTTCTAACTGCCAGTTTTTTGCGACACAACGGCTTATAAGTGGATTTTTAAAGAGTACGACCGAAGAAGACCTTGAGCTTGTCGACCGCCTGATTTACGTACTCGGGAACGTAATATGTTTGGATGTGCGTTGCCCCCGGAATCTTGAAGAGTTCTTTATCTTTGGTGCCGGTGGCTTTGGCAAATACTTCCTCGGTCATGTAGAGAGAATCGGCTTTTTCGCCTGCCATCATCAGAAGCGGAACATTGATCAGTTCAACCTGATTGCACGCGTCCCAGGTCATAAGGTCCATCAGGCTTGAAGCTGTGTACGTAAAGGTCGAATTGGGATGGCGGTGCGTACGACCGTAATAGAGCATGCCTTCGCGGTAGAGGTCGGTTGAAATCTTCGCGATGGACTCGTCCGTGAGAGCATCGAAGTCAACCGTACCGGCGAACGATATCTCTCCAGTCGTGACTTCCTTAGCGCGAGCGTCGGAGGCTGCTTTTAGGCGCTCGGCAATTGTGTCGAGGCCGGTATTCATATAGCCGTTGCGGCGCACTTCGCCGGAATTGAACATGGACAGTGTTGCGACGGCCTTGAATCGCTTGTCGGATTTGGCGGCGTTGATCGTGTAGCCGCCACCGCCGCAGATGCCCAAAGCACCGAGTCGATTGGCGTCAACGCCTGGGTATGTGGAGATGAAGTCGGCCATGCCGTGGATGTCTTCCGTGCGGTACTGAGGCTTGTCAGTGTGACGTGGCTGACCTTCGCTGGCGCCCTGGTAGGCGGCGTCGGCTGTGATCGTCACGTAGCCGAGCTCGGCCAGGCGTTGCGCGTAAAGGCCTGCAACCTGTTCCTTTACGCCGCCGTTGGGATGTGCGACGACGACAGCGGGATAGTTCTTCTTGGCATCGAAGTTTGCGGGCGTATACACGTTGGCGGCAATCTTGAGGCCGTTGAGCTTATAAGAGACCGGATGGATGTTGACGTGTCCGACCTGGTTAGCCGTGATGGCTCCCTGATACACCAAACCGAATGGGTTCTTGTCGGCGGCGGTTGCCGGCATGGAAGTGCAGATGCAGGCGGCTGCAGCGGCGGCGACGACGGATGCGGTTTTCGTCATTTTTTGTCCTTCAAAAGTTATGAGATTACTTTGTGCGGCGTGTTTCAAGCACGGTCTTTAAAGTGTCCTGTGCGAGTTTTCCTTCACGCTCGCCGACGTTTTTTTTGAGTTCTTCGGCAAATCGGGAAAGTTCTTCTGGAGTAAGGCCTACATTCATGCAGACATTTAAATGCGAGCGAAGTTGTGCCGGAGCGGGCAGGGCGGCCAGAGCCGAAACGGTGGCGAGTTCCCGCTCGCGCCGGTTGAGGACGTCATTTGCAAAGATGGCGCCGAAGAGGTGATCCTTGAGGTACGTGTCGATGTTGGGCGAGAAGGTATACACGGGGCCCGCAACGGGACGCCTCACCAATTCGGTTTGCGTTTTCGTACCGATTTGGTGCAGATCGGCGCTCTCGGGCAGAGGTGTGGGCTCACGGCCGACCGTATCTTTCAGGCCTGCGGCTTTTCGTTCGTCCAGAAGCTTCACGTAGACGCCGAGAGCCGTGAGACTGCGCGGAAATCCGGTATAGGCGTACATCTGTTCGAGCACGGCTTTGATTTCGTTGACGGTGAGACCATTGTCCAGTCCCTTGGCAAGTGCTTTTTTGAGTTGTTCCTGATTGCCGTTGGCGGTAAAGGCCGCAATCGGAACGATGCTAGCTTCGCGGTCGGTAAGTTCGGCAGAGGCGGAGGGAGAAAAGCTTGCTGTCAACAGTGTTGCGGCAGCGACAGCCAGGCTGAGCGGCTTGCGCGGTTTCATGATTATGCTTCCCATTTGTGAAGAGATCTTCCCGATGAAACAGGGTTTGTTTCTTGGTGGAAAGCATAGAAAACGAGGTCTATTCAAAAAGGCGCGTTTGTGCACACTTTTTGCCAATTTCTGCCTTTGACGAAATTTTTGATGTCTTCTCAGAGTGAGACTCCAAAGCACCCGCCACGTTGTTTTGATTGAGCAGAAAAGAGATGTCAAAACAACATAAAAGTTTATATACGATCTTTAAAATGGCTTGATGTCCAAAAAGACCTGATTGGTTATCTTGTCGACACAGTTGTGCCGGATCAGCAAAAAGGCATACGGAAAGAGGTTATTTGCTACGTGTTTTAGGTCATAAAAGATTGTAAGTGAATCTTTATTTCTGCATGCTCTTCGGTTTTGCCAGAGCGGAATGTCGGCGGTGTTTTTCCCAGTCCGTGAGGTACTGCTTGGCGAGTTCAGGGGAATTTAGCCGCAGCAGATTCTCGGCGTTGGATTCCTCCGCGTCAGCTTTGAAATTAAAGCTTCCGGTCAGCACGGTGGTCCCGTCAATGATCATGACTGTGTTGTGATACAGGAAATGCTTCGGATCCGTAAAGACCGGCACGTTTTGTTCATCAAGCCATTTTTTGAGACTGGTCTTGTATTTGCTTTTTTTTCTTGTCAAGGATGATCGATACTTCAACGCCGCGGTCTTTGGCGTCGACAAGCGCTTGGGCGATTATTTTGTCCTCAAGTTTGTATGCGCCGACGTGAATTTCTTTTTTAGCACCGGCGATGGATTCAAGGATCGCATCGCGGGCACCGCCTTGAGGAGAAAACCAAACTTCAGTCTGTGTGGAGATGCTAGCTGAAGCGGCATAAACCGAATTGGTTACAAGAAAAGCCGAAAGTAGGAACGCAATTTTTTGCATGTTCTACATTCCTTCAAAAAAAAAGGCCCGCTGTCCAAAGGAGTGGATAGCGGGCCTAGCTTAATAGCTGTTTTGAGATTAACCGAAGAAGATCTGGTTAAAGATCAAAGTCGTGATCAAACCGAGAGTCATCGGAATCCAGGTGCGGCGTACGATGGCCATGGGCGAGACACCTGCGGCACCGGCCACAGCAATGATCACGCCTGCCACAGGACTCATGGCGCGGATCATGCCGCTTGCAAACTGCATCGGGGTGACCAGGGCTTCAACGGAACCGCCGAAACCGGCCGCCACGTCCGGAGCCAGAGAGGCGAACGAGGAGTAGGCACCGACACCGGAACCGGTGAGGAACGTTACCAACGACACAATGGCCGTCAGAATCACCGTCATCACGCCCATACCGGCACCCACGCCGTTGGCCGAATTGATGATGACGTCAATGAGGCCAGAAGTCTTAAGACCTGTCGCAAAGAACTCAGCGCAGATGATCAGGGCCACAATGCCCGTGAACATCTTGCCCATGGCCTGGAACATGGCCATGCCGTCTTTGAAGATCTTCTTGACATCGCGCAGGCGGATCAATTCGACGATCACCACAAACACCCACACCATGAAGAGAGCAGCCACCGTATCGAGCTTGACCGAGGTAACGACGAGCTTGGAGAAGATAATCAGCAGGGCGATCGGAAGAACCGGGAAGAAGGCGTACCACTTCGGAACGACGGGGACATCAACTTTTTTAACCTCGACAACTTCAGCGACTTGATCGTCATTCTTTTTGTCGTAATAACGTTGCACAAAGTAGTGTGCAATCGCCGCAACGATTAAGGTCGGAACAGCCAGCGGAAGCTGGTATTGAACGAGATAGATGATTGGATCAAGACCGCCCACTTTGGCAGCCAGGCTTGCGGTGCCTGCCGTCGGTGCAAAGGTCATGCCGGCCGAGGTGCCGATGACGGCAGCAGCGGCTGCGGCTGAAACGCCCACAGCCTTGAGAATCGGGAACAATGCCACCAAAAGGAGCATTGCCAGACCAGCGGCCGACGGGATCACGGTTACGAGCAGTTGGCCGACGATGTAGCCGAATGCCAGCACAAGATACGGTGCCTTGAGTGCCGACAAAGGTTTGACTGCCACGTCAACGAGCGCTTTGGCCGCACCGATACGGTCCATGTAGGCAGCAAAGCCTCCGGCGGTCATGATGAGAAAGCCGATGCCCGAGCTCTGCTTGGTGGCAATTGACTTCAAGGTCGCAAAGATGTCAAAAAGCCAGAAACCCGACGGTTTGACTCCCTTGGGCAGGAAGCCCGTGCCGGCCAAGGCCACGCAAATGAGGATAGCCAAGCCGGCAAACAACAGCACCATATGCGTCTGAACGCGCTTGATGAGCGCCCAGCCTGCGATCACCGTTACGATCACGGCAATCAGTGGCAATACCGAAGACATAGTGTGATCTCCTTAAGTTTTGGAATCAAAGAAATTTTGAAAAGGCAACTTCGAGCTCACCGATCGCTTTTTCGACCTTGGCACGCAAAGCGCCGGTCTTGGCTTGTTCTTCTTTCAGCGTTTCAGTGAACCCGGAAATCATCGCGTCAACCTCAGCGGGAGCGGCGCTGCCCTTGGTCTTACGGTTGGCAATGATCTTGCGCGGGTCAAGCGCATCGAGGAATTCCTCTTTGCTCATGGGGAGCACCTCGGGACCTTCCGGGAACTCTTCGCGAATTTCTTCAACGTAGATGCGCTGCATCTGTTCATACGGGAAGTCCTGCGGCAAAACATTGTTGGCGCGTGCCCAGGAAACCATGCGGCTGGCGACGTGATGGCCGATGCGGAAAGGCAGTCCGTGGTCGTGCATTAAACGATCGGCGATTTCCTGAGAAGCCGTCCAGTCGCTGTTCAATTCTTCAAGCGCACGCGCCGGATTGATGCGAAGGGCGTTCAAAACCTTCAGGAAGCGCTCGAGCATGGAGATGGCGGCCTTTGTCATGCGGCCGTTCTTGGCCACGCTCTTGCCGTCGACCATGCCGGGCACGAGGTTGTGCACGCGGGTAAAGACCGCGGTCATTTCAGAAACGACATCACTTGCGTCGCCGCGGCAGTTGTTCATGAGCCCCGGATTGCGCTTTTGCGGCATGGCAGAGGACACATACGTGTTTTCTCCGCCTTCCTGAAGAATAATCCAGGGACGGCTCTGGGCGTACTGAACCATGATGTCGTTGATCATGGAGCCGACGTGCACTCCTATGGAAGCCGCAACGGACGACACTTCGAGCGCAAAGTCAACGGGTGTTTCGCACGTGCAGTCAAAGGCGTTGAGGCGCGGACGGTCAAACCCGAGAAGTTTGGCCATCGTGTCGCGGTTCAGAGGCCAGCCTGTGCCGTTTAACACGGTTGCTCCCATCGGGCACTCGTTGTAGCGCACAAGACACTGATTGAGTCGTTCTCGATCGCGCAGGAAAGCCGCGGCAAATCCCAGCAGATAGTGTGCGTAACTGTTGGGCTGGGCTGCCACACCGTTGGTGTAGTTGGGCACGACCGTGTCGCGGTGTTCTTCGGCCAGAGCAAGAATCTTTCCAATCACAGCATCAAGCGCTTCGCACAACGCTATCGTTTGTTCGCGCAAGATGGCCACGCGCATCGTGGAGAGAATGTCCTGACTCGAGCGCCCGGCGTGCAGAATCGTCACTTCGGGACCCGTGGCTGCAATCACCATCGGTTCATAAGCGATGTACTTCTTGACGCGTTTGGAAGTGTCCGCTTCGGCTTGCTGCTCCACCGTCACGATGCCACGCGCAGCAAGTTTTGCTGTGGTTTCGTCAAGCAGTTTTTCTTCGCTGTTTGACACCACGCTTGCTTTGTTGATCTGAGAAATCCAGTAAAACTCGTCGTGAATCACTTTTTGTAGCTCCCAAAAAAGCTCTTTTTTCTGAATCGACAGTAGTATCAACTGCCAAGCAAAACAGTACAAACGCTTTTGAACAAATGAGTTTTGCGTCTTTCGCAAAGTATGAGAAAATGCGATGTCATAAGGCCTTAGAAAAGGGGAGGCTGAGGTGACAAAACTGGATGACTTGACGGCATGGCGCTATCTGATTGCGTTTTCCAAAACGGGAACTTTTCTCGCGGCCGCAAACCTGCTTGAGGTTGACGTTTCCAATATCTCACGCGGTATTACGGCTCTGGAAAGGGCGCTGGGGTGCGATCTCATTCGGCGTAATTCCCGGCCGATGGAACTTTCCGAAACGGGCCGGATGGTGGTCAGGCGCATGACGCAGATTTTGCGGGCGCACGACTCACTTATGCAGAAGATCATTGACGACAACAGTGCTCTCACGGGTAATATTCGGCTGTCGTCGGCTCCCGGTTTTGCGGCGCGTCGCTTAACGCCGCTGCTGCAACGATTTCATGAAATTCACCCGGACATTACCGTAGAGATTTTGGGTGGTCTTAAACCCGCCGATGTCCAAAAAGGACTTTGTGATGTGGCAACCATTACGGGGGAGCCGACATTGCCCGGCCTTTGCTATATGAGCCGCGGACGCAACGTTTATTTGCCTGTCGCAAGCCCAGGTTACATCCAAAAGCACGGCATGCCGATTGACCCCGTGAGTCTTCGTCAGCATACGGGACTTGTCTACAACGGTCCCGTACGAGAAGAAACTAAGGTGCTTTATCGCGGGGACAGAGCCGTACCGATTACCTACGCTTCCTGCATTCGTTCCACTGACATTTTGGCAATCCGCAATGCGCTTCTTGAAGGGATGGGCGTGGCAGTGGATATGCCGTTGGTGCAGATCTATGAGGACCTCCTGGCCGGTCGTCTGGTTGCCATTTTGCCCGGCTGGTTTCATCCGCCTGTGGAGTGTTTCATCGTGGCAAGTCACGAAGCCTGGCACATGAAACGCGTGCGAATTTTCTTGGAGTGGTACGCCAAGGAAATGCAGCGGCTCTTTGATTCCTATGAGGTTCAGGTCTCTGACGTCGTCGGTTTGCCTAAAGACAGTCGGAAGTACGATCGAAACATGCTTTATCGCACCTGAGTGTCGTTTTTTCAACCGTTCATTATTTGCGAGGATTTGCAAATGCGTTTTTCTTTTAAATCGACCGCCTGCCTTTTGGCCGGATGCCTGACGATGGGCTCCGCGATGGCTTTGGATAACTCTGTTAAGCCCGAAGTCACCACGCCGCTCGCATCCTCGCCGAAAGTGGCTCTTTTGATCGGTAACTCGTACTCCTTTTACAACTGCGGTGTTCACACTTACCTGCGCGGGATGATGCGGGCGGGCACTCCGAAGGAGAATATGAAGACGCGCCTTCTGACAATTAGCTCCGGCGCTTTGTCTTTCCACGATGTGGCTTATTACCTCAAGCCGCACGAACAGGATCCGTACGCAATTGTTGAAAACGGCAAGTTGAAGAAGCCCATGTTCGATGTGGTGCTTTTGCAGGGCCATTCGGCTGCAGCCACGTCTAAGAAACGTCTTCCATATTTCGAGAAGTATGCGGTTGCTCACGCTGACACGATTCGCAACGCCGGCAGTACGCCGCTTCTTGTCATGACGTGGACCAAGCAGGACAAGCCCAACGATATTCGCAAACTTGCCGACAACACAATCGAAATAGCCAACAAGGCCAAGATGATGGTTGTTCCGGTGGGTCTGGCATTTGCGGAAGTTCGCAAGGTTAAGCCCGATCTCGTGATGTACATGCCCGACAAGAGCCATCCGTCGGCCGCCGGCAGTTATCTCTATGGTGCTGTGCTGTACTCCACGTTGTTCCATCGTACTCCTGCCGACATCAACTATCTGGGCGAATGCGAAAAACCGCTGGCTCCCGAAACGGCAAAATTCCTGCGTGGGATCGCCTGGAAGACGGTGACCGAGTTCTACGGCTGGAAGTGATCATCTCAACCCGCCAAAGCTGAAGTCTTTTTTGTTCCTCAAACGCATGCTGCTTGATTCCGGGCGCATGCGTTTTTTTAGAATATCAACACTGAGCAGGTTGTTTTTGCTGTCATTGAAATCGCAAACGACAGATTAAAAGACGAACTGGAGATGACCATGGATTGGTTAATGCAACTTCTGACGGATGCCGATTCGGTCGGTCATATTTTGCTGGTGTATTCCATGGTGATTGCACTCGGTATGGCCTTGGGACGCATCAAGGTCTTTGGTATTTCGCTTGGCGTCACATTCGTTCTCTTCGTTGCTCTGGGCGTGAGTTACGCCGGCGTCACCGTCAACGGTACCGTTCTTAACTTTCTGCGAGATTTCGGGCTCATCCTTTTCGTCTTTTTCATTGGTCTTCAGGTCGGGCCGTCTTTTTTCTCGTCCTTTAAAAGCGGAGGAGTGCAACTCAATCTTCTGACGCTCCTTGCGGTGGGTTTGAGTCTGGTGGTGACCATAGCGCTCTTTTTCCTCTTGCAAGGTACGGTGACGCTACCTCAAATGCTCGGTGTTCATTTCGGTGCCGTGACGAATACTCCAGGCCTCGGGGCCACACAAGAAGCGCTCGATATGCTGGGCTACAAAGGCGAAAACATTGCCATTGCCTATGCCTGCGCTTATCCGTTGGGCGTGGTGGGCATCATTGCCACGGCGGTGATCTTAAGAAAAATGTTTCGCATCAATCTCAAGGAAGAAGACCGGCATTGGGAAGAGGAGGCGAGCGCCAACAGCGATGCTCCGATTTTCTTTCACGTCGCCGTGACCAACGCCGGCATCAACGGTCAGGCGATGCGCACCATCCGAGACTTCATCGGCCGGCCCTTCATCTGCTCGCGCGTTTTGCACGACGGCGTGATCACAAGTCCCAGCCCGGACACACAGGTTTTTGTGGGCGACAAGCTGAGGATCGTTGCCGGAGCTGAGTCCAAGGCGGCCATTGTTGCCTTCTTTGGTCAGGAAGAAAAGGATATTGATCTTGCCACGGCGCATTCGCCTCTGATTGCCCGCAATATTCTGATCTCAAAGGATCAGGTCAACGGAATGCGTTTGGGTGAGTTGCATCTGAGCCGCTACGACGGCGTCAATATCACGCGCGTGTTTCGAGCCGGCATGACGCTGTTTCCGTACCAGAATCTGCATTTGCAGATGGGCGACCAGGTCTACTGCGTTGGTCCGCAACGATCAATCGAGCGCCTTGCTGATCGTTTGGGCAACCAGGTGCAAAAGCTTGATCATCCCAATATCATTTCAATTTTTCTGGGCATTGTGTTGGGTATCTTGTTGGGCTTT
>ENA-OPSD01002509-OPSD01002509.1-human-gut-metagenome-genome-assembly--contig:-NODE-2509-length-10602-cov-4.197023_pt1 | contig 10602 bp, 3 predicted proteins | sample MGYA00241453_ERZ501898 | MGnify/ENA primary metagenome ERZ501898 (study PRJEB25962, sample SAMEA2042226) | human gut metagenome | biome: human gut; feature: human-associated habitat; material: faeces... | reverse complement strand
GGATACTCTTTAGAAGATGGAGGGCAATATGTTGATTTCTCAAGAGATATAACAGGAAAAACTATATTCCAGTCTCTTCCATTGGAAGTCGTAGAAAAAGACTTACCAGAATCAGATAGTCCTGTAGAAATAAATTCTGTGACTTTAGATACTTCTGTACCTGCTTTTTTAAGGGCGCATAAACCAGTCAAGGTATATATAACTCCCGAATTCAACTTTTATTTAGGCAGAGGAGATGTAATGTTGACACTTGCTAAAGTTGATGGGAACGGTACCACAAGCACTATTGCGAGTTGGATAAATACCGATTATTCAGGAAATACACATACAACAGAAAAAGACACTTATAGACCCGAACAATATCGGGATGTTTATGCAATAGACCTTCAAGATGGTGAATGTCTTCAATTTGTCATACATGATCCGATAGGTAATATGAATGTTAACGGACCTGGAAAGGTGTATTTTTCTAAATATTCACTACAGGTTAAATGGACTTCAATAGCATCACCTATCAATATAGATGTGGTAAAACCTATTACTGTTCTGAATAGTTTGCTCAAAAGTATGAATGGTGGTAAAGGGGGTATAAAAGGCGAGATAGCTTCCGGTGTAGACAATCGGTTGGACAATTGCCTTATTTTGGCTGCCGAAAGTATTCGTGGGATATTGTCTGCTAAATTATATACCTCATATACGAAGTTTGTAGACTGGATGGAAGCCTGTTTTGGCTTTGTTCAGAAGATTGAGGGGGATATTGTAAAGTTTGTCCATCGTGACAGCTTATTTACTTTTAATGGTAATAAGAATATATCAAGAAGCATTTCAGATTTTCAATTTAAAGTAGACAGTTCTAGGATATATGCACGAGTTAAAGTTGGTTATGATAAAGTTGATTATGAATGCTTGAATGGTCGTGATGAATTTCGATTTACTGCTGAATATACTACTGGATTGCAAGTAACAGACAATACACTAGAGTTAGTGAGTCCTTATCGTGCAGATGCTTATGGCTTGGAAATCGTGTCACAGAAAAGGGGAAGTAGTTCTACTGATAACGAAAGTGATAATGATGTGTTTATCGTTGGCGCAATGCTCGCTTATAATAAGGTTATTGGGAAAGCGGAATATGTACTAGAAAGGAATGCGGATTGGAAGATTGCAGGTGTTCTAAATCCTGATGCAATGTTTAATGTTATGTATTGGCAGAAAGCTATGTTGAAAGCTAATGCTAAGTATATTGGCATGTTCGCTGATTCTCTTCATTATGCTTCTTCGGATGGGAATAGCAATGTTATAGTCAATGATGTGAAATTAACTGATGACTTTATACTTGAAGAGCATTTGGTCACTTGTGGAGATGTTTCATTTACAACCTTTGATGAGGATATTCCACAAACAGATGATGGAACGATTAAGATTCAAAAAGGTGGCCTTGTTTACGAAGGTTACATCAAAGAGGTGAGTAGTGTGGTTGAGAGAAATGAGGGAGTGAAGTATGATTTATTTGTCCGTTCAATAACAAAAGCCTAGAATATGATTATAAGCCCGTTTACCCCACTGTTTTTTTCTCCGTCTACCGATAAGTTTGGAGCGAAGAGCAAATATGTGCAGTTATTTGCACGTACAGACCGGATTTTTGTTGAATTGATTTTGACGCCCAGAGAGCAGGAGCCTATTGTTTACATTAATAATCTTTTAAGTAATATATCTACACCTGTATCATTAAGCTCATGGAAGATGAATGATGATAAGATTCTTTATTTCTATAACATTTCATTGCTTCCATGTGGATACTATACTGTAACAGTTAATGGGAATACGAGTGAGATTTTTAAAGTTACGGACGATGAATGTGAGTTATCAGAAACCAGCCTTATTCAGTATTCAATGAAAGATAATAAGCAGCGTCTTGATGCTGTCTGGTGGATAGATGGGATGCAATACTTTTTTGATTTTCGCGTTCCTGGTGGTTTCAAAGATAACGGATGGACGTTCGGTGTGGATAATGAGCAGTTCGTGACCTCTGATGAGGATATTGTTGAGCTATTCAGCCACGAATATACAACAGTATTATTCACGCTTGGAAATGGGATGGGATGCCCTGTGTGGCTTGCTGAATTATTGAATCGTGTCTTATGCTGTAATTACGTCTACTTTGATGGTGTTCGATATACCAGAAAGGAAAGTAATGTTCCGGAACTTAACCAGCAAATAGAGGGATTGAAGAGTTTTGTGTTCAATCAAATGTTACAGAAGGTAAGAACGATGAATCCTGTTTTGGAATGGAATAACCAGCTTGCTATGAGGTGTGTACAAAGCGGTGCTTATAGGATAGCAGATGATGAAGGAATGCGTAGTATCAAGTATGGTTCAGAAAGTGGGGTTGCAGAGGTCGGAGCATATATCAATATGACTAAGGCTATTCCTAATACTGGAGTTTCTATTAATAGTGATACTATGGTTACTGTCAACAGTATTCATCACCCAGGTGTTGATGAAAATTCATATTGGGATTTGATTGCAATCAAGACGACTGACATAGATAACAAGTATATTGGTAGAAGAGGTTACGGTAAACTTACAGTTAATGGACTGGATAGACTAAAGAACGATTTGGACAACGGTTCGATAAATTTGCGTGCTGTACTATATAAAGGAGATTCGTATACTAACCTCATTGAAGGGAGTGTAATCAGTAGGGATGGTGTATGTGTCTTGAAAGGTATTAACGGTGGAGATATTGGTGCTCTGAAGGAGTTCCAACTTTATCTTGATAATGTCTATGATTGCGACATAGATAATCTTGGTATGACCATTGAGCTTGTATGGGTATATGAAAATGATTAAAAAAGAGAATTATGACAGAAACAGAAAAACAACAGATTATTAGCCTTGTGTTACAAGCGTTGAAGACAAACAGTCTTACAATAGAGCAACTGACTGATACAACAGAGCTATCCAAAGATATGTACGTTGAAGTTAGTGGCGGTCGGAAAATATCTATTGATTTACTTTCAAGTACCATTGCTAAAATGGTGAATGGTGATTTTGATGCATTAGTGGAGAATGTCAATAAGATTGCAAAAGATTTATCGGATGGAGACGCCGAGTTATTGAAACGTATAACAGGAGTGTCTGATAAATCCAATCCTTTGACTGACCCATTTAAAAGTATTGGCTCTTTTACTACTATTGGTAGCTTTAAAGATAAATTAAAAACAATGTATTCCGGGGATTCTTCTATTGGGAATTATCGGTGTATTTTGTCTGTTGATTCGTCTAAGATTCCTGTAAATATACAAATTGAACGGTTGGAGCTTAATAAGGTTTGTCAATCATTCACTTCGTGTATACAACTGGCTACCATGTCAGACAATGCCGAAGGTGTATATTTAGGTACAGTTTGTACAATCTCACGAATAGGTATTGTTTCCAATGAGAGTGTTGCATGGGGCAAATGGACTTCTGTAATAAATGACTTTGAGGAAAGGATAGGAAAAGCGAACGGTATCGCTCCTTTGAACGAAGAAAGTAAAGTTCCTTCTGAATGTCTGCCTGAACCGTTGTCTCTTGGGGAAGGTGAAGAAGAAGCTTTCCCCGGCAACCGTGGAAAGTCTTTGGAAGATACAATGAAAAATATCCCTTCCGATATAATCAAACCGGGTTCTTTCTCCGTCCTGTCTGACGCTTCCTATCTCGATGTGTATTTTAAGAAAGTGTCCAAAACAACCGGTAAAGAAACGGATGACAGCTTCCGTCTGCCTTCTGCTACCCTTGAACAAGCCGGCCTTTTGTCCGCCGAGGATAAGCAAGCCCTTGAGGATATGAAGAGCGGCACGCCCGCTGACGATGTAACACACCCCATCGTCATTGTTGATGAGATCCGCCCTCTGAAAGATGGCCACTATACCCTTGAAACCGCTATTGCCGCCATTGTCTCCTATCAACAGGAATCTGGCGTCAAATATGAGCGAACGGGTCTCATCATTACTTACAAAACAGGCGAGTATGAAATGGAAACCCGGCAGTTCCAGGGTGCTGTGTCCGATTTTGCGACCCCTTCTCTTTGGAAACCCTTCGGGAATGGTGGTGGCGGTTCCGTTTTTGAAACTTCCGATGAACCGGCAGAAGGGGGAAAGGATGCCTTTTCAACTGGTGGCGCCTATGCCTATGTTCCGGCCAACCTCGACGTAAACGTGGAAACAGAAGGCATCGTAAAACTTCAGATGAAGAACGCTGCTGGTGAAACCCTTGGTGATGAAGTGCAGTTCGCTATCGGCACGGGTGGCGGCGGTCAAACTGGCGGTACCATTGTTGCCATTGCTTTCCAGTCGACACCTGTCTATGGCTCTTACGGCTCCACGCTACGAACCTTTGCCGCCATTCGTTCCGTGACCTCGAACGGTGTCGAATCCTCTGACAACCTGATTGAGAAACTGGAACTCGTAGACCGTGAAAGCGGGCTTACCGTCTGGACTGAAACCGTCAACAAAGCATCTTCCGGTGACATGAAGGACTTCTCCTTTGAACTGGACTTCACCACATACTTTACGGCTGCCGGTACTCGGAAATTCAAGCTGATAGCCACTGACGAAAGCGGCAATACCGGTTCCAAGAATGTCAATGTAACAGCTGTTGATATTACCTGTACCTGTGTGCAGGTGCTCAACTATACCCCTGAAACTCTGCTTACTCCGACAACTGAAAGTTTCAGCCTTCCACTCTATAAGTTCGGAAACAACACCTCTGATAAAGGTATCAGTGCCCAGGTTGACATCAAGATTAATGGTGAATGGCAATCCCTGTCTACCACCGTTGTAAATGACAACTACTCGCACTCCGTTGTAATCCGCCCTGCTTCCCTCGGCCTAGAACACGGTACCTATCCCTTGCGCATCCAAGGAACGGATGTCGCATCCGGAGTGAAAGGAAATGTCATCTACACGGCTGTCATGGTAATTGACCCGAATAGTTCCACACCTCTTGTCGCCTTGAGATACGATGATAAAAACGGTGGAGTAGTCCGACTGTACGAAACCGTAGAACTTGATGTTGCCTGTTATGACCCGTTGGAAATGACTTCACCCGTCAGCGTGAAAGCCAATAACGTGCAGGTAACACAAATTGCTGCCAGTCGTAACAAAACCTATCAGGTCAAACAACAACTGCAGGGCTACAAGGCTGACGGCACCGATACGGTCAACTATACTGCCGTATGCAAGGACGTGACTAGCGAACCTGTCCGGGTGACAGTTAGCGGTTCCGCCATTGACGCCGCCATAAAAGAAGGCGCCATCTATAACTTTGACTTCTCATCCCGTACCAATCAGGAAACTGACCATAGCATTGTCAGCGGTAATTATGAAATGAAAGTGGACGGTGCCAACTGGACTACCAACGGTTTTGGCACATTCTTGGGTGAGAACTGCCTTCGCGTAGCCGAGAATGTGGGCGTGTCATTAAACCATGCCCCGTTTGCCGGCTCGTCCATCGAATCCAACGGTGCCGCCATCCAGTTCGCTTTCGCTTCCAAGAACGTGACCGATGATGATGCCCTGCTCCTTAGCTGCTATGACGAAACGTCCGGTGCCGGCTTCTATGTCACCGGCCGGGTGGTCGGCATCTTCTGTAACAATGGCGTTTCCCGTCGTGAAGAACGCGCCTATCGACAGGGTGAAAAGATAACCGTAGCCGTGGTTGTTGAACCTGCAAGCAACTACGTTGAACGTGACGGCACACGGTATTCCATGATGAAACTCTTCCTCAGCGGTGAGGAAGTCGCCTGCCTTGGTTATGTTCCGGGCGGCGGCTCCCTGATTCAGACCAAGTATATAACGATGGATGGCAAACTGGGTGATTTGTATCTTTATTACATGATGGCCTGGAACTCCTATATGGAATGGGCACAGGCGTTCAAGAACTACCTTGTCCGTCTGACCGATACAGAGGTAATGGTGAAGGAATACGCCTTTGAGGACATCCTTAAAAGCCAGACAGCCGAGGGTAGTACCCAAAGCCGCCCGTCGGCTGCCGAAATCTATTCACGCGGTATGCCTTACATTGTCGAATGCCCCTATGAAGGCTCCGATATAGAAGCACTGGACGGCACCACTTCCACCAGTACGAAGATATACATCACGCTCTATTACTTTGACCCCGAACGCCCGTGGCGTAACTTCAAGGCCATGAGTGTCCAAACCCGCAACCAGGGAACCACCTCTGCCAAACGCCCGGTAAAGAATAAACGCTACTACCTCGCCAAGAGCAAAGGCAAAAACAAGGACACTCGAATCATATTACTTAATCCGGACGATACGACGGAGGAAGGACGCCGTGCAATAGCCTTGGCTGCCATCAACAAAGTACAGGTCGGTGATAATACAATCCCGGTCGATGTCATTACCGTAAAAGTCGATTACTCCGATTCCGGCAATGCGAACGACTGCGGCGCCTGTGAAATGATGAACGTTACATACCGTGCCTTGGGTGGTAACTATATGACACCTGTCCAACGTGCATTTGACGGAACATTTGACAGCGGTGACTTGCATATCGAAGATTTGCAGATGAACCACTCTACCGCCAATCACCCGGTAGCCACCTATCGGTGTAAGGATGACAGCCTGCAAAACGTCTATTTCCATGCCAAAGGCAACTGGAAAGAAGACAAAGGGGAACAGTTTGCCCTCGGCTTCAAAGATACCCCCGGCTATAACAAAGGTTGCCTGAATTATGGTGACTTCATAGAGTTCTTCGGTACTCCTGACGAAACTTTAGACGCAATTGAGATACGCTTCAAACAGACTGACGGCCTCGATACGGACAGTGTGTACCTGCTTTCCCTGTATTGTGGCAGCTCATACCGGATAATGAGGTACCAGGATGGTGTCTGGAAAAAGCAGTCCGGTTCCATGAAGTATGAAAACGGCAAATGGAATGTCACCGGTGACATCCTGAATCCGGTTGAAGGCTTCGAACTTCTTAACTACCAAGGTATGGACTGGTTTCAGGGCGTCGGTTCTGTTCAGGATATGATGGCCATGAAAACGGACAAGTCCTCATGGGTTCAAAAACTCGTGGATAACGGAACTATCTCTGCTGATACCTTCCCGGCATGGACTTACTACTTTGAATCGCTTGTCGATGATGACCAGCTCGCCATTGATTACGCTTTGGGTAAGAAAGTGCCCTATAACCTCTACCGATGGTTGCGCTTCTGTGATTCCTGCGATTACTCCAAAGGCGGGAACTGGCAAAGAACATGGAAGGAAAACCTGTATAAATACGCCTGCCCAGAAAGTGTCTTGAGTTATGACATCTTCACCGACTACCTTGCCGCCACTGACCAACGCGCCAAGAATATGCAGCCGATGTGGTTCTTGGAAGAGTATGCTTCCGTAACAGACGGTGTGTACAGCTCCGAGGATGCCATGCGCATGTACCTGAATAAAATCTATGACTGTGATACGCTCAATAGCAAGGACAACGACGGTGGTTGCACGGTTGACGCCGAGGTGGACCCCAACCGGACGAGCGATGAAACATTCACTAACCCTTATGCTGGCTACGGCTCCGTTCTGTTTAATAACATCTATCTCCAGCAAGTAGTGTGGACTGACTCATCCGGTACGGAACTCTCCCTGCGTACCGTTGCCGCCGCCATGCGTAACGTTCAGGCGACCATTGACGGCGTCACCCTGCACCCGTTCTCACCCGAAGGAGCTACGCATTTCTTCATTGACAAACGGCTCAAAAAATGGCAGAAACTGGTTAGTTCTTACGACGGTGAACGGAAATACATCTCCTATACCGCCACCTCTGATGCTATTTACTTCTATGCCCTGCAAGGTCTTGGACTTACCGCCCTTCCGTCTTTCATCGAAAGACGTTGGCGTATTCGTGACGGCTATTTCCAAACCGGTGATTTCTTCAGCGGTGTAATTTCCGGGCGCGTATCTTCCAAATCAAACGCCACCATCCGGATTGTCGCTGCTAAAAACGGTTACTTCGGTGTCGGCAATGACGCTAGCGGCAACCTTTCCGAAAGCTGCTTCCTTGAAGCGGGCGAAGAATATGTATTCACCAACTTCTCACATGAGGAAGGCGCCTTGCTGTATATCTATCAGGCTGACCGCATGAAGCTGCTCGACCTGTCTGAAATCTCCCTGTCAAGTACGGTGAGCTTCTCCGCCATGCAACTTGTGGAAACCCTTATCTTGGGCTCTGACACCCATACAGAACAATCCATCGGTTCTTACGCACCGCTTACCTCGCTGAACTGCGGCGAAATGCCCTTCCTCGTATCACTCGATATCCGGAACACACAAATCGCTACGCTCGTCACCGACAAATGCCCACGTATCGCCCATATCAATGCGTCCGGTAGCAAACTGGAGAACATCACTCTTGCAGAGACTTCTCCGATTAATGACATCTCTCTTCCAGCAACAATGACAAGCCTCCGTTTTGTCGGTCTTCCTGAACTGACCTATACAGGTCTTTCCGCCCCGTCCGGCCTGCAAATAGAATCCATGCCGAACGTCCAACGCCTGCGTCTTGAAACGTCGCCTAAACTTGACGCCATTCAGATGCTCCGTGACGTCCTCGCTTCACAAACGGCATCCCGTAAACTTTCCATGCTCCGTATCTCGAACATGACACTGAAGGCTGACGGCTCCGAGCTTCTTGCCATTCTCGAATATGGAGTTGCCGGAATGGATGAGGACGGCAACAGACAGGATAAACCGGTAGTCAACGGCACGTATGAACTGACAGTTATCCGTGAAACGGATGAAATCGAATCCCTTGAATCCGGTATCGACGGCCTTGTCATCCTTACCGTCATAGATGCCTACATCGACCTGATCAACTGGTTCAATAATGAGTCTTATGGCGGAGAACCGTACTACGATAACGTAACGCTGGACAACATCAATGAAGTCCTTGAATATTATAACGGCGAAACCTACGAAGAATATCTCGAACGCTTCGCTGAAGACAATATGGATATTAATGATTTAATCAACAAGTAACTATGACGAATGAACAAAGCGCAACGCTGCTTCGCTTGAATAAACAGGCACAAGTAGCAGCACTGAACGCCGTTGGATTCTCGGATATCACCGAGAATTCCCGCGCATCTGAATTTGGACAACGTATCAAGTGGGCCGCCGGTCTGCTTGATCTGCATCTTGCCTGTAATCGTATTTCGGATAACTCCAAGGCATACTTTACTGCTGCCGAATGGAACTCCCTTACGCTCGCTAATAAGCAACTGTATATCAAACGCGGGCTTCGTATCCGTGCCCATGGACACTCCTTCGTAATCGCCGCCCAGGAGTGCTATAATGCCGATATGACTACTACCTTCTATTGGGGCGGTCAGGGTAAAGCCATAGACGGCCTGAACCAAAAAGGACTGGGTGCCATGTACGGCTGCTTCACGGGTGAGGAAGATACCGACCTGATTATCACTGGCCTGAAAGACCAAAACAATAGCGGTGTAATCGGTGCGCCGGCTGCCGAAGCCGCCCGTGCATACCGTGCCTACACTTTGGAAAGTGACGGTATCGAGGATGAATCCAACTGGTTCCTTCCTTCATCTGGCCAAATGCTTCTGATGTACCGCTACCGGGATAAAATCAATGAGATGATGCGTACCTTTTGGAGTAGTGACAGTATGCTGATGACTGATAAATACTACTGGTCATCAACAATTTGGGATACTAACTCCGCCTGGGCGTTCGAACTGAATACCGGGCGTATTACGAATCAAAACAAAAATTCAAATCTTCTCCATGTGAGAGCTGTTGCTTCTGAATAGTATTAACCTAAAATTATATAATAAAATGGATAAAAATATCGCCAACGCCATGCTTCTGCGCTTGAATAAACAAGACCAGATAGAAGCCTTAAAATCAATAGGTTTTACAACCGTGAATGAAAACACCCCCGCAAGCGACATCGCCAAATATATGCAATGGTCAGGTACGCTTCTTGACCTTTCTTTGGCTACGCTTCGGATTGAAGACGGTGAACAAGTCTTTTTCACGGCTTCCGAATGGAACTCCATGAGCGCGAATAATCGCTCCAAGTATATCCGTATCGGCATCCGACTTCGCGCCGAATGCCACCAGTTCATTATCGCCAAAAGCGACTGCGTTGACGCAGGCGGCAATAAAACGTTCAAATGGGGCGGCTACGGTACCGACCTACGCGGCCTGAAAAACTACGGCAATGGTAACCAAGGACTCTATGATACCTTCGACGGAAAGGAAAATACCGATGTAATCCTTGAAACCCTCGCAGGCGTCAAGGACACCCAGGGAACTGTCGGCGCCCCTGCCGCCGAAGCTGCCAGAGCCTATAAAGCCTGTACGCTTGAATCTGACGGAATTGAAGATACAACCGTGTGGAACCTGCCCGCACTGGGCGAACTTATGCTTATGGCCAAGTATAAAACCGAAATCAATGAGCTCATAACTTCTATGTTTGGTAATCAAAATATATTTACAAATGACTGGTATTGGTCTAGTACCGAATGGGACGCTTCCAGCAGTTGGAACGTGGGCTTCAGCTACGGCTACGTCCCCCCGAGCA